>Ga0209782_1001283_pt1 | contig 12838 bp, 8 predicted proteins | sample WorMetmaBAHAMAS1_FD_187390 | JGI IMG/M metagenome (GOLD analysis project Ga0209782, IMG submission 187390) | Marine gutless worms symbiont microbial communities from Max Planck institute for Marine Microbiology, Germany - Inanidrilus... | ecosystem: Host-associated > Annelida > Digestive system >... | reverse complement strand
AGCGAGTGCAGAGTTGCAATAGTCGACGCGGGTCAGTATCAGAGTGCAGACAAGTCGCTTTCGGGCGTCAATATACAGTATGCGACTGAGCTTGCGAAGCCGCCGAAGATGGAAGAAACATGTCGACGTCACTCTGGCGATATGCTGACACATGCTCAGTGAACTATCGAGCAAAACGACAAGATCGCGGACGCAGTCGACAGGCTTGATGTCCACTTGTCCAAGGCAGTTGCTGTTGTATTTTCTCTGTGTGTGTCTCTGTGTTGGTCACACGGCAGAGCCCTGCAAAAACGGCTGAATAAATCAAATTGCTTCTGGAGGGGGACAGGCTCGCGTAGGCCCAAGAAACCGTGTAGGTCTATCAAACAGGATTACGGTGTCTGATGTACCACTCGGCGAATGCGATTGAACGATCAGAGGATCAGACGTGGTTAAGATCGTGACGAACAGCAACGAGCAGCAGGAACTGACGGAGGTGCAGTCAAGTCCAGCAGAGAGATGACGGAAACGGAAAACAACGCTGAGGCCGTCGAGAACCCAGAGATACCAAGAAACAAGCGGGACATGGAACGGAACACGCTGACGTATAGACACAAAGAAAGAAGCAAATGACCATGAACCGGAATTCAGAAAATTCTAAGTGACTAATCCACGTGTTACAGCTCTTGACTCGATAGACAGTGTTAGCAAATCGCTTGTTTGATTCCAGTCTGCACTTAAATATAGTTAAACTAGACACTGCCACCAGTTATTGCACCCATGCGTAGAAGATACGTTGTTTTTGATCTGCACAACGCAACATAACGCAATAGCAACACGTCTCCTGTGAAAACCTCCAGGCCAATTTTTGACATAAAAATCTGCATACGAATGCGATGTATGTTAAGAGCTGAATGATTAACAGAGTCGACGAACGGATCGACAAACCGAGAAAACGACGATGAAACTCCACCTGTAAAAGAATAGGCACCTTGCGATATATGTGCGACGTTGCCTGAAATTACGTAAAGGTAATGCGTTAGGGCCAACTTAAGTTCGGCAGTTTGAAAGTGAACGCTTTTGAGAAGATGCGACGTTGTTCAGTATTGAGTTGACACCTTTTCTGGAAGAAGGTTCACGATTATGACATCGAAAATGTTGTAGACCTACTCTTTCGTTATAACGTGTTCGAACTAAAACGATATTTACTATTTGAATGAAAACTAACTGTTATATATAACGAAATTCACATGTTACCACGTACGGACTGGAAGATTTTTTTTCACACCGGATCCGCCTCGATACCGAGCGGCAACATGCCGTACCGTGCTATGCCGTGCCGTGCTGCGCCGAATCCGGTGTGAAAGTCTAACAAAAATTACGTCCGACGTGACGTGAAAGTCTCACAGATGACGTCACAGACTTGCGGTCCGTTAGTGATGCGAATAAACTCCGGTCTCCTTGACTACACGCAATCTTAAATTAAAATTATTAAATTAATAAATTTTGATAATATATATTATTATTATTTGTATGACGACATTCTTCGGGTCAACAGCAATGCGTCGATTTTAATGATCGCAGATACGTCGACTGCAGGTGCGCGTATTTGACGGTCGACGAATAAACTAGCTCATTGGCTAAACGCCTGTTGTGAATCTTGACAGCAGATGAGTGGATACGACAGGCAACTATCGTTCACATCTGACGAGCTTGGCTGAATGAGAGATCGCGTGTGGAAAGCTGTGGTCGGCGTGCGATGAGCGCTATCGACACCAAGTCGCTGGTGGTCGACTATGTACAGTATCAGCTGCGCAAGAAGGCGCTGCCGTGGCCCGGGCATTCAGACTCGACCGACGACGCCGATGTGACGCCGCCGCCGACTAAAGTGAACCAGACGATGCGAGTGCTCGGTGAAGAGTTCGAAGAACGATACACGCAGGTCGTTTTTCCGTGTACGGTTACTTGCTAGTAGAAAATAAACGGTTGGTACTTCAGGAGCGTGACCTGCAAAAGCAGTTCAGTCAACGGCAAATGGTAAAATGCGGACCTGCGGGGATGCATGTCTGCAGTGTAAGGTTAGTAGGGTTAGGAATAAGGTTAGGGTTTGTGTTAGGGATAGGGTTGGTGTTAGGGTTGGCGTTGGTATTAAGAGTTAGCGCATTTTACTTTTCGTCACACTGGCAGCCCGCATCCCGCAGGCCCGCATTTTACCCATAACCTCCGTCAACAGTGTCAGCCAACCGTCAGCCTATAGCAGTGGCGATAGGCTGACGGTTGGCTGATGGCCAATGATTTACCCACACTACAACAACACTCAACTAACCGTAATCTTAAACCTAACCCTAAACCATAACCCTGCTAAAGCATAATCGTAATGCTAATTCTATGCAAATAGTAACAAAAGTACCATATGGCTGTATCAAGCATCTGATTGGCTGTCACTATAGCTGGAAGTCAACAAAAATTTTTTCTGGTTCCATCGTCATAGAACCGTAGCCACTTCGTCCTGCAGTGACGATTATGATGATGATTTCTGTATAGGACAACTGCACTGACTCATGGAGTACGGGCTCATAAACTTGACTGGTGAGCTAGTGGATTAGACATTCCTGAACTGGACAGCTCGGCAACTACTAAGACATGAACTAGCAAACTTGTGAATGTTTCTGTCAACAGTACTAATTATATGCATATTTTGAACAGAAGTGAACATTCCGTGATGTGTATGTTCTTGCTGTGTATATTTTGCTGCTCGGAAATATGTACACTTAAATCTACATGAATCCAAAGTGTACACAAAATATTCTGATACTGCCAAATTGTTATGCAACTATTTGTGTGTATTTTTTGTGACAGGTGTTTGACGACATGTGTCGGCAGTTGCATATCACTCCCAACAATGCTCAGGCGACATTTGTGACGATTGTAAATGAACTGTTCAGTGACGGTATAAAGTGGGGCCGCGTTGTTGCACTGTTTGCCTTCTCCGGAGCACTCGCCGTGCAGTGTGTTCAGAAAGAAATGCCGCTGCTGGTCGATCAAGTTGTCGACTGGACTGTAGTCTATATCGATGGGCATCTTATGTCGTGGATTGTACAGAATGGAGACTGGGTGAGTTTATGTTTCGTATTTTTGTTACTGATGGTTTTTCGTCGCAGTTTTATTGACGTTGTCGTTTCGAACAGATCATAGCAAAATATCCATGAACTAAATGCCCAGGTTGTGCTAATCAGTTTGCAGAATGCAGTACTCACACTGCAGCATTTAAAGCTGGTGAAATGTATTTTAATCCTTGACTGCAAATTGATGGCCATTCACATGGCTTACCGTCAGACCGGGGCGGTCTACACCCGCCGATCTGGTTCAGTCCAGATTCAGCCAGATCGGCCCCCGATCAGTGTCAGAGCTAGAATCGGTTCTAACTCTAAGCAAGACCGATTACAGCAGTAACCCTGTGGAATGGAAAGTACGCTGTAATCCCAGTCTGATGGTATTGCTGCTGTTATTGTTGGGAGTACTTAGTATGAAGTAGGCTACTTATTTTCAGTACATGATTGCGATTAGTACACCTTTAGTATACAACTAATCACAGAATGTTAGATCGAGATGTTCTGCATTCCATGTCTGGCTTTTACAGTACTATATAAATATTGTATTGTAGGAAATAAGTGGCAAAATGGGTAATAGCTTCCTTGGGAAAGGGATGAGAGTGGGAGTAAACATCGCAGAACTGGGCCGGGATCGGGAGTGACAGGTGTTGTATCGACGGGGTCTGACAACTACGAGACCAGAATGGGAATGAGAAACATTTTTGGGATGGGGACGGGACTGGTGATGACATACTGGTCCTGTGTAAAGCAGTTTCTGAATGTCGGTGCACCGACGTGTTGCAGGATGGATTTGTGGAGTTCTACGAAGGATCTCCAGAGCGGAGGGAGGAATCTCCGTGGCCGTCATTCAAAACACTCTGTGGATATGCCGTGGGAGCTCTCGGAGTGTTGACGCTTGGCGCCATTCTTGCGCACCGTTCGTCCTAATGTCGTTTATCTTGCGGCAAGCATTGACACTTGCAAATGTTGGGCGTTTTCACTTGGGTGGGAAAATTAATGCCTCACCAACAGCACTTAGATATCTGTTATTTTGCTGATTACTCATGAGGCCACTTGAAGAGCACATTTGTTATGACTGGTGATCTAATAATAGTGATTTTTGATTTTAAATTACTTTGGCTTTGATCATCTTTATCATTATCCTTTTTTCTGATTTTTCTGATGGTACTGTGAATTATATCATATTAAGCCAGCTGTATTTCTAAATGTTGAAATACATCCGGCTTTAAATAATATCAACGCTACTTTATAATATCACATGTTAACGTCACTGATAGACAGCACAGAAGTAAATGTTGCCTTCCTTCAGTTCTTTGATACTGTCGGTTTAGCATCAGGAAAAGGAGTATCTAGCCTGTAAAAAATTAGGTGATGTGATGCTTGCATGAATGTCAGTTGATGCCTCTGTTGCCTGAAATGTTCTTGTTTCGTTAAAATCCAAAGTGGTTCTGTTTTTTGTGCCACCCTCCCAGTTTGTCCTAGATAGGAAAAGAGACTGTTGAGTGCTCTACTGAACGTGTTGGCTCTGCCATATTAATCCATTAGTGCTAATCTATAACATATAAGTTGATGTGATTTTGTACTTTCGGTAAAAGGATATGGTGGTAAAAGAGTTTAGTAGTTACTTATGGCAGTGCTGAGAATGGTTATCTATTTGATGTTGGTGTGGGTGTCAAAATGCAAATAGAAATTTCACCCTTTCCTTTCTCTTTTTCTCCCATCCTTCCCCCGGTACATGATGTCAGTATCTGGACTGTGCAGCTGTACGATGTAAATATCGATTTATGAGTCTCATGTACATATTTAGGTTGTAAATAAACATAGCTGCCGAGCTGCATCTAGAATGCTGTGTATACACACATATTGCTGAACATCCATCGATCACAGTATTTACGTCGCATGTGATATGATACATGCCTGTAATCCTGTATGTTATGCTTATGAAACAGTGAATTAATATGTGAACCTGAAATACCAGTACCAGGACAGCCACAAGTCTGGTAAACTTGAGAAGTAAGGTAATAAGAGATAGGCCAGGAAGAGCTCCGAGAAAGAGGAAAGTTGAGTGAAACGTACGGTTCCTGGATAACAACATTAGCTGAACTTCAGTACTTGATGTTTAAATGGTACTCTTAAATCCTATAACACGATCTTTACAGTTAGATCTTGGTACTAATTCTGGACCACATTCGGTCCATTGTGGATTGATTTGGTGCCGATCTATTTTTATAGATCGGTGCTGATCCAACAGTGGCCGTAGTTAGTGTATGGACCTTGTCTCCTTTGATATTGTCCCATTATTATCGTTGTGGGTGGTTGCTCTCTGTGCTGAATGTGATCAGTACCTAGAGGCACTGCTGCTGGTGCGGTCAGTCACACTGCACGATTGGACTACCAACTGATTGCCGCCACTTGTTACAGGAAACGTGGCGTGTTTCATCACTACTGGATCACGTGCTGACTCGGCCGGTCCTGGTGACACGAAATTTCTGAATTGTTCCAGTCCAGTTTTGATTTGTGGATCGTTCTAGCTCTAATTATCTCATCTATCATTTGCCGATAGTTAGTGTTAGTGACCAGCATTCCCAGTAGCACATGGAGGTAACTGGATAGTTGGCTGGAATGTGTGCTGCGTGTGACTGGTGACCCTGTGGCATCAGCATACTGCTGGTCTGTTGTACATTCAGTTACACTCCAACGTCGTATTATTGATTTTTTCTCGAGCTAGTAAAGATTTTGTTGGTTTATATATTTTAGATTTTCATTCTCATATCAGTTTGGTTGTTGTTACAGTGTTGAGAATCATGTTCTAACAGCCGTATCTTGAATATCATTGGACAGAACAGCTGTCATAATGGCTGTATCACAGTTCTTAGTATGCCCGATCTATTGTAGAGGGCATAAAGTAATGCTGCAAGCCGTGTGTCTGTCCGTCTGTTTGTTCCATTTCCGTATCTCAACACTTGCCCACCTGTGCGGGTGAAACACTTGTTTGCCAATGGCTTGTGGCCCATCTGTCTGTGCTGTGCGCAAAATGCGGTGATGGGTAACTTCGGCAGTGGGAAAATGTGTTGTTGTGCCTGCCCTGCACATGCGGCGTGTGGGCTGCTGACTTGCAGTATTTGCACAGTATGCTGCTGTCAAACTGCCGCAGGTGGGGGCATATTGTTTCGCTGCCATGCGGGCGTCATTTTGTTTTATTGTCATTTCGTAGTATTGTCGCTGTACTTGTTTGCTGTTGTCCTTTGCTTTACGTCATTCATGTGGATTGAAGTGGTACAAAGATTATGTGCGCTGATACTAACATGATATCTGTGTGCAGTGGTTTTAGCTTTCGTGGCTGCATTAAACATCTCTCACTGATGCCAAGTGACATCACTTGATGATGACAGCACAGAATTGCATGTGATGAACATTAGCTTACCTGCTTAGTGCTTACTGCCATTTTAATGGCTACATTTCCGGCGAAGCTGGGTTTCCCATATTTCACTGAGTTTTCTTGAGTGGTTTATTTATGAGGCATTGTACTTTCCACCTCAGTATGAATAGTCCACATGAATCGAGCACTGGTCAGTAGTCTCACGTCATTCTTAGTTCATCCATCACTGGCCTCTTAATGGAAAGCACTTTGTTGTCTTTTTGCTGGCTCTTAACATTGTCACTGTATCTCTAACACCAGTGAAACATCATGTTGCTAACCATTTTCATCCTGAAATTAAACATTTTTTATTAGCTGTCACACACAGAAAAATTTGCTCATTGGTGTCTAAAGGCCCTACTTCCTACCATTATTAATACCATTTTGTGTTGAACACAGCACTACTGTTATTTGTTTTACGAACTTCTGAAGTGAAAGCGCCTGTTGCAGAAAGTGCATGTGTTTGTCATGATAACTTTGTTTAGTTATGTGCTGAGAAGTTAATATTGTGTAGACTGGACCCAGTATATTTCCAGCCATATGACATGTGGTGGTTAAATTTATTTTATTTTTGTAAAATTCCTCATTGTGTTACGTTGAACTGAGTTTCATTTGCCATGCTGTATAAATATTATGTTACATAAGATTTTTATATAATTTCTAGCCACATTGTGTGGCTCTACAGTATCTCGTGACATTTTTTGGAGCTTCTTCTTATTCTTGTGCAGTTTGTTGGGAATTATGATTCGGTTCTGAACTAAACATCGACTGTGGCATATGCTGATTTGGCACTCGATATTAACTTCGGAGTGATGCAGTTATTACCCACATTTATGTACTGGATGTTGTTGGAAAAAATTTTTAGCAGTTATTTAGAATCTGACCTACCAGAGTGCAGAGTGTCCTCAAAATCCCATTGCTTTTTTCCATGAACTAGACCTTGGTTAAAACTGTCATGCTAACTCTATCCACAATTGTTTGAGTGATCTCGTCATGAAGTATAAGGAGTGTTAATTAGTAACCAACAAAGGAGGCGAAAACATAACATGCAGAGTTGCTGAGGTGCAAGAGAACTTTTGTTGTGGTGAGTTGTTTCACGTGTTTCGGTGATGCTGAACTAATGATGATAATTGTGATGATACGTTTATGGGTCACTGGTCCGAAGGGTCACATTTAAGCCACAAGCGATGCGGGTGATTCCTGCACAAACTGCTATACTGCTTTACCTGTACCTTTACATTACCACGTGTGAAAAGAGCCAAATACCTTTTATCTCGTAACCACAGAGCATCACCATACTTTGGTAGGTATGTATTTTCTGTTCTGCTAAGGATAGGAAGCTGAGTGCCAGGGAGGCTGGTGATATACCAACACAGTATGCCTGTGAACTGAACTGACTCACCAGTCTCAGTACATAGTACTCGGCTTGTTCATATATTCAGTGTTAGGCCAGACTGTCACCAAAACGAATTTGAAAGATTTCTGCATCTGGATTTTTATTAGTGCAATCATCATGTTGACTGTTTCTGAATCAGCAGATTACAAATAATTGCACAAAAAATTCACCAACAAGCAACCATTACAGAGAAGCCAACAAAATGGAAGCAGACACAAGACCTCATTGCTCATTGATAATTTGTAATTATCTGTAATTTAGATGTGGTTGATATGGATATCCACCAGCCAGCAAGTAACGTCCGTATCTTTGAACTTAAATGCTGGTAGTTGCATTACTGGCAGCATTACACAGAGCGCGGTGCTAAAAGCCATGTTACTGATCTTTTGGGATCATGAATGTGCCACCAGCCAACTGATTTTAGCCAACATCACCAGCACTGCAAGCAGTGCTAAATGCACGCTATTCTTACATATGTTTTGATGTAGTTTGTGCCCCGCAAAAAAACTGATTGAGATGCTGTTTGAGTTGCTGAGTTAGATAAGGGTATATGTGGGTGCCACCTGGCAAGTATGACTGAATGATAAAAACAGTGGCAATGCAGGATGTCACTGCAGCGATGTGTCTAAATTCTTTCACAATGAGTGCATGGTAGTAAAGTCATCAATAACAGATTCCACTGCGCCTCGAACATGAGCTGTTTGGTATCTTTGTGACTGTCGTAGCCAGTGGTCCCATTTTTGTGTCATTCTGAATATGCATGCAATTTATTTTTTATACTTGTTATCAGTAACTTGGTTTTCCCTTTCGTTTTGTATATGAGCATGTTGTTCGTGTCACAGAGAACATTTCCACTTATTTAGTGTGTAAAGGCCTCTGAGAATAGTGTCACCGTGTGACAAAAGCTTGCCATGCGGTGCACAATGTTGGCATTGTGTATTAATCGGTGTGTAGCTATTAGTTAAATATATCATAGTTTGTATTAATTTATTTATTACTATTTATTTCGTTGTTTATTGTATGCTACCTCATGCTTGCCATCGTGTGTGTTAATGGGCGTATTCAGTTTTCAGAAGCCAATCAAGATGTGGCTGGTTTTATGTGGCTTTCTCTGTGCCACTATGTAAATATAAAAGCAGTTTCATAAAAGTAACCATCCTTGGAGATTATTTGGATGGTTCATTATGGAGTAATTTACTTCTGTATAAAAGACAGACAGAGTGTACCTCTTTAAATTATCATCAGCATAAAAACTGCTAACATTTGTGTACTCTATCAGCTTTCAAAATATTGTGATTTTTAACGGAAGTATGGTGTCCAACTTTACAGCTTAGAGGAATGATATATGAATTGTGTTGAAAGCACCATCAAATTCTTATAGACAAGTGAAAATGGATGTTTGCTGTAAGTTTGCAGTTTAGTTTGTAATTTATATATTTGCTTATTAATAGTGACATTCAGCATTGCTGAGTGTTATTTGCATGTAAACACTAGCCCAGCAGACAGTAGTGAGAGTTTACATTAACCAGCTAGTTCGTATTGACTGGGAATGCAATTCTTACAGATTATTGCCGGTAATTAGTATTGTTATTACCAGAGCAATTACCGTGATATGAAACCATTTTAGATGATGCACTCAATTATGTCATGGAAACCTTTCAGCTGAAACCGAAGCCCGAGTCAAAGTAAATTGAATATGCCCCGAGAAGCCGAAGTCGCCTGTACTAGTTATACAGCTGCTGTGTAATTACCATGTAATTTCCTTTCATTTGAGTCTTTTCTCGGCTGTACAGTTGCAGGTGTTTTCATGGTGTGTGGCGGATCTCTCATGTGTCTGCATCTGTTGATTATCATGCATTGTGGATACAGTGTTACAGTGTTCAAGAAAATATGCAGCAACTCAAAAATATAAAATGTCACGTTTTACATTAAAAAATTGTAACTATACCCATGTTTGGCAATGGCTGTGGAAGCTGGAATGTTCTTATCATTCAGCAAAGTTGCGAACTCATGTAGGATTGAGAGCTAAACTTTTGCTAACGACTTTTTGGCATGCATTTAAAAAAGTTAAAAACATGTTTCTTGGAAATGTGAAAACATATTTTTAAAATGTATTCTCGAACACTGTAGGCATGCAGTGTACATTATGGTATTGTGCTGTGGCTTGCACACGGAAATGTAATAAAGCATGTTTGTCACTGTATAACAGTCGAGACAAACAAACATATTTCTTGCTGTTTTGTACTCCACCTCGTGTGGTTTATTGGCTGTTTTCCATTTGAACTTAAGTTAGCCACTGCCTCAGAGATGAATAGCAATAGCTTCATGAACTTGCTGGGACCCAAAGGTCTTAGCATTCTACCCTGTGCAGTGTGCATTGTGAAACTTTGTTTTACAAGCACATGATGGAACTATTCATAAACTATTCCAGCACCCTGACATTAGCCACAGTTCGATGCTTGCACAGTGTCCCAGTAAAGTGAACCATTTGGCAAGATTACAATATATTGTGCAAAATCCCGCTGACCACTTGTAGCAATTTCATAAAATCACACTGCACATTGTTCCCAAATCCCCTAACTTTAGAGCCTTATGGTGCAATTGAATGATAGCCATTACGAGAAATCTAAAAAAAATTCTGGATATCGCAAATTGCAACACTAAGTGCAAAAGTTCTAACATCATGAGAAAAAAACTTTTAGGATTGAATACCTGAACAACTATTTCTAATCACAAGGCCTCCTCTTCTGTAAGAAAATTTCAGGCTATTTATCCACAACTTAGTTATTAGATAGTAGTGCTATAAAGGCAAACCAACAAACAACCCTAAACTGAGGCAATAATATATTAATCTGCTTGTTGATAGTACAAACTCTAGCTGCTAACATTTAATCATGGGCTGTGCAGGTGTACCAACCCTGTATTAACAGCGACGGGTCTAGTCAATGGCAGTAGCCCATTTTTAACCCCCACAGAATCGACATCCCTTAACTGAATGCCAAAAAATTCTGTTACATGCGATTATGTCCACAACTTTTACCTCTGTGCAAAATTTGGAGGAAGTCCATTCATGGGGAGCTTCTAGGTGAAATGTAGCATTTTTTATTTATACCCCTTTCTAAGGATCTTGCCTACAGGTCAGACTTCTCGATGATTTTCATGCTGGATGGAGTGATGCATCTTGGCCCTCCAGATCCCGTCTGCCAATAAAATTTTGCAATTTTAATAATTAAGATGGTGGCAACCACCATTCTTAAGAATAAAAAATGCAACAGCACTGCAATTGATCGACCAATTTTGACGAAATTTGGCACAGTGATGCGTCTCGGCCTTCCAGACCTTATCAGCCAATAAAAATTCATAATTTTAAAAATCAGATAGCAGCCGGGTGCCATCTAGAAAATTAAAAAAATCACAATATTTCAAAAACAGAAAATTTCAGCTGAATTTGGTGTGCTAACACACAATAGCCCTCCCTACCGAAATTAATGAAATTGGCAATAAAACAGCAAATTACAAACATAAAAGACAACCGTTTATCCTTTATGTTAACAGCAACGGATCAAAAACTTCAAAAATCATCACTCAACATCACATCGACATTTAGGCGATGTGTTGGTGGGTAATATCCCCTTTTATGATTTTGTAGTTTTTGATTATTCTCTGTTAACATTATGAATACTGTTATTTTTTAATACTTTGCTTATAAAACTGAACTGTGGGAACACAACAAAAAAGAAAGTGCACTGTAGTGATTTAATAATTTATTATTAGCAAATATTTGGTTTGACTTCATAAGTAAAACACAATTCATTTAACAATACGTTACATTAACAAAAGTTATCAGTGCTAAGCTAAGCCACATTCTGTGGAAAGCTCTCGTAATCAGTCTGTCAGGATTGGTCATTATAATTGACCATAAAATATGTAGTTGTATGTTAAAAACTCTAAATTCGTGCGTGTGCTTAAAACTGTTCATTTGTTGAGACTGGGTAAACGTACTCACATGCAAAAGACTCAGGATTGTAAACTTACAACAAAAATGTTAACTTACTAGCTATCAACAAACAGATGGCACGGTAGCAGTGGCAAAATGGAACAGACAGGCGCTGTGCGATATATACAAACAACTTCCGGTTTTGTGGATAGCATCCTGTTTGCACATAATGGCCAGGCACAGGCAACATGAGAAGGGCATATATTCATCCAGAGTGACTCATGAGGGCAACACCTAGAGCAAAGTCTGATGTCTACAATTTCACTGTTACCTTCTGAGTTTTTAGTCTGATTAAATACACTCAGCATCAAAATACGTGACTATTTCATTATTTTGCAGTTTAGTTATTTTCATTTTTGACTCTTGTCTCTGGCTTCTAGTGGAACCCCCACTGGGACTTAACACTAGGGGGGGGGACTTAGCATTCCCCAGATCCTGTATTTTTTGCTTGCCCCGTACGACCTCCAACTACGCCATGACGCCTATTACAGACTAGGGCCTATAGTAATCGTGCAATAAAAACGCCGTAAGCTAACTATAATAACAATAGTCAATTAGTTCAAACGCTCTGTGTATATGAGAGAAGTGAACTGCTTGACGTTAACGATAACGGTTACGATAATTCTTCCTAATCGCTATAAAACGTTGACACCAGTAGTACTGTATAATTTGCCTATCGTTCGACGGACGAAGGAGATCTAGGGCCTATCTGTCTGCGTCTGAGTCTGTCTGCTAGATCTTGTAGACGGTGAAGTATCTGACGACGCGACGGCCACTCAGCGTGTACGCCAGACAGCCGAACTTGTTCGTTCCTCGCGGCATGAAGTTGTAGAAACGCCAGCTCAGACCCAGCCATGCCGCCGCGTTCACCTGCAGCCCACACGCGTGACAGAAAAAAAAACAATTGTTGAAAAAAATACCAAAAACGTTTAAAA
>Ga0209782_1001282_pt1 | contig 12845 bp, 8 predicted proteins | sample WorMetmaBAHAMAS1_FD_187390 | JGI IMG/M metagenome (GOLD analysis project Ga0209782, IMG submission 187390) | Marine gutless worms symbiont microbial communities from Max Planck institute for Marine Microbiology, Germany - Inanidrilus... | ecosystem: Host-associated > Annelida > Digestive system >... | reverse complement strand
TGGTTGATGAATGTGGAAGATATAGCAAGCAAAATCAGTGTTATTTTCGGTATACAGCATGACTGAAAAGACCAAATTTCTGGGTTCATGTTTCCCCAGGTAGTGCAGAGACATTAGCAAGGGGAGGCGGGATAACAAATCACCATTTAATAGCGTACTCACTCAGCAACATCTCTGCAAAAGATTACCAAAATCGATTAATGTGCGTCGAAGTTATAGTGTGCTACATCATTGTCGTTTTTTTTGAGACACGGTGTAGTTCTCATTATCTTTCAGTCCCGTCATAACTTAAAATTCGGATCTCGTGCTTTTCGATCTTCGTCACCAAGAGTTTGGAATTCATTGCCTGTTAGTATCCGTGAATTGCAGTCACTTCCTACTTTCAGACGTCATCTAACGACATTTTATTTTCAGTCAGCTTACCCCCTTTCAGCTGTCCATCCTGCCTAAAATATCTTCGTACATGCGCCCTAATTCTTCTTAAGACCTGGCACTATATAAGTCGTTTACTTACTTACTTACTTACTTACGTTGCATTGAAAGCATGATTTTCATTTTTGACTTTCCTCCATGACCTTGAACTTTAATCCTATGAAACCTACGGTCATGATCCATACACAAGCAAAAAATCAAGGTCAAAGGTCAATCGGTTAAAAAATAAAGTGAAAAAAAAAACAAAGAGACAAATAAGTGGACAGATGGACAGACAGACTTGACCAATTGGACATACCATTCACTACGCGGTCAGTCAAAAAAAGATAACTTATAAGCAAGCCAAATTAGTAATGTGCCAGTAGAATACTCACTGCAAGGCTGCACCACCAGTCAAACTTGCTCTATCAACAACACACAACACACGGATAGGGTTTTCAATACATCATTTACAAGTCAGCAAATAAAAACATTCATGAACTCTCGTTTTAAAGGTAAAAAGGTAACCGTAAAGCACAACAACAGTTTGTGATACAAGCACCGCACCACTACAGGAGCCAGCATGCCACATGGGATCACACCGAGTTGCCTGCCACCTGGCACAGGCAGCGTCTGATGCCCTTACCCCGGCCAGTACTCAATTTATCCACCAATTAAGGATGAAAGGCTGAGTAGACCTAAGCCGATGCAGGTAAATGACTTGCTCTGAGTTGCTTCAGAAGTGCTGGCTGTACCACGTGTCAGCTGGTTAAGTCCGCCTTCTGCCCCAGTCGGCACAATAGCTGTGAACAACTTGCCCACAGTTGTTATATAGTGTATAAATGTCCACATGCTTAAAAGACAGAGAATATTTGTAGCGCGAGATGTAATATATACATCTCATGCTTATGCCACAATGTCAGTTTCCATCTGTCTGTCTGTCTGTCACGTAAGTGCATTGGCGCATTATAGATTTTAGGTTTCAAATTCCGATCCAAATTTACACTGAGGTTGTGGGGAGGGGCCTAGCAGTGGCTATGCTAGCCACTGCTAGGCCCTCTTGTCTGGAGAACTGAAGCACTCTTGGCCGGATGGTATTTCTGATGTTTCGACGAATGCATATCGTACTCAATGTGAGCTGAACCCTGTCACATGGCTGTGAGCTCATGGCTTTCATCATTGAGACGTAACAGCTCCTAATACCACTTGCAAGTAACACAACCATTACCAACTTTAGATTCCGACCTGCGCGGTGCCGCAAACACTCAGCAGCTATGGCGACAGAACGCTGGAACTCGCCTGTGGAACTCTCTCCCGGTCCAGCTGCGCAACCTAGACATTATGCATGGACTGTTCCGACGACAACTGAATAGACATCTTTTTCGGGAAGCATGAACGCGGCGCTCAGTGACCTTCGATATGTAGCGCCTTAGAAAAACATTTACTTACTTACTTACTTATTTACAGCACATGTCTGGACCAAACCAGCCGCCTACCCTTCATAATTGCCTAGCTCACTGAGCTGTGCATTTTTCTTTCTTTCACTTATCATAAAGTCACGTACGTTTATCTGATGATCCTCGAAATGTTACGCCACGTTCCATTTTAATTGATATTAATAAAGTAAGCTGACCTGCGACCATGACGATGGGCCGGTGTTGAGTTGCTGCTGCTCGTGTTCTTCGCCTGCTTCTTCGGCTTCTTCTCCGTCATCTCGTCGATAATCTCACTGATCTTGTGTTTCGACTCCACGTCCTCACACAGATCTGATCATCATAAACAAGATGACATGCATGGTTAAAGTGGCTGCAAACAACTGTAATATAGTACCATGACGAGGTATCCGAATTTGCAGATTCAAAGTTAGTCTGACATCCTAAATGCCGCACCTCGTAAAGATATCTAAACTTAGGAACATGGTACACTTTGACTACAGTTTTGAAGTAATGCAAATTAACGGAGTTCTGGTTCAACGTCCTGATTGACAGAAAACAAGTCATCTAACACGTTATTCTCAACCAATCACTTAGGATGATACAAAACAAACTAAACCCAACACTACAAATTAGACATGTAGTAAATTGCCTTGTATGATATCCGGCCTAACAATAGGAACAGGATTATTCTTACAACCTGCGGCCCAGATGGGTAGAGTCCCGTAATTTCCGAGAAAAGCTATGTAAATATGGTATAGTTTTGAGATCAGAAGCAATCCTACCAAGAATGGTCAGGTCATCATACGTCTTTGCTTTCGCATCGGCACCACGTTGCAACAACATCTCAACAGCTGGAACCTACAATATCCACAGAAATACACACACCTGCATCATTTTAGGTGCATTAGAGTTAGCTAGCAAAGCGGCAGTTGGTACAGGCCAAGTTCCATGTTTGTAGTGTTGGCTGGTCTGTCCATCCATTGGTAATATCTGTGAATTCTGGAAAAATGGCACACCGGACTGAGACGCTGTTTGGGATGGTGGGTTTGGTGGGCCCAAGGAATGATGCACATATCACCCTAATAGAAGGGGCAAAATTTAGGGGTGAATGGTGTGGCACAATATAACATATATGGAGAATGCATCATTGGGGTGACGCAGCCAGTTCTCAAATTACTTTGAGCAATCTTGTTAAAACTTCATTTTAGATCCGACAGCAAAAGTAAAGCAACAGATAGATTCTCGTATAGCTGGCCAAGAGACAGACAAGAACAGATTATGTATTGAGAGTAATGCAGCAAAACAGGTTGAGAGGATACGGACATGCTTTACAAAAAGACAAGGACTAAACGAAAAATGCATGAATTATGAAGTTTAGGGTGTAAGACGACCCAGAGTCAGGCCAAAGAAATCTGAAAAAGGGTGTGGAAAAAACTGTCAGACTTAAAAACTAAACAGGATAATGCTATTTACTACATTAAATGAAAAAGTGAACCAAGGACATAAATATCCATCAGTGAGTGCATTAATTTTTGTTGCTGATACTGGCTCAGTGATAATTTGTAAAAAAAACTTCTGAAAAGACAAAGTAATGACCAACTTATAGCAACTGGAGAACACAAAGAAGTTAATAAGGTTCTTCTAAATTATAACTTTGATACATTACTATATTGTATGTAAGTTCCAAGTAGACTGTGAGACTGATTTTTAAACGCTGTTAACTGTTAGCGACATTTGCTAACCTGGGCCCAATAAGCTGCACAGTGAATTGGCTGCCACGAATCGTTGTCTTGCACCTCGACTGAAACACCGTGGTCTATCATCAGCTGCATGACTCGTGTGTAGCCACTGCAGGCGGCAATGTGCAGCTGGACACACAAACAGCCGTCATCGTCATTAGCATCACAGCAACGGTTTCATCAATGTCAACATTGAACAATGAGAATGAACACAAACTGTGCAGCAAACTTTTAAGGTTTTCTCTTCACACGAACGGACCATTTTTTCCTGTTATCATAAGCTTAGTCTTTACCAAAATGTACGTTGTTACTTACCGCTGACAGGCAGTCCATGCAACTGGTTTAGTGTGCATGTGTCTGTCTCTGGAAAACAATTTTGAACTACTCTGTGGACCACAAAAAGAGCCAACTTGTCTGTAAATTTGTCGAAAAAAAATTGACAGATTTTAAAGCCATTTTCACTTAGATTTAGAAACGAATAGCACATTGATCGCTCCCATTTCACCTAATAATTGTTGCCACATTAGCTTGTAAAAATCAAAACACCGACAGTGCATGCAATCACAAATTAACTTTTTAAATGTTAACTATAAGCAGCAATTAAATGCATGAAATTACATTGACAGTTGGCAATATTTCACCTTGACATTACTAAGGTCAAGTTTAAAGGTTAAAAGACCACAGGTTAAAGACCATGGTCACCTGGATGAAAATGGCTCCTTTTAAAGCTATAAATATAATGCATTTTATAGATGCATGCTAGCATTTGACATATTTTGTGCTACACTATATTGGTTGTCATGACCTCAAGTGAACCAATCTTGTAGCATTATGTGATACAGCGTTTACCGCAAGTGTGTGTTTAATACATTCCATATTAAATACTGACAAGTGTTTCCCCAAAGCTGCCACGCCAGCCAATGTCTCCGCCATCAGCCAGAAATGATTTCACTTCATTCAGCATCTCGTTCTCAGGATTCAGCCGCATCTCGTCGATCAGCTGCTGCGTCACTCCTACACAACACACAGAAAACACATTGCATCATCGTAGGTATTATTACCAACGACTTGAGCAGTCGCAAATCTCTTTCCTCACCAGCAGACAGCATCTAAACATCGAGAGACGACAAACTGAAAATTTAAACAACAGCAGGGGATTAAATTTGTCCCTTTCTTTACCTCTCTTGGTCATTTCTGTCTCAATGATGTCCAGTGAGGGAATATCTTCACACAAGTCGTACGGCATGTTGCCCTCCGTGTTGATAGCCAGAACGTCCGCTCCGCTGCATACAGCATTTACTAATTTACTTCACATGGAATATCATTCAGTATATATATATATATCAGTATAAATTTAACGACAACCAGTTACGGGTCCTTTATCCAGAAAAACCCAGGTGAGCTGGTACAAGGAAAAGTATGCTCACCCACTTATTCGCGATCATCACTGTTATTATTCAACGTATTCAGTCATTATCCTCCATTTATTGCATCCTCATTCTTCAGTTGCAGAGACTGGGAGTCACTGTCCACAAGCTTTCTACAAGTTTCATTTGAGCTACCTCCAGGCATTACAACTCTAAAAATTTATAATTCGTACATTTCCACATAATTAGCTCAACATAAAAAAATACACTGCCAAGATTTGTAACCCACTGCCAAGTATAAGATAGCAGTTTGTTTGACATCAAATAAATGCATCGTTTGACATTAATATATTAAGCATCACATAATACCTTAAAATTTCCTTAAAATCTCTCTGCCCTCAGTTCGATAACAACCTTTAAATTTCTGATAGTGCCCATGAACTAGTGAGTGTCAGAATTAGGATGTCTCAAAAAAACATAGTTAAGAATCTTCATACATTAAAAATCTAAAAGTTCTTCTACATCAAATTTTAAAAAGTCAAGTGTACGCAAAATTCCAACAAACTTGGCTAAAAAAAATTTTTACAAGTGTTACAAACATCCGAATACAAATACACCATACATGTGATGTACCATATATAAAAATATTTTTACATTTTAAGATCTAACTAGAAACTTTTCGGGGTGAAACAAAGAAAATTTCAAACTTTTACTTTTTTCTCCAACAGCTTATTCGGCACACAAACCGTTCACAGAGTGCTTCACAGAAGGTGACTCGGCCACATGCAGCCGCCGCATGCAGCGGACTCCAGTTCTCCGAGTCTCGAGCATTGACGTCAGCACCAGCATCCAGCAGAACACGGAACATCACCTCCGCATTGTTGATACAACACTGCACAAAACATCATCCACTGACATCTGCCACGTGCAAACATCGGTAAAGTATATACTTAAGAATACATGTTTAAGAATACATGCAGCTCTACATGTTTGAAACAGCCTACCAACTGACGTCATCACGGCCAATTCACTGTCAGCTTGTCGTCGGCTGTTAAAATGTTTTTTTTTCAAATTCCGGCAGTCATATCCTGACACTGTTTACTGACATGACTCATCAGTGGTCGTTGCAGTGGCAGTGCCACTTAGGCCACTTTAAAAACTGACTGATTGATTGACTGAATACAAGACTAATGCTGGAGGCAGCTAGCCACACAGATGCAATGCCTACAGCCCAACCCGACACTTGCTTACTAGAAGCTAGGCCGACAGACTGATGTGTCTCAGCTTAGGCTACAGGAGAGAATGCATTGTTTTCTAGTGTTAGTGTCCACCAAGCTTGCTACAGCTGCTCATCTTTCCAGCTCCATATACACATGGCGACCGCAACATCCACAGAATGTGAGCACCGTAAACATGAGCCACGGGCTAGAGTGCAGTTCTAGTAATAAGCTAAAATGACAGTTAGGTGAAAAAAGATGCCTCTTATTTCTAATATGGTGTAGTTCTGCCATTTGAGAGCTGGGTGTCCATCGGCAATTATTAACATCTTTGCTTCTGTTCTGCCTGGATGCCAATTTTCATGCTGTTATCATCATCATAATCTGCTGTGTCATCCCAGAATAAGTAATATATCTGAAACTGGAAAGTTGCTGAATCTGATGCTTCTTGGGCAATCTGGAGGACATTTACAGCAGCTGCCAGCAACATTCAAAGTTCGTCACTGGTCATGAGGGCAAGATTCCATTCAGTTGCTGTTTACGGTAACACTTAAGACAGCAATGAATTAATCACCATGTCTAAATAAAAAAAAATTAACAGCAGAGTGCACAGACAGACAAATGTCGGATTGTATCGCACAAAATATCAGTGAGGCTGGCAAGTGACTAATACAGCATTAATAAAAATTGAATCAGAATCGATGACTTACATTTTATCATACAAGTTTATTAGTTAAGCTTTCCGAAATACGACACGCACCTAATACAATACTCAAAATGTACAGTATCATCAGTAGGTAGCAGCTACTGCATCACATTTCCTAGTAACAGTGTTATTATGTGCAACTAACCAACAATGTCAAAGAATCCTGGACAAAAATGTTGAACAGCTAATGTTTATAATGCAATACACAGTATTAAATCTGACTTAAAATATGCATGTACCTGTAGTTTTGCACTTTTAACTAACACTACAATACCAGACTGGTGTAATATACCTGATGAAGAGGAGTTAATCCATCGCTGCCAATAGCATTTGCACTAACACCAGCATTCAGCAGTCTTGTAACTACAATGCCATGTTGAAAGTGTCAGAAACAAGGCAAAGATCACATGTGATCATAACTAAGTTTCAATCTGCTTCTAGCAGCTAAGCCACTACATTTAATTCATTTACACTTTAAAAGGCAGGCATTTGTTGAAAAATTTTATACACATTTTAGTCACTTGCTCACTGAATCTTAGCTACTATGTCCAGTTCTCCAAGTAAACTAAAAGCACAAGTTTCAATGCAACATTTTTTTGCTTTGAAATAGTCAGTCTTCCTAACATAAGTTTCTGACTAAAAATGAGTTAACTTGCTACAAAGTCCAAAATATTTTTGCAACAAAATGGTCCATGTGTTCATAAACAAAAAGTAAACTGCACAGTAGAACCACCTGGACATTTTTAATATCCTTCATAAATTTTTTGGGAAATTTTGTTGCAAACATCTGCTATGTTTTGCAAACGAACATGCACAGAAAAACTGATGACAAATAAAATGCAAGAATAACTATCATACGTTTTACAGGATAACTTGTACAGAGTTACAAAAACATCGTAATATCTGGTGCAAAAGTCAAACAACTTTTAAAAGAAAACAGTTCATTGTTTCATACTAAAAAAACTGAAAATAATGCTTTTGGTGCAGTGTAGCAGTACACATTTCCGTAAAGAAAACTAACATTCCTTTTGTGGTGCTTTCAGCCCGCAAGGGATTAGACCCAATTAAGCTAGCACACAACTGATGACAGCAGCCAGTGAGTTTAAGTCACAATGCCAAGATGCCAGCAGTCTTCATCAAAGGACCTACTGACAAGTAAAACTTTAACTTTCTTTCGAGTACGTTAATGGTCAAAACAAGTGCCAGTACTTATTGCACCTATACACTGAGAGATAGCCATTCGAAGCTGACCTGGGTGCCTGGTTTTTTTCAAAAGGGTTACCTATTATCCAACCCAGAACTAACTAAGCTAACAGACAGTAACTTAGATTTATCGAGACTAAGGCATTACCATAAAGCCAGACCACAGACCCCAGTTACATGTACAGTACTACATCTGATAGACATTCGCTACTGTGTATGTGTGTGTACACATGTTGAATGTGGATCTGTCGATAACTGGGAAGTTAAGAATGAACTAAGGAGGCAGTGAGGACTAAAGATAAAACGAAAAGGCAGGATAAAAAAATGGAGAAAAGGGAAAAAAGAGGGGGCAATGGCATAAGCGGTACAACACGTTATTCTCTGAATTATAGCCAGAACTGCACTGCACACAGCATTAGTTTTCTTATATTAGCAAGCAGGTTAACACAAAAAGAAAGCAAGTGTGATTCTACATCCAGTAAAATATGACAGTCTTCAACATAAAATCATGCTTCTGCATGCTCTAGTAAATAGTCAGCAAGTAGTAGTAATGAAAATGGAAATCCCATACTAATGGGACAAGAACTGTTAAAATAAATTAAATGAAACTCCTTGCAAGGAAGAGACAGCAGAGACCTGTATGGAGACAAACATTTCCTGTCATCCCTAACCATTCTTATCACTGTCAAATACATCCCGAACCATCCCTGTAAAGTTTGAGCCTTAACCCCATCATCTCCATAAGTGCTATCCCCATCCCTGATCATCCCCATTCACAGAATCAAGGTCATTAACCTGGATAAAAAGGATTCAACACTATGACACCATGGAACATAATGTAAGAAGATGACTCTCAGTTACTTACTACCACTACTTTTGCTTTTGTTTAACTAACCCAATTTCTGAGAGTCGGGCCAAGTCTAAAAGCAATCATGTTAGAAGCATTACAACAGTATATCACAAATGGTGATAACAGCCCCAATTACCATAATAACCACTAACCCTGCAACCCAGCAGTATTACCGCATATCTTACCGTACAGCGAATTACCCCACAGTTACTGCGGTATTACTGTTGCTCCCATCTCCATACAGCTCTCTAAGGATGACAGATGGAAATGGAAGGAAAGAACATGACTATGCAGTAAGTCACTGTACAATCTAGCAGTGTAACTTCTAGTAACCTTAATACCATAAGCAGGCACACATTGTATTGTAGTATTGATTACTAGCAAAAAATGCTTATAAAGTTAAAACTTAATAACAATCTACAAGAAGCTTATCTATCACAGGAGTGAGCAATGCACCATTTCATTGAGAATTTTGTCCAAACAAAGGGTTCTACTGTACAGCTGTTGTTAAAGCCTGAATGATTAAACTATGTCAACACCTGACATGTGACAAGAAATAGAAGCCAAAAAATGACAACTACAGAGCATGTGATTATCAGCAGAACTGGCCATAATTCTCAGATTACTGAGAAATGTGATTTAACAATGGCTAACTGCAGCTTTTTTTCCAAAATCTAACCTGATCCTTTTTGCAGTCTTGACATACTGTGCGAACATAAAATAAAAATAGACAGAAAGAACTGATGTTGCATACATAGAAAAAAATAGTAACCAAAAAATAATTGCGATGTGCTCATGTGCTAACAATAAGCTATTCATTCGCTCATTCACAATTCTACCTCTTTTTCTATCATCTCATGTATTACAAAACACTTTTTTACAAGTTACAAGTTTATGAGATTGTGAAATAACTTGCGCAATCCTTTGGTTAAACTATAACTACTGAAATGGCAGCATATGCACAAGATCACCGATCACTGCAATTTATTTGTAAGAAATGTTAGCTGTAAGCTCAGCTGTTGTGATGCTGGCCCTTTAGAGACGTTTACAGTATCTGAAATGACCTCTAACAGTCAGTGGTGACAAAAGGTGATCAAAAATTACATGGTTCAATAAAATGCATTTGACTTCCTATTACTGTTCCACATTAGCAATGCATCTTGTATTCCTGATGGCTGTGGTCGTGCTGAAAATCACAAACTGTTCTATCTACCTGTACTTAATGCTCAATTAACGGTTGCCATTAAAATGTTACCACAACATTTTGAATACTAGAAATGCATGGCAAAGCCTAGCGTATAGCCTGTTTGGCACCGCAGTGTCTCCCTCTAGCAGGTAGTAGCGAAACATAACTGTGCTGCCACCTAGCAAACATAGATATACTAACCCAAGTGCTATTGACACCTGTTGTACACAGTTCATTCGCGTAAACTCTGGACATACTGATCAGAAACCCACCAAATTTATATCACGTGTAGCCTGATCATTGCTGCTGTTAATGCGCCCATCATCGTTTCAATGCTCCATGGCGTTTCTGAATGGCAGCATGACGAATACAGAAGTATAGGTCGATTTTCGCTAAATACAGGTACCCAGATACGCAAATGAGCCCTGTTATCTCTGGAGTTAACCAGCAGAAGTTCACCAAATTTTTACACGATGTAGTCACATCATCTCCGCTATAATGCGCAATTTAGACAGTGATACTGCAACTCATTTTCGAGCGATACTACACAGAATGGAAATGGTATCAGTCAGCGTTCATGACATTCCCAAAATCAGTTGACTGCCATAGCAACGTCCCTTGACATATCGGAAAACGAGGTACAGATCTATCACCTGCAAAGTTCTTTCATATGGTGATAAGATTGTAAAAATCGGTCCAATATATCCTGAGATATTCCACTAAATATGCCAGCTTTTTGCCATGTCGTACAAAAAGTTCATAAATGAGCCCCGAGCAAGTTTGCCTCACTCCCCAGGGATCAACAATTGAGACATACCAACAGACTGAGATGGCTAGGAGATGTGTTACTCACAGCCACATCTGCCCACGCCAACATCGCGCAGTCCCATGGCAGCCTACACCTGATTGACTGCCGTCCACAGATGACACGGGAAAGTTGTCATGTCTCCATCAGTGACTGGAGACAGGCCAGCTTTCCCACGGTCGGTCAGTGGCAGAGTCCCGCTTTCTGGCTGACCGACTGACAGGTGATGGGTGGAGGGGTGCACGGCATCGAGGCATCACAAACAGAAACCGATTAGTAACCAGTTTTCACTAAACGGAAACTGTTTAGGCTTTTAATCCGTAGTAACATCCTTAAAACATAGATATATAAATACCCGTTATGTAAATTCATTACAGCTGTTTGCTACAAGTTCACCGACCAGCACTGTAGCTCAGCTAGTAGTGCACTGTATTGCAGTGCTGCATTTTCTAGGTTCGAATCCCATAATGGTTAATTTTTTGTTCTATTTTATAACTCTTATGTGTTTTGTAATCAAGTTCATTATATTTCATTTTGCTCCATTTTACATTTTCTTCAAAAAAAAACATCAAGGCAACATAGTGCCATAGATCGTGAACAGATAATTGTAGCTAATAATAACATGCACAGCGAGCCATGTGACAACCACTTCGCTTTATCTATACACACAGCTAGCCGTGTGTATAGCATCGGTCTTTTGAATATAGCAGTTTAGCCACTTTGACTATGTAACAAGTGTGAAGACGATAAGGCAGATGCAGTCAAAACAGATAAAAATGTGCTTTGCAACAGCTTTAACTCACTGCACAATTACTAAAAAAAAATACATAAATGATAGCACAATAACTTTACAGCAAATCTTAAAAAATACAAAATACATATCAATTGCCAACAGTTACCTTCACTGATATCGTTCCGCAACACTGCCTCCATCATTAAAACGCCGTTGTCGAACTGCAACCGCTTCTGTTGCCCATTCTTGGCCGAGTCCTCAAGACTTGCTGCGGCACCGGTGTCTGTGCTTGCTCGTTTGCCTTGCTTCCCTGTTAAACTTGCCTCCTTTACCAGCCGTTTTTCTCTCTGTGTATATGCCTTCAGCTGCTGCGCTCGGCGCTTCTTGGCATGACGCAGACGATCCGACAGCGGCATCCTCTCCACAAATGGTATTTCGGCTACCAGCGCCTGATGCTCCATGGCGCCCTAGAAAAAGACCGAACTCGATGACGAATAAAACCAGACAAAAATCGCCAAAAAAGCGACGGGGTGGGTTGTTGCTGGGATCACACGCCAAAAAGTTCCTGACTGTATACCTTTGAGCGAAATTTATCCAACAGAAATGAAGTGAATTCCCCTTGTCCACTTTCTGCACCAACGTCCACACCGAACTCCATTCTGCATCACTTTTTCAACGTAGCAGCTGCAAAAAATGAGCAAACCGACAAGGCAAAATGTACTGATATATGGTGTGCAAATTATCACCCGTTTGTCGTAAAACAAACACAAATTCAGGTTATTTTCGCAACAAATCTTGTTTACAAAATGCAATCAACAACATTTAGGCTGGTTCTCAGTCTCGGACACTCATTAAATATTTAAGTGGGTCGTGTATACAGTATGGGTAACTCATAACGAACTTCTTACCAACGGTTGCGCTATGTGACTGCGGTAATCCGCGGCTGTGTGTGGCATTGTGCGAGATTCTTGCTAGGTAAGCCAAATGGAATGATATTACTATGTGAAGTTAAGCAGCCACGGCCCATGTTCTATAACGCCATCCGTGACAAATCTCATTCAAATGGCCTGAGATTAAATAAAACAATCACATCACACATCACATGGAGAATACAGAAGCAGGCCTCCAAAGGCCTCTGTTTCTGAGAAATAGACTTAAAACTACTAGTATATAATGCATAACAATACTGTAA
>Ga0209782_1001281_pt1 | contig 12850 bp, 13 predicted proteins | sample WorMetmaBAHAMAS1_FD_187390 | JGI IMG/M metagenome (GOLD analysis project Ga0209782, IMG submission 187390) | Marine gutless worms symbiont microbial communities from Max Planck institute for Marine Microbiology, Germany - Inanidrilus... | ecosystem: Host-associated > Annelida > Digestive system... | reverse complement strand
TATTTATAGATCCTCTTTCAGAAGTTCGCACAGCCAATAGGAATGGCCGTTACATACCGATCTGCTAATCAATGCTTAAATCTCTACTTAGCTAATCTGTTCTTATTTTTTGCTGGTGCAACGCTTTTAACTTAAGTGGAGATTTAATTGGCGATTTAATGACTACTTAAAGTTAAGTGGCCATTAGCTAAGTGACGATTTAAGTATGGATGGTGCAACCCGCCCTTAGTCTTCAATCCGTAAACACATACTTCGCTGAAGTATAAAGTTTGCTGAATTTTAGGCCTACTGCATAGAAATGTTGCCTTCAAAAATTCCCTGATCTTATGGGGACTTATAGGCGTTTATCACACACAGTTCTAAATTGCATTTTCTTGTGTCCACATTTCTGAGCACGAAGTTTGATATTGGTGACTTACCAGTACTGACTTTTGGTAGCCTAATTGTGTATTAAAGACTGAGTGATTAAACGGCCTGTGAAAGTATAGGTATACGTTTTTATGTTTTTTTTTTCAAAATTCAAAAAAACATAACTTTTTAACGTTTTTTTCGTTGTTGCACACGTTTTCACAGAGCAGGACACGATATGCAGTGTGCACTGCAGTATCAGGCAGACAGCGGCACGAGCATTCTTGGGCAGCACTCACCCACGCATCCACCCACCCAGCAGTACGGTAGTGCAGTCGCCAAGAAGAAGTACAAGAGGAAGACACGCCACCTAGTAGCTAACAGTCGATCGACTTGCTGCTAGTAACAGACGGTCGAGTAGAGTGTGACAGACGTGAGCGACAAAACTGACGCGCGTGGTCGTCGTCCTGTCGTAGTCAGCCACTCATCGTCCTAGCAACGTAGATCCATATCGATTGGCGGCGGCGACCATAGAGGCCATATATAACTCACGTGAATAGCCCAGTTGACTCCGGTGCCTGCCTATACCTACATGTAGTACCTATTACTCTGCGACTACGTGTGGTGTGGTCGGGGGTTGCTGAATGAACCGTTCGTTCCACAAAGCGCCGGCGCGCGCGTCGCATTTCCTATATGCACGGCGGTCCGTACTGCACCGCGTATCCACGACACCGACATCGATATTCTCGCGACGATGTCGGTGTCGTGGAATACGGCGTTATCCTCGCTACAATAGTTCTACGGGGGTTGCCACATTTTTGTGCACAGCGACAATGCTGTGTCGACGATTAGCCCGTACTTCGTGGTTGTTAAATTGCGTCGCACCTTCGTATAGTTTGCACTTAACTTGATAGGCCTGCTGTGCGACTAAATACGACACGCGTACGGATGGCGACGATGAAAATGTTTTAATCTCAGTACACTGAATGTTTTCTATACCATTGATAATAGTAATCAGCTGAGTTCAGTTAAGTTCGATACTCTCTTAAACCAAGGTTTTCAGAGGTTATAGGCTAGGCTTGCTGGAAGAGGTGGGTTTTAAGGCCACATCGGAACTGTCCTTTGGAGATGAAAGGTGAGCACAAGTGATCAGGAGGAGTGTTCCAGATGGCCGGTACAGCAATAAGGAATCTACATTTGCGGAGTTCCGTCGCTGTTCTCCGCACTGCCAGGTCGGTAGGTCCTCAATCCTCCATCGAGGATAGTCTCAGATCTTCTTTTACTGTCCTGCATTATTTCTCCGACTCAGTCAAATAAGTAGATGGTCATAAAGGTGATGGGCGGCTCTAAGATCTGGCGCGGAGTTTTCATTACCCAAAAAGCAGGCGGTAGCCCAGCAGTGGGTGGCGTCTGTGACTCTAGTGCGTGTGCCTGTGTGTCCGCGTCCTAAAGATAAACGACTTGAGCTATCAACACGAAAACTGTTAGACATAGGCCTACAATGCACGGCAGTCGGTGAAAGGTCAAGGTTATCAAATGCGCTGCCGTCGTGGGTATGCAGGTCGATATGACTGCAATACGAGTACGTTGCTATATACTGTAGGCCTAGCTAGTTCATCAATCGATTGTGAATGACGCTCATCATAAGCTTACTACAGAGTAGGCAACAGGCGACGAGCTGTCGAATAGGCATATCACTGGCTATACAGTCGCCACTAGCTCGGCATTAATAATGCAATCAGCTGCCCGTCAAAGTCGTCGACGTCATTTGCTGCTATGGAGAGCCGAGATGTCATTGATCACGAGTCATATTTTATCCGGCTATAAACCCATTCATTCAATGACCTTGGCCTCTGTTGAACACGCAGGCATTAGCCAAGCTGTGAATATGGTGATCATTGGCGTTCATGTTGTCTCTGTATCCGCGCTCTAAAACGAAAACGGCTCGAGCAATAATCGACACCAAAATCAGCAGATATACAGTAGTTGACCGCATACAGGGACTAGACGAGCACTGACCCTGTATCTGAGGTTCAAAAGTTGGCTGTCGGCTTGGGTCTGTATGTCGATAAGACTGTAGCTTTTTTTTAGTTAGTACAACTGCCTTAAAGCCACCCCACGTCATTTATTGTAACTGTACACTAGTGCTGTCACCGACTAATTGATTAACGATTAATAATTTTTGTTGACTTAAAATATTTCGCCACATAATATAAATGCTGTGCGTTTTTCCGTCTCCCAAGTGGTGTATTTTAGAGCCATGGTTATTAGAACACTTTAAAAAAGAACACCCATTTTTAGTCCAGGACTACCCAGGTGAGCTGGTACAAGAGGGCCTAGCAGTGGCTAGCATAGCGCGAGATGATCCCTCCACTCTTCCCGGCGATGATCACTTCCCTCGTGCCCGCATGCACCGCGACCGCAATGCGTGGTAAATTTGGATCGGAATTTGAAACCTAAATTAGCTACAATGCGCCAATGAACTTCCATCACAGACAGACGGACAATGACATCGTAGCATAAGCGAGAGATGTATATATTAGATCTCGCGCTAAAAACCAATCTGGATTTACTGAAAAAAGACAGTGAGTGGCAGTGGTATCAGCTGGACCATATGCAAATCTGCACCTCGCTTCAGACATATGACAAAGCCATTCACAGTTTTTTTACAGACCGGATGCCCTCCCTACCAACCAACCAACAGCGATGAAGCACCGAAGGCGCTGAATCGACTAAAACCCCATGACAAAATTACTTTAGTTGCATGACAGCCAAAGTAACAGTTAGCAGAAAGACAACACCACACTCCAGACAATGGAAGCAAGCCTCAGCACATTTAATGCACAACAAAATATGTCCACCACGCACACAAAATTGTGTCGACATCCGACATACTCACGGAGTACGGCGAACATACATTTCGAGGAACGTAACCGTCAGGGTGGCCACGCATTGTGAATAATGAAATACCACATTTCACCCATTAACAGCTCCAACTCAACTGGTGAATGATTCTGTGACCATGTGCCTACCATGCCGATTACATCGACCGAGTTAAGGTTTGCCGTCCTACTCAATGCAAAGCAGGTAATTTTGGAGATGCTCATCCCAGCCAATCTGTTGGTAAGTAGAGACAGAGATAATTGGGCCCTGAACTGGTGAGTTCTGCACATCTCCGCTTTACAACATTTCAAAACACAAGTCCAGCCGAAGAACTAAGTTTGATACACACTAATTCCCCAACATTTCCAAGTCACTTTGTCAATTTCCAAGCGTTTTCCTGACCCGGTGTGTGACTTTTCCACATCGTCCAAGACGCGGAGTGGCCACCGTGCATTTAGCAACAGGTATGTGCACTAAGGTCCGGTTTTTCCACAGCAAATTAATCTCCCGTTAATTTAATCCGGCAGACAATGATCAATTTACTCAGATGTCGTTTTTCCTAAACGGACGATTTAATTGACGAACTGCCGGCGGAAAAACGACATCTGAGTAAATTGATCATTATCTGCCGGATTTAATGCCGGATTATATTAACGGGAGATTAATTTGCTGTGGAAAAACTGGACCTAAAACACTAGAAAAAAAACAGACTGCTGATGTACGACGTATCTGCACACAGAATGATGTGCCGCAGTGTGCCATTAATGTACAAGTAGCATCACAAACACACACACAATTACACGCGGTAATGTGTCTTGAGTCAAGACTCTAGACTCCTCACAGAATCAGCTGCGTGACTCACACTCCTCGTATCACCAATTTCGTCTGCGCTGTGAAGCAACCAAGTTCACCATGGCTGCAACCAATCAGACAAGTCAGCACAACCTACTATGTTCTGACTGGTCACAAGGTTGGTTGGTTGGAGCTTAACGGCACTTTTAACACAATTTAGGCCATATCGCGCCTTTAAGGTAAAGACTATATTGTAAATATTAAAGATTTACTGACTGGTCACAACCACGGCAAACTGGGTCACTCCACAGTGCACTCAATTCAGATAAAATGAGGTCAGACGAGACAAATGATACGAAGACTTCATAAGATTACAGCCACTTGTATAGCTGCTATGCCACCAGATATGCATGGTCTTTTGAGAGTTCTATGCAATAGCATTTTGTGGCTCCAACCTGTTAGCTGGCCTCTAAGAAATCGCTCCCCGTCATCTCATCTCCAGACACTTTCTCAGGAGGCTTTAGCGGACAAACAAGCCAGCAAAAGTAGACAACGGATGTGGAAAATGTGTGTGTAAGCCGTTTAACAGAAGGTAATATCTGTCATCTCAAACAGTTAACTGGCAATGATCACTGAAGTCGGGTCAGCCTGTTTAAAGGACATAGCATTATCTAACTGAAAAACAAAGAAACAATGAGGCCAGCTAATTCTAGGCCGTAAACGGGATATTTTTTGTCGGTTACTGGACAGTGGTTACCACTAGATGAACTAATGAGTTCTGTATAAGACATCATAATTGCTCAATGCCACTACGTTGGTAACCTAATATCAACACAGCCAAAGCATCTGTCCGTACAATAAGCAGTGATGTGAGTGCAATAATAAAATATACATCATTTATACCCTACAAGATAAGTGCTGCTCCGTAACTTTTGTGCAATACAGAAACTAACGTGTAGCAAATTGTATAAATATCCGGGCTGATAACGATTAAAACATTCTTAATCAATTAATCAAATGTCAACATATACTAATTAACTGACTCATACAGACAAACTCACTACTACCATAGATGGTTTTGTTTAACATTCACTTATAATGAAAATTGTTCCGTCAATGATCCACAAATCAGCTTGATTCATTAAATTTACAAATGTAGGCCTATAAAAAATTTTAATGAGTTATCAGAAGTAAACAAAATAAAACATACAAATTTTACTCTGACTGAAGTTTACAGTTGACCAAAATATTTTAACAATTAGTTGATTAATAAATTAATCGTTAAAAATTGCAGCCCTACTAAATACACTGGAGCATAATAGACAGCTTGCAGCATACATTACAAACAGACATCTAGTCAACACAAATCAGCTCACTATACCAACAGACATACACACATTTGCCATCTGACAAAGTCTCTATTTGCTCTCAGCAACATTTAAAATTTACTATAAATGTTTTAGCTGCATTCTATATGGAGTAACCAACATTCGGTTGTGGCTCCGCCTACATTGCCTTATTTGGCAATACACATGCGCATCCACGAGCAATCAGGTCAACACCAACAGGGATGTTTTCACCATACTCCGAGGCTGGTAGAAAGCGGCTGAATGCTGGTAGGCGTAGCCTGTCTAAGCAGGTCAACCACCACCAAAGTATGGTTCAAATATAGAATGCAGCCTTTTGTCGATAATAATTCCTGGGAACGTCCTGGTTCTATGAGCATTTCCATAATATATAGGGTCACAAATGCACAGCATATTCTCATCCGACTATTTATTAGGCACAATGCAACTATCATTTACGTCCAATTTCAATATTTCATATAGGCCAATAAAGCGACATCCACACCCAAACAGATACGTAAGTCAAATTCACATTTAGTGAATTTCAACTGGCTTCGTTCTATCACTAACAGATGTACACCATATTCATATATTATATATACACACACGTAGACACACAGTTTTAAGTGAATGATAGTCAAGATAAAATGACGCTGAAGCCTCGTCAAGCATCATACAGACTGCGTGACCTCAACGACCGCGGTCACGACCTCCGACCCGACCTACTTCTGGTTCTTGAGCTGGTTGGCCAGCCAATCAAGGCCCTCGTAAAGTCCGTCGCCGCTGGTCGCGCACGTCGCCTGGATGTACCAGTTGCGCTGACGCAGCGAGTGAAGACCGAGCTTGTCGGTGATCTCGGCCGCGTTCATCGCGTTCGGCAGATCCTACAACGAGCAGACACTGTACGCCCACTCTACGACCACAACTACTACTGTTAATAACTGGATTTCGTATCTCGCAGCACACTGCGCATGCTGGGCTAGGTCAAGGCCGCGGATCACCCACCAACCAGATGAAGTCTTATTCCTGGAGTGAAAACCAGATTAGTACTGAAGTAGAAGCCAGATTTGGCATTGGCCTACTAACCAATTAACCTGACCCTAACCGTAATCTGGTTTTCGTTCCAGGAATAAGACTTCATGCACTAACAGTAGCCACTGTGTGAGCAATACTGCATAGAACAAACCCTTACAATGACAACGACGAACTGAACTTCAGCAAGTCGACTTCGGCGGTCAAAATCTGCAGAGTGTTGTAATGTATACTCACAGATGTAAACACACGCGTATATACAATTCAGTTCTGCACACAATCCACTTTTCACTAGTCATACTCGTAAACACTGCTGGTTACCGTGGTTACTAGGCTCACTGGGTAGCCGTGGTAACCTATGACTCTCTACTGGGTGGCTTGGTGGTCTAGTGGTTAGGGCGCTGAACTCACAACTCAAAGGTTGCGAGTTCAACCGCTGGCCACCTTGGTGTCAGACAAGAACCTTAGGCATGTTGTTCACAGCCATTTGCCTCTGTCACCAAGCAGTATAACTTGGTACCGGCAACAGATATTGATCATAAACAGGGACACTGTGAGATGCACAAGCAATGTATCCGTGATCTTGCAATATCATCCAATGTCTGACTGACAGCTACAGAAGCGACACAAATCTATGGGCCGTCATGGCACAGGAAAGATTAACATTGTTATTAGCTACGGACCACCATTAACTTCAGACCATTACATGTTGGCTGTAGTTACCACAGTTATAACTAACACCACAGCTTATTTGATACTATACGTATTGCCATTTAATATCACAATCACTTGATGAAACAGGAATCATAACACTCCTGCACACCTCCTTTCCAGTTAACCACCAAATTGCATTGGTTACTAAAGCCATTTGCACATGTAACATAAAATAAATGCCGCAGTAAAATAAAATAAAATGCTGCAAAAACTTGCAAAACCTCTGCAAAATACTCTTCAAGAAAATTATCGGGGAAATGGGTGGGGAATATGCTAATTATCTTCACTATCACATGCAAGACGGCATGCATGACGTTACAAACAACATGCGACCATGACGCGATGTGATTGGCTGCAACAATAAAATATTATGCCAATCACATTGTGAGATGATGCAAGTTTTTGCGACAGTTATATTCCATTTTACTGCAGCATTTATTCTTCATGTGCTAGCCTTCAATGGCCAGTCACTGTAACTAATACTTGCTCAGCTCTAGGGATGTTAATACCCGGGTACTTTGAATCCCGAGACCCGAACCATCAGTACCTGGACCCAAAAGGGCCGAAACAGACGCACTTACTGCGAGTAGGCTAAGTTAACGTACGGGTCTCATGACGGGTCTCATGACGAATATTTGAATTTTAAATATATGCTGCTTTTGTAAGTTTTGTTAACGCGTGTATTATGTTAAAGTGTTCTTAATAATATTGTTGAAGTAATAAAATGCATGCTGAAAAAAATAAAGATTGTTGTCAACATAATAGCCGTTTCCAGTTTGTGACCAGCATTCAGCACATAACATAACACATCATGTCCAGTTATGTACACCGCAAATTGTTTACATATTTATTGCAGCACTCCACCATCTTGGCCTTGTTGATGTTTCGGTTTATGTTTTGAATCGGTAGTGTAAAAATTCTTTTTCACAGTTTCTTCTCCCAAATAACTTTTATTGTCCCTTAAAAATGTTCGGGTAGCTTTCGGGTAGTTTGAAATCCGGGTTCTGGTAGTTTTTCCGGGTCCCGGGACCTGATCAACATCCCTACTCAGCTCAGTAATACAGGCCGGAAATGCATGTATATCACCGGCATACGGTAAGTGTTAAAACTTGAAAGCAGAAGAAAGACCTGTTTGTTGGCGAAGACGAGCAGAACGGCGTCACGCAGCTCATCTTCAGCGAGCATCCTCATCAACTCTTCACGTGCTTCACCGACTCTCTCGCGGTCGTTGCTGTCCACCACGAAGATCAGACCTACAGCATCACACGTCAACACGCGGCCGCCGGTCACTTCACTGGCACCATTCTGCCGCGCAATGCCACAATGCAGTAACGCAAGCTTTTGGCGAAGATATCTATTATACACTTTACAATCCCGAGGTCTTCCTGCATCTTCTGATACATGTAGAGTAACTAAGTAAGTAAGCAAAGTACGACATTACATGACGGCTAGTTTTGCCGCAGTGAGAAAGCCAACATAATAAGTTCCAAATCTCATCACAAAACTATCTGTGTTTGGGATTTGCACGGCAGCACTGACAACAGCTGCAATAATACGAGTCTTATGAGCATAAACTGACTGAGTGAATGTGTCACGTCACTAACACTGGACACACAATGGGTTATTTTAAAGATGCTTTTTCCAGCCACTATCTCTCAAATAGTACTGAATCAAACACAACAACAACACCCGTCCAACGGCCCTTTATCCAGGACTACCTTGGTGAGTTGGTACCAGAAAGGTATAACTAATCCAGTTTTCAATCAAGTAAGAAACAGTGAGTGGCAGTGGCATCAGTTTTTTACAGGCCGGATGCCCTTCCTGCTGCACATACAACAGCGTCTAAGCAATAAACATGACACAGGCTGCACAAAATGCAAAAAGACACAAACATCTGCTTAAACACACAAAACCTAAAACAAAACTGACAAATAAGTATGTAAGAACCGCTCACATGTGTCAGTATAATTGTTCACAACCACACTATCATACATGATACATCACAGAACAGTTCTGATAATCTTCCGTCTTCACTACCAGATAACGATCATAACTCATATGTGGTCTACTGAATGGGAGAAAGATTGTCTAACGGCCTCTTTTCCAGGACAACTCAGCTAAACAGAGTTAGAACTGATTCAAATCCTGGATCTGAGCGGCGTCCTCTCTGGATGAACATCCAGTAGACCAGATCGGCAGGTGTAGACCGCCCCGGTCTGATGGTAACCCGTGTAAATTTGTTGTCCGTTGTTTGTGAAATAAATTCTAGTCTCGTTACATATAACAGTATTTTTACTTACATTACGTTAAAGTCCATCCAAATGTCGATGATATTCATTATCAACACTTAGTTAAATGCGTAATTTATCGCGTTTTCGGACACAAAAACATGGCGCTTTTGGTATGTAAACATTACATCACATGGCAGTGTCTATAGTCCAGATACCCCTGTGGTGTGTAAGCATACATCGAACGCCGGTACGTTACACAACATTACGTCACATATGTGATGCATCAGATGCTAGACGGCGTTGCATCACGTACCAGGCGGCTAATTGATGGATCTGGCATCAAAGCATTCATTCACACAGTCACGTAGGCATTCGTAGTCGATTGTATTACGTTAAGTTACATTGGCCTGCTTGATATTTAGGCAGACCGGAAACGATGTCGTGTGTAGAATAAACAAAATAAATTTAATAAGAGTGTTCAGTTTATTGAAATAAAACCAAGAAGATAAACAAATGCAAGTAAAATTTACTTACCATTATGTAACCAATTTGTAGCATATATTTAGCGAAAAATACGTGAACTAAACGACGTTTGCAGGTGACCACGTGTTGTTGTATGGTATATTTAAACACCGCATGAGCACCCTTGTAGGCTAAATCAGATCGGGTACTGGGTCGGCCGAAATTGTGGACGTAAAATCGGGTACTGGGTCCGATCCGTTTTTCGTGGACCATTCGAACTCTACAGCTAAAGCTGGCACTGGAATGGTAGAAATGTGGAATCTCTGACATCATAACTGCTCATCAGAACCTTTCAAAATCTAGTAACTGCTCACTTAACTAAAGCAGCTTTTAAAGCCCTACAGACATCAGTCTAACAATGTAGCAAAGTAGGCAAGTGCCAATAATTATTTTCACGTTTTGTTTACAACCAAAAAATAGTCTAAAAATATAAAAATAAAATTTGTTTCCATGAAAAAAAAACAAATTACCATAAACTGAAATGCAGCAATATGCAAAAAGAAAGAATGAAATAAAAAAAGTCTAGCTGTCATTGATAGAGTGAACTGACCTTGAGTGTTCTGAAAGTAATGCCTCCAGAGTGGACGGATCTTGTCCTGGCCACCAACGTCCCACACTGTGAAACTGATGTTCTTGTATTCCACCGTTTCAACGTTAAAACCTATTAACACAGACGAAACAGTTCACTGCACTTTATTAAAGTTTAATGACTGGCAGACAGAAGTAGATGACGAAGATACAGTGATGTTAACAATGGCACCACACACCTGCTGACTCCCACCATGATAATCTCTCTACTGACTAGAGCTAGAATGATCCACAAGAAACTGGAACTGACTGGACCGATTCAGTATTTTATGTCACCTAGACCGGCCGAGCCAGTACCTGGTCCAGTAGACTGACTAATAGCAGTGAAATGTGCCGTGTTTCCTGCAACTGGTGGTGGCAATTATCTGATAATCAAATCCTGCAGTAGTCGATCACTGTCTACCTCTTCATGGCACTGAATAACCTATAATGTGCTGATGTGCAATTAAGAAACTACTCTCTCTCTCTCTCTCTCTCTCTCTCCCCTGCAGTAGTCGGACTGATGGCATCAGCACTGGTGAATCCAAGTCTTGATCAAATTCAGCATGTAGAGTAATCACGCACATTATCAATGTGCGTGATTACTCGTGATTACGAGCCAGTGTCAAAGGAGACATGCAGCAAACACAAGTGTTGGGCCGATTTACAAAAATAGACCGGCACCGATTCAATCTACAGTGGACCGGATGTGGTTCAGAATCAGTACCAAGATCTATTACTGACCATTAGCTTGTCAGGCTCAGTTAATCATCACCCAACAGAAACATATTCTACTTTAACTACACATATTACTATTTATGTGATATAACCCACACGTCTAATGCACCAAACCTAGTAACCTTTAAGACCCGCGCATCAGCAATTTACCCATCACATCCGCAGATTATATTTGCAGATGTCATCTGCAAACTACAGCTGTAAGATCCGCAGAATGTCAGATCCACAATCCACAGAAATCGCATTTTACCCGTGGCCTACATATGTAGCATGCTTAGCACTATTACAGACATATGGTAACTTCCCGACGTGGAGTAAATAAAATTACTTGCAAAGTTGGCGAAATCTAGACCCAGAATAATGATAATGTCATAGTGATAAAAATTATACAAAATTCATACCGATAGTTGGAATTGTTGTAACGATCTCTCCGAGCTTCAACTTGTACAGAATTGTTGTCTTTCCAGCAGCATCCAAACCGACCATAAGTATTCTCATTTCCTTCTTGCCGAAAAGGCCACGGAACAACTTCTCAAAAATGTTGCCCATCTCTAAAACAGCATGATCATAAGAACGTCAATAAAAGTAGATAATATAGTGAATAAATACAATACCTCAGATAACATAAATCTCTTGTAACGCTTTCTACAGACTGCTGGCGTTATTTTCAACATTAATAATTAATATATGCACGAAAAACATAACTGTGCATTTTGTTTAAAGGTTATTTTAGCCACTTAAATGGACAGCAACTTCCGTGTAATGAAAGAGGGCGTGGTCCCATAACACGTTCAACACAGTACAAGATAACCCGTCCGTTAAGCAGAATAAAAACGTTTAAATACAAACCGTATCGACTATTCGTGACCGACAATTCAGCTGCAATTCTATGAAGTTTAACAACAAAACAACAACGAAATCAACAACACGCTGGCAAAAACCATAGATAATAAAGACTCTGCGGTTTGCCTAAAATTCATAACGGACCGAACACATGTTGCCTGTGGTGACGGATGATCGACGATCGTAACTTATTGCATTTGCAACCACGCCGCCGGATAAATACCGTGATGTCTCGGTATTTATCCGGCGGCGTTGCAATACGTTACGTACTTCCGGCTTTGTGGATCGACGACACCACTTTGACAACATCTGTAGACTACAACACTACTCTGTTACAATAAAAACAACAGAACATAGAACGAAAATGAAATAATAAACATGAAGTACAAATAGATTAAACAATGTGAGTAAGCAAAAACCTTTAAACAGATAAATAAGTCTTTGTACATGCAAGCATGGCTTAAAGTGAACCATTTTGCAAGACGTGCTGTATAGTCATGTAGTGTTAGAGCAGTTGCAATGGACTTAATGTGATTGGCGACCACTGGACTTGTGTGCGCGCTGGCACTGTAATCATTTGATGCTGTGTGACTCACGAAAGAAAACACTGAACAGTAACTTAACTTAATGAATTTCAGATAACTTGATAGTAACTGAAATGAACTTCATTAGGCCTACTTTATAACTGAAATATTGCTTCATGACGACGACAAATTCCGCTGAATTTTGTGACACTTGAAATTGTTGCTGTACAGCTGTAGAGATTGTCTTTGATACGTGCGTTCGTGGTCGACTGAGTGAGTGGGGAAGGGAAGGGGAGGCGATGCTGATGCC
>Ga0209782_1001280_pt1 | contig 12851 bp, 10 predicted proteins | sample WorMetmaBAHAMAS1_FD_187390 | JGI IMG/M metagenome (GOLD analysis project Ga0209782, IMG submission 187390) | Marine gutless worms symbiont microbial communities from Max Planck institute for Marine Microbiology, Germany - Inanidrilus... | ecosystem: Host-associated > Annelida > Digestive system... | reverse complement strand
AGAATGGCCGGGAGTCGAACTTGCGACCTCTTGGGTCGCAAGCCAATGGCTTAATCACTGCACCACCAGGCCACATGCCTGTAGCTCGTTAGCAGTGTTGGTAATTAAAGAGAATATTTATAAAATCTGTTGATGGTTTAAAATTTGACGACCGGCGGTTTGCTAGGGAACAATGGAGGAGAAGATATACGAGCGGCAAGTGACGAAGGAAACGTTGTCGCAGCGCGTCATTGATGAGCATCAGATCGATAGACACTTCACGGCGGCCGACCTTCGTGAACTCTACGTCTTCAAACCCGACCGCATTGATGACCCCGCTGCACCCAAGAGACCGATACCTTCTGTGCCTAAGGTTTGCAGCTTTTCTATGTTCACTGTCTCTTATGGAATGTCTGTTTTTTAGTGAGCGTGTCGTAGTGTGTAGGACTGCTGCCAGATAGTGTGGATTAGCTCATTTTTGCAGTTGAGCTCAGTCACGTGCATTGATTTTACTAAACATCTTAGATAGAGTTACTTAACGTTAAATCAGTTATTGTCATTGTATTTATGTGGGCATTTGTTTAGAGTGCTATAGCACCTTTCTGCTCTGTTTGACTCATATTAAAAGTAATAGTGCCTTTTTGATTTTATGTTCTTTTGTCGACAGATGAAGTTGATTTATTGATTGATTAATACTGTTTTGTAACAGTAATGATGGATACACTGCATACCCCGGTGTGAAGAAACTCCAGGAAGAGGTAGGTGATAGAGGCAAGTTTTGAGGAAGAATCCATGTGGCTAACCCCTTGTTGCCTCTGCTGGTTAGGTGACAGGAAGAATATCTGGCATGGTAAAAATATGTTATAGTTATACCCCATAAAAAAGTTTTGCAGTAAGTGGCACATTTATTAATTCAGTGGAAAAAGGCAGAAAGCAACAACAGTGCCTAATGAGTATGTTAAAAATTATGGCATTACATTATTATTGCTGCAGAGATGGTTATTCGGAATTTTTGTGATGTGACCGATAGGATGTAATACTTGCTGAGCTCCTGTCCTCATCGAGTTCAAGTCGCTGGATCGTTAATTATCATGAGCATGACTCGCTGCTGGAGAACCGACCGGAAGAGAATCTCTCGGAGGACGAACGCACGGCGGCGTGGGAAGAATATGAGCGTGAGAAACTCGGCATCTACATCGGCACGCTCAACCCGCCTGGTGTGAATTTTCCTCATTCCGCCAATAACACGATGCAGTCGTTCATGGTGCCGAGGGTCGCAGCCGGTTCCCAGATCACTGTTCGCCGTGTGGTCCCGTACATGCCACTGCCAGGCAAGAAGGCTGCCACAGGACCGGAGACTCTTCGACCGGAGACTCTTCGGACTTTTGCGGAGTCCGAGTTTAGTGAATATCCGGTTTCGACATTTTTGACTGGAGACGAGCTCCGACTAGCCAGTAAGTGATGTGCAGATTTGCTGTTTTGTGATGGTCTAGTGATGTTGGCAGCTTGTAATTTTTTTTTGTGAGGCTGAAGTTTAATTTTGTCAAAATACTTTAGCATAATTTGACAGCTTATTGTTAAGTAAATGATTCGTTTCAGCATATTTTGGAGTATATAAAACATAAACATTATTGAGATACACAAAGGAGTCCACTTTCCATTTGGTCACTTTGGACACAGTGCGCTAAAGCAAAAAGCTAATTATAATCGATAATTAATAATAGTATTATTAATTACTGCAGTTTTTGTTATTTCAATTTTCTGTAATGTCATATCTTTAGTTCTAAATTTCATTTGTTATACCTTGTTATCTGTTGGTGGCAGAGTAAGTCTTCGTGTGCCAACAGACTGTTATTTTTACAGTACATACCAGAACTTTGCTGGTAGCATAAAAATTTGCTGTTTGTCACAAGTTAAGTAAATTTAGTACAGATAGATTATAGGAATGCTTATAGGAAAATAAGATTTAAAATACTATATGTCGTATTTGTACAGTGAAGAATGCTACTGAGCGTATTCCGGAGCATCTGCGTGAACGGTTCAAGTTTCACATACTGCAGCTGCCAAAAGTAGTGCAGGAAATTCTGAAATATGTAAGTCATGCTGTGCACTTTATCAGTGGTGCAAGCCGGTCTTAATGTGCTTTGTCATTTTGTCACAACAGTAATTGTTCTGTGCAACAGTCTACCCACAACAACAATGTCTTCAATTCTTAAATTCTTCCATCCATTTTTTCATATAAATTTGGTTTTATTTGTTGTGCATATCCATTTAATGTTGTCTGTGTGCAGTCTGGTTGGCTATTGCTGTAATTTATGCTTGTTCATCTCGTTTACTATTATTGTTAATATTGTTTTATAACTGTTTTATTTTTGTCATTAACACAACTACCCGAGGTGACTCGATAGTCTAGTGGATAAGGCAGTAGACTAGTAACTCAACGGTTGAGAGTTTGAGCCCCAGACACCACGCTGTCTAGTAAGAACCTTACAACCTTGAACCTTGATAAACTTGTTCAAACCGATCTGCCTGTCACCAAGCAAGCAGTATAACTTGGTACTGGTGAAAGCTCAGCCATAAATAGGCACACCGTGCGATGCACTAGCCATCTATCTGTGGTCTCGCAGCATAAGCTGGTGTCTGGCTAAGGGCTACAGAAATGGAGATGAGGTGCGCCACCCATGTGGCTCATAAAGGACTTCGCATTTTTTTTACAACCCAGGGGCCCAATAATCAGAGGTTCCTAAGATCTTCCCAAGTCTTTCCTAACTTTATCATAAAATTATCCTAACTGAGGGACTTAGGAAATCCTAAGATTATCCTAAAATCATTGTAAACTTATTTTCAGAAATAATCTTAGCACTTCACAAGTTTCTCCCAACTTTCTCGTAATGTTATCGTAATTAGAAATAGCAGCCAATCACAAGAGGCGACTGTATTGCTACCAGTGTCAGTTGCATCATACTAGGGCAAAGCGTTCGTCATGACGTAACTGTTCGCCATGTTTTGGCTGCGTTTTACGTAAATAACAAATAAAACACAAAAAAGTTTACTCAGCGACGTTTAATGTTTGTATCTGTAAGTTTTATGGTGACTTTATCGTAACTTTGTGGTAACTTTATTGTAGTTTGGTTTCACTGTTTGTCCTAGGACCACAAAACTGTTATCGTAACAAAATTGTAAAGTGATGACGCAATTTTCTCGCATTTTTTTTGGAGATTTTTCGAAAATCTGCATAATCACAACTTTGCCGTAGTATGTTCATAACTTGGGTCATTGTCGTAATTTAGTACTAAGATCATCTTACGACATTTTGAAAATTTGGTCACAGAATATTTCGTGTGACTCCAGCCTCACATGGCAGTATGTCCTTGTTTCTCCAGTTCTTTGTAATATTGCTGTCCAATATCATCGCCAGATCTTCTACCGAGAGACTCAGCACTTCGTAGAGTTTACCAGTTTCATCAAGTTTGTTGTTGGTTCATCTTTGCTCATGACTCATGTTGGTGCTGCTGCTGTCAGATTACTTTTCAGTAATGTCTGTCTCTCTTACATTGTCAGTCTTTGTTACCAACACCGGGAACAGTTGTCTGTGTGACTTCGTGTGTTTGCCTGTTTGTCTGTCTACACTCTAAACGGAAAACAGCTGGAGCTAATCGCACCCAATTTTGTAGACATGTAGTGCATGACAGTTACTCGGCATGTGAGGACCCTGAGATCAAAACGTCAACGGTTAGGTTAAGTGTTCTGCCGGTGTGGGTATGCAGGTCGATATGACTGCTTAGGTTTTTCTAGTTTTTCCTTGTAACCGAACTCTGCCATAGAGACGGTTGCATGGGAGTCGTCTGTGTGTATGTCTATGTGTATCCAAAAAGTTGATGCTGTATTGCACAGGATAAATATAGTTGCCTTGTGCTTAGTATTATCACAGAAGGAGTGAGTGTGTACCAGTAATTTTGTGATGGGGTGCTGGTGTCGTTATCTCTCTTGAGCGAAGTGCAAATGAATATGGTTGAGCTGTTGCCACTGGCACCGCATTATTTCGTGCCGTGTTAAAATTCAGAATGGTTCTGCCGTTTTGGTACCGGCTTACCCAGGTTGTCCTGGAAAAGAGGTCGTTAAATGGGTGTAGTATAGTAGAGTGAGGGTGTATCAGTTGACAGAATGAATGAACTGATTGTAACATGTTGACAGAATCCAAGCATCACGCTTGGCAACCTCGAGAAGCGTCTCATAGCGTTTCTGGGCATGCACACACGCCTCAACATGGTACGTCATACTGTGAGCCAGTTAATTTCGTTCAGTCAACATCTTAATTGTTGCATACATGCAGACTTAACAGAAGCTTCCCGGTGAACCCCATTAGCCATCTGAGAGGAGATTTCTGATAGATCTGTGCGTGGCCGGATGCCTTCTTCGTGCAAACCAGAAATCGGATTTAATGAATAATTACAAAATAGACATGTTGTTGTTACTTGGACATAAATTTTAGTGCAGTAGTCTGAAGTTCTGAACTGAACTTGGAAATGCACTGAATAATTGTATTTTCCCAAAAAAAATGGGAGAGTTATTTTTATGGGATATATGGTATATATCTAGTTATTGCTCTTTAGGGTTTGCACTGCAGGTTTTTCAAATGGCCACAGGATGCATTGAACATAGAAAATTTGCTAATTAAGCCAGTCACACATGTAAAATACAATAAAATGTTTCAAAAACTTGCTAAAGTTTGCCAAAAATTTTGCAATCTTTTGCAAGTTTTTAGAATTAGCACATTGTTGTAGCAAATCACGTCAGCGACATGCACAGAGCTACATATTCATAACAGCACTGGGCAGTGGCATTGTTGCATGATTTTTAGCGCGAGATGTAATATATACATCTCGCGCTTATGCTATGATGCCAGTGTCCATCTGTCTGTGACGGAAGTGCATTGGCACATTATAGCTAATTTAGGTTTCAAATTCCGATCCCACTTTACCACGCATTGCGGCCGCCGTGCTGCTTGCAGGCGGATCATCTCGCGCCATGCTAGCCAGTGCTAGACTGTCTTGTCCATTATGTCATAACTATTGTTGCTTCATTGCTATGCGACCAGCCTACCATCGACTGATCGACTAATGAATAGGCGCGACTTGTCTAGTACTTTCGTTTACTAGCTAATTAGCATAACAGTGACCTGCCCACTGTTTATCATATTGTTTTAGCATTAACATACTGTTGCAGGGCATTTTTTGCAGAGTCGCTACAAGTTTTTGCAAACATTTGCAAGTTTTTGCAGCATTTATTTTTTTTACATGTGTGGTTGGCTTTAATCAGAAATGTTCTTTATTTTTTCCAGCCGACAGCATCAGAGCAGTGTGGAGGTTAAGAGAGAAGATTTATCAAAACTCTTTTGTGCTGTATTCTGTATGACAGTCGTGCACAGCGATATGCAGACTAAAGCTGCTCATTTGTTTCAGTTTAATTTTTTTGTGTATTTTGTCTCTGTTTTTCCATTTGCGTGTGATGTGTTTTTGGGAGGAGGGAGTTAACTTAGGTCACCGTGTTCTTTCGTTTTGTGTGTTATTTTTCTTTAGCACTTGCCCGGATACTGGTTAGGAGGAACGTATCCGAAATGACCCTGCTTTAAGTCGAGTGGAACGTAAAAATATTACCTCGGTCATTCAACCAGAAATGTTGTCATTTTGCTATCGCAGGATGGAAATGAAACGTTTCCGTCGAATACAGCAAGCTCCGCAGGCAGTTCATCGTCACTGGCTTCATCGAGCTAGTACACGGTGACGAGAGCACGAGATAGAACTGTGATTGATGTGAGATGTGTGAGAGCGAAAGAGGCTCGGCTAGGACATGTCAAGACTGAGTCAGCTGACTGTCAGATGATTAATCTGGCCCAGAACACTATTGCGTGCTGTGGAGGGTGATAACGTAACGTAGAAATGTTATCGTAACATTCTGCGTCTGTGCATACTGACAGATTTCCAACAGTTCGAGGTTATATTTCGTATGTTGTTTGTGTGATGGCCTAGTAGTTGAGACTGTGGTTCTAAAAAGTGCTGGTACTTCTCAAAAAGTACTCGTAAGTAATATTCCGGTATGCTTCTCTATGATTGAATGCATATGGAGTACAGTAGATGTTAGCAAGCCGAGTTTATGGTTTGAATGTTGAGCGAACAATATTAGCTGCATTCAAATAAGGTACGCGTATGATTATATTATGCTGTTTTGACTGACATAATTATGTAGTGAAATAATGCTGGCAAAACCCAGTGCCAATTTGATATTAACAGCTCTGCAGTAATTGCAGAAATGTTGGCATAATGTGAAATTAGCTACTTATTTTAACATTGTTTTAATTTTTAATCTCAGTTTGAAATTTTTAATATAGTGATTATTCACTAGTTTGTCAGTCATCATTTCTTCATATGAGAATATGAATTGGCAGATGCTGGTAAACAAATATGAGAATGGTGACTGTCTGGAAGATTACAGGAATTGTTCTGTGCTCTGTTTTGTACCATCCATGGTATTCACTCACAGGCAATCGGTTTTAATAACAATGAACTGTTACTTACATTTAATTTTAACTTTTTATGTGATTGTTTTAGCATGGGCCATTTTGTTCGTTATGACTTCACCTATGGTGGGGGGGCATTATGCAGTACTGTAGACTGTCCGTCCGTCTGTCCGACTGTCCCATGCCCATTGTTCAACAACGGTGCCTTTTAGGGCTATGGATACCACAGAACACTAACAATAAATGCCTTGTTGAAAGTCAAAGTTACTAGTCTGTGGCCATAGTCCCACCAGAAGTAGCCGGCCCGAAATGGCTGCAAAGCCATCATCACTGGGACCACTTTGCAAGCATTCACTAGGTGGCTACACCACCATTAATATGCCACATCAAACCATCATCGGCAGTGGGCATCATTTGTCACGTGATACCTTGTTTATAATTATTTTTTGTGTTTTTGTGTACTTATTCTTGGTTGTTGTAATTTGTCTTCAGTGCTTTGACACTGTTGGTTGGTCATCAGGAAGAACTTTAATAAGGCTTGTAACGATGAATGCACTGACGTAGTTATCTGTCGGCAGTAAAGTGCAGATGATTTGTGTACTGGTCGAGCTAATGCCACTGCCACAGTAATGATTATCTATCGTCTCGCGCTTCATTAAAATTGAGAATGGTTTTACCTCTCTAGTACCAGCTCCCCAGGTTGTTGTGTGATTGAAACTGAAGCCGAATGGTGTTGTTGTTGTTATTGGCTGTCATACCAATGCGGCCTAGAAAACTCACCTTCTTAATGACCTGTTGCATGTCTGGTGATAAACTTATTTCTGCTCGTGCATGCTGAATACTGCTAAATTGTGTACTACACAGTTAGGTTATTTTTATGAATAGGGAGAAAAGTATGTCTGAATCTATGTATACAGGCTCAGGCTGCTACAATAATGACTACAGACAAGTATATCTGATAATTCCGATGGACCGCGCGACACTGCTTCACGTAAAATCAACCATATTGCACTGCCCAAGTATAATTACCAGGCAACGAGCATCGGTTGATTGCAAATTGCTGGGCAGACCAAGAAATGTCTGTTATTACCACATATTTGAACGATAATGCTCAAACTCCACTTGGTCAATTTGTTGTCTATATGTTACACAAGCAAGTTTGCAACAAACATGGTGACAAATCGAACCGATGGAGCTTAGGCCGTAGTGTACGGCAGCACTAGCGTCGACTGTCGAAGGTGTGATAATCAGTAGTCCAGCGTCGAGGACACGGTTGATCGCAAATCACCGACAGCCGTGGAGATTTTTTCTAACTTCACAGTTGTGCATACAAAAATGGGTCACGTGAGCAAAACCACGCCCATTGTAGGGGCGATTTGTCACCTTTTGGCAAGACTTAATATAGTCTCCCTTTGCACAAAATTTGAGAGCTGCAGCTTCAACAGTTCCTGAGATATGGATGGGGCCCCAAAAATTTAAAACGTGTCATGTGACGTAACTACACCCCTTTCAGGGACGGTTTGTCATCCGTCGGCTGAGACTAGCTATAATCAACCTGTACACCAAATATGAAGTCTCTGTGTTCACTCACTACGAAGATATGAAAGGCGACGAAACATGAAAAAAATGGGGTGGTTTGGGGGGTTATGGGTACCCAAGGTCATCGGAAACATCACCATTTGATAGATCGCATATGACTTCCTATTAGACTTTAATAGAAACTATGCATCTATCTTCTACCGTTTTCGAGTTATAGCGCATTTTTCGTCGAAAGTGACAAATTTTTACCCACCCCACTTGAATTTGTCGCCCCGATAGGGGGTGATCCCATTCGAATTTTGCCATGAACTTTGGTGTCAGAATACTAGAGTTACGGGGCTATCGTGTTGCGTTATTTCCATGATCCTACGTTAGCTGTTTTGATACAATACCTGAGTGTGACAGTCTGACAGACACACACACAGACAGACGGACACACGACGATGGCATATACCGCGCTTAGCATAGCATCACACGGTAAAAATTATTAAACACTTTTCAGATTTATCAAAATGATGTGGCCACAGTTTACTGGTGAGGTGGAAAAATTTACAACCTTTTTGTTACCGATTTTTGATGAAGTTATTTTAAAATAAAAGGAGCTTTTGAATGCCTCAGTGTACTGCAAAACAATTAGGGGCAAACCAGTGCCAGCTAATGTGTAAAATTGCCATTTTTTGTTATGCAATAACAACAAGCAAACTGCTGGTTTTTTGTCATGCTTTTCTGCAGCAGTGGTAGTACAAGATTGTATTGTTTCTGTTTTAATTTTACTGGGTCTTGTTTCTTACACGGAGGTCAAATAGTTTATTTTGTGGACTACCCCACTGATGTTCCACAGTGCATTGCTATTATGTGCTGTGAAAAATATAAATACTGTAGTTTGTGGACTGGTAAACTATACACCACTAACTGTGATGGTGGCAGAGATACATCCAAGTTGTCAAACATCATTCCGTGCCACGCTGCCTTTGTTCACAAAATGCAATGTGAAGTGAGTGAATTGAGTATAGCAGTTAGCTACCAGCCTCGCCAGGGGCACCGGTACGATTGTTTTGACATGTACGGCAGACAGACATCTGTGTACCAGAAGCAGATCGAGGCTCTTAATTGCAGGCTTCCAATACTGAATATAAACTAAAACATTGCAACAACAGTAATATTGGGCAGTTATTTAATTCTCGAAATGAATAATGAATGATTACACTTTTCATTGCAGTTGTTTTCTCATATTTCTGTCATAGTAGCATGAGACAGCAATGGTAGCCTTGTTATGGCAAAATGAATCATTGGACTCCAACCTGCCTTGGTAGGGCAAGTGCCCTGTCTGCCCGGTATGTTTTCCTGCCATTGATCACTAAAAGAACTTGCATGCTAAATGGGATCACACAGTGTCTTCTTGCACCTGGCAGAGGTGACACTTCTGCCTTTACCGCAGCCAATTAAGGCTGGTACTCTATTTAGCGACCCTGGAGGGATGCAAGGCTAAGTTAACCTAGTTGGCTGGTAACATACCAAGCTGGCATATCCACCCTGGTACTAACTGGGTTCGACATGGAGTGAGTTTGTTGACGCGACAAACAGTGTTACCACTATGCCAAGCTGCTGTGGAGGGCAAAGCTTTTTGATATGTCTACATGTAGCTAGAGATGGTAGATAAAATTTTTAATGAATACTAATAACAAATTTTGTGAAATTTTCAAAATGTTGTTATAGAAATTTTCATTGAAATTTTCCGCTTTATGTGGCATAAAATACCAACAATCAGCATAATATTTTTTTTGCCTTTAGCTCTTTACTCATTAAACTGCTAAAATGGTCTGAAATGATGAGAACCTGTGTGACCATATCTGTCAAATTGCTGACATTCTGCCGACATTTCAAATTTATGCATGTATCTATTTATGAAATTTTACATCACTACATGTAGGCCTACTGTTGACGTTATGCTCATGTTTGATTGAAAACCATATGCTACAAAAACCGTGTCATTTGTCGATTTGAAGCACATGCTGTTGGTCAGTACCCAGCGTAATAATATGTACATTACGTTTAGAGCATTATGTAGGTTTATGATGTAGAATGTTGCTGAGATTGTATCTGTTTGCTACTTTTGTGGCTGCCTGCACTCTCTGAGGTTGTAGGCAACGCATGTACGTTCTGTTCATGACTTAAAGGCTGTGGCAGGGTCGTCGTTAGCCAGGGGGTCTCATCCCTGAAAGCCCCTCCCCGGTTGCCGTCTTTTACCGGTTGAGTCGTGGTGAAAATTTTGTGGTATGTTTTGGACCCCCTGGACAAGAGTTCCTTGTTACGCCTCTGATGTTAGGAAACTCCGAATTACAGTAGGCTGTAAGTGTTAGTTTATTACCAGTGTTATTATTTATTTCCACACATGTAATTGGAGCTGTTAATAGTCGTCGTTAACTTGTCGGTGTTTGCGTAGTATTGTGAATTTCAGACACTGACACACAAGCTATTATTGTGGGTCGCGTACGTACGCAGTTTGCGCGGTTCTGTCCCGTTGTGACCTGCATTAATTTTACGACGACTCGCCGCCGGTCTGCTTACAGCTTAAAGCTAATGACACACGGATTGGTTTCCAGCACTCATTTCAACTACCGACTTAATGAACAAGCATTGATAGCCTAAGTGCGTAGGTGTGCACTAGTTACAACAGCATTTTAATTCGTACCTCCCACCCGCCCGCGTAACACTTTCTGCTTGCATCTCAGATTTGGCTTTTGCCGTCCATTGTGCACGTTTATAAATTGCTACTTTTACTTACTTAGATACTTTAACAACGAGCGCACCTGTCAGTGTCAACAAACGAAACGGTACAGAGTGGACCAGTCGCAGCACTGCACACGTTCGCGCCAGTAACCAGCGGATAATACATGTAGAACTAGAAAACTCCTCGATTGAGGATCGAGGTCCTACTGACCGCGTTTAAAACTGAGACTCTAATATTGACCTTCAGAGATCTGTCGACGTAACTCATACACATGCAAAAGGTCAAAGGTGACTCGATGGTTCTAGTGGAACAGACGGAGGCGATTGCATTACCTCCCGTGCTAACGCTGTCGGTGATAAGTTGTGACTGTTACCGGTAACAGCAAAATCCGGTAGCCTATGTAAAGTCCATGACACGTAGTTCGGTTTCCAGTGCCGGTTGGTCGGTACGGGTACATCATACATGCCGGTGCCGTCTGTCATAAGCTTTAGTTTCAGATCGGTGGAGCCTGCTGCAGTGCAGTACCATGTGATTGCGGTCGTTGCAGTGGTGTCATAAAGCTAACCAAGTCACGTCCGAGCTGAGGTATACTGCAGACTAGGTCTGTGTTAGTGCGTGCAGCTGTTAGTGTTAGTAGCGTTCTCACTGCGGCCAACATTGCAACCCGCAGTGAGAATGCCACTTTAATTTCGTCGATGCGACGTTTTTAAGATAACTGAGCAGTTTGAGCTCCAGAAATATTTTCGGGGGACTAAAATTTAAATGGGTCACTTGACGTGACCCTGCCCTTTTCATGACCATGCCTCCCTCTCTCTCTCTGTCATCCCCACCTCTTCCCCTCCCATCCGCTTTTTCGCCATGGAGGGGGTGTAAAAATCACTGTGATATGCTACCGTCAGCATGTGTACCAAATTTGAAGTCTTCATGTTCACCCTCTACTAAGATATGATTGACGATGCAAAATGTACAAATTGGGGTGATTTTGGGAGGGTTAGGGGTCACCCAAGGTCATCATCAGCATAACCATTTGATAGAACACTTGACTTCCTATTCGACTTTTAGAAACTTTGTATCTATCTTGTACCATTTTCTAGTTATAGCGAGTTATTTGTTGAAAGTCGCTAATTTTAACCTACCCACCTGTATTTGGTGCCCCCGTTGGGTATGACCCGGTTTGAATTTCGCGAAGATCTTTGGCAACTGAAAGCTTGAATCCTTGGAGTGCGGACTATCGAGTGGCGTTGTTTGCGTGATCTAGGTTTAGCTGTTTTGAACAGTACCGGGCGTGACAGACAGACACACGACGACGGCATATACCGCGCTAGTATAGCGTCGCGCGGTAAAAGCAACGAAGGTCCGGTCTAGCCGCAACGAGTCTTCATAGCCAAGTAGCCTAGAACAAAAACTGCAGGGCCTCGGATCTGTCAGCTGGGTTAGTGTTTTGGGGTCGCGCCATCTATTCAAATTTGACCGTAAAACGAGCTTGTTAATTGTCGTCGTAATAGTGGCTAGCATAGCGCGAGATGTTGTTTAGATTACCCCTCCCCGCGACCAAAATGCGCGGTAAATTTGGATCTGAATTTGAAACCTAAATTAGCTATAATGCGCCAATGCATGCACTTCCGTCACAGACAGACGGACAGACAGACGGACACTGACATCGTAGCATAAGCGCGAGATGTATATCTCGCGCTAAAAACCGACCGACGTCGACGGCGCAACAAGTAGCCTAACTGAAGCGTACGATACAGCAGCATAGCCTAGCAGGATGCAGACTCTGTCGTATGACATCAGCGTCACAGCACTACGATATTGGTCTTGTTCTGGCGTTGGACAACGGATTGGCCAATCGTTAAGTCGCTTTCAAGAGATTACATGCGATGATTCTACACCGTGTCTCAAAAAAACGACAATGATGTAGCAGACTATAACTTCAATGCACATTAACCGATTTTGGTAATTTTTTTGCAGAGTTGTTGCTGAGAGAGAGTACGCTATTAAATGGTGATTTGTTATCCCACCTCCCCTTGCTAGTGTCTCTGCACTACCTGGGGAAACATGAACCCAGAAATTTGGTCTTTTCAG
>Ga0209782_1001279_pt1 | contig 12852 bp, 11 predicted proteins | sample WorMetmaBAHAMAS1_FD_187390 | JGI IMG/M metagenome (GOLD analysis project Ga0209782, IMG submission 187390) | Marine gutless worms symbiont microbial communities from Max Planck institute for Marine Microbiology, Germany - Inanidrilus... | ecosystem: Host-associated > Annelida > Digestive system... | reverse complement strand
AGAAACTGTTCTCTTTAAAAAAACCTATAGAGTAATAATGTTAGTCATATATTTAAAATCTATAATAACTAAATGCTTTAAGAACTTTGCTGCATTTATTTGATTGTAAATGAAGACCGTATATGTCGGACAGTTTTGTGTATATGCTTGCTTTCAATGCAGAAAGGATTTCCATTAGATTCCGATCTGGACAGCTTGATGGCATTCTTTGAGAAATTTGGAACTACAGAGTTGGTGCTGATGAGAAGAAATAAGAAGAAAGAATTCAAGGTAATTTGATTGGCTGTTATCTGCATATTATTTGATATTATACATGACATAGGCTTGTAAATTGTCAGCATGTGGTTTATAAATGTGTACATTAATTAGCTTGTGTATTACACTGTTTGTAACAGGTGCACCTTTATCAATATTATAATAATCGGCCAGTCTGTCTGCGTCACGAGCGCGTGTGATTGGTCCGCACGCAGCACGTACAGGCCTGTGGCCAGGCCAGTGCACAACGCGGGCCAGGCCAGAGCCGAGTCACAATCGCGCTCGCACGATTGTGGCTCATGTTTTTAAAATGTGGATTAAGAGCTAATATTGTGAGCAACGAAGTAGAAATGAATAAATCTACAGTGAGGTTAAAGGTGACGTAGAGGATGTAGTGGATTAATATTTAAGAGAAGTTCTCTAAAACAAGAGGATAACTGGCCGATCTGCTATGTCACTGGTTGGTTGGCCAGCATTATTTGACTTGCAAAGCTCATCATCATGGTATTTAACAAGACTGAAATTTATGTGGCTGCTTATTAGTCAATCAATGAATGTCCCTGAGTTGTATAATTTGACCTTGCAACCTTCATTTTTTGGAATTTGATCAAAATCTCTGACCTGTGAATGTAATTGCAAGATATACATGCAGTGGGTCATTAATATTATATAAAATGTACTAATCACAGCTGAAGAAAATATTGCCATCAGTCACAGACTCAATAGACGTACTGACTTGGCAGCTGATGAGTGTTCAACTCATCTGAAGCACTGTTATGTGGAAGTTTAAATTAATTTGATTAATTGCTGCACTATCTTCAATTAATACAAAATTACAGTTGTACATTTGCAATTTCAGGGGTCATGTTTTGTCGTGTTTCGTGCTGATGAAACGGCAAAGAAGTTCCTGGAGACTCCGGATGTGAAATATGGTGATGTCACGCTCTTGCGAGAGTACAGGTGCATTGCCAAACATTTTGTTATACGTTAGAACTGCTCTGTTGCCATAAGCATACTGCTGCTGACTGTAAGCATGGTGCCTTTTATCTTATCATACGCCATTGAGCCTGCTTAATGCCGAGTTTGTGATGAATGGCCCACAGATAATATTAACTCCACTGTGGCTGCTATGAAATTTTGCCTTTGATGATTTAGGCATGCATGTGAATGAGTTGCCCATATTTTTACGGGATAGTTCAGTAGCTTGGCGAACTGTTTGTCTCAGAACTAACTGTTTATGTCAAACCACGTTTCCAAGGTCATTAGCGCGTTTTTTCACCTTTATGACGACTACAACAGATCAGACACCTTGTCTGTCCTGAGGTCGCGGCACAGTTGGTGTCTGCATTCATTCTGTCGAGACTTGATTACTGCAACTTTATTCTGGCAAATCTTCCGTGATGTGCTACCGAGCCACTTCAGTGAGTACTCAACGCCGCTGTATGGCTTGTTGTTGGTTTGGCATCATTCAGCCATGTAGCACCGACGTTGAGGTGGCATTAAACAACGTATCCAATGCAAACTATATCTGACGCACTATAAGTGCACATCAGCAAAGTGCCACCCACCGTATCGTCACTACAGTTGCACAGTCTAGTGCATGGCATGGTCTTCGATATGGCCACCTGTGTTAAACCTGGTACCAGAGTGAAGTTTGGCGACTGTGGCTTCTGTTTTGCTTGGATCAGCCTGCCATTACGTCTTCATTTTATCATTGATACTGCCACCTTTAAACATTGACTTAAAACTGAACTTTGCTATACAAGCGTTCACCACTGACAATGAACATTTTATTAGCACTCTTTACCTGTGATGTAAGTGGCACTTTATAAATTTTGTTTGTATTTATTGTATTCTATTGTATTTGTTAAAGCCATGATTTCTTGCTCTCCATGCAGTTTCCCAGACCACTACAACAGCAATATACATACATAGCAGTTTAGTAATAATGCTACAACAATGCCTTGTTACAAGCGATGTCAGTAACGAGTGACCTCTGTTTTTCTTGGTTTGGTTATATCTGTGGTAACTGCATCAGTTACCAGTTTCTTTGTCGTAAAGTTCTATAGAAGACTTTATGATTATTATCGTGCATCTACTGGCCAATTTACTTATTGATGTTGGCTGTTTATTGGCCAATTATGTAGGCTATCTCTGCATACTCTCTGGCCTGTATGCAGGTATGCACACATGACTATTTCTAGTGTAAGATAGGAGAGAAAAAGCACTAGACATTTTGTCTTCAGAGTATTACTTTTTATCCAGACCTTGTGGCTATGTTCCTCATGCTCTTTACATGTTATGAACAGCTGATATACTCTGCGTATTTAGCTAGCCAAAACTTGGAATATGAGTTAACTTTTGTTAAACATATTGCTTTGTGTCAATACATTGTTACTGTACATTGTTAGTTTGTTATGTGAATTATCAGTGAAAAGCATTTGAGCTATGTGGATTTTACGTGACACTCCCTGTTCATGTTACTGAATTTAAACTGTAGGCATGATTATTATCAGCGTAAGATAGCAGAGAAAAAACAGCAGGCAGCGGAGAAAGCACAGAAGAAAACTCAGTAAGTTGTTTGTGATTGTATTTCTGTGATTACACCACCACCACTTCTATGGCAGTTTTGTAGGTAAATCTGGGCACAGGTTTTACAGGCAATATGTGCCTGCTGTTACCTAAGGAACATTGCCGGATTACTGAAGGATTCTGCGATTACACACTGTTATTATATCATTAGTGACTACTTTATAGTCACTGAGTGACTAATAAATATCCTGACAAGATAGCTTATGTGATATTATAGGGTGAAGCCGAGGATTGCTGATTACTTGTGTTTGATGCATGCTGCAGTATTACTGGCTGTAAATTGCATAAATCATAAACTTGTGATTAATCCAGATGATTAACAGATACTGTACATCATCAGCATCTGTCAACACTGTTGGTCAAGTGATGTGCCAATTCTCTAACATACCTGCTACAGGAGTCGCAATAATTTCCTTCTTGGAGACCTGCTTAACCTGGGACTTTAACTTGGGGTAAACTCAGCCAATTGAAAGCAGTCAGTAATGCATACCATGTTGAATGTGATACTCATTTTGCAGAGCTGCATGTGCATTCATTGTATTGCTTCTGGCATTGACTTGATGGGGCATTAAGAGAGGCATCTGGTCCATACAGCATTCTTGTTATTTGAGGATGGCTAGATGTTGCAGGTATATCTGAGAACGTATACATATATAAACAGTACAGCACGATGTCATTTTGCAGGATGCAAACGAAAGACGACAGGTCTGCAGACACTCAGGTATGATGACAGTGACACCATAGTTTTACGTCTTGATGCATTATTGCTATCTTGTGGTTCAAACAAATGTTATATGTTGGAAGCATGCTGTCTGTTTTAGCTATTAACTGCTGAATATATATTTAAAACAAAGAAACCTAGCACTGGCTAGCATGGCGTGAGATGATCCGCCCGCAAGCAGCACGGCGAGCAGCGGCGGCCGCAATGCGCGGTAAAGTGGGATCGGAATTTGAAACCTAAATTAGCTATGATGCGCCAATGCACTGGTTCGTTTTCAGTTTTTATTTCAGCATTTCTGTTGTTTGAAATGGACATTGGACGTTTATTTTGAATGTTGACCAGGACGTAGAGAGTCGTATGGTGAAGGGAGCTATATTGCTGGTTAAGAATTTGCCGGATGATGTCACAATTGAAACAGTTCGATCCACATTCAGTGAGTTCGGCGAGGTGAAATGGGTAGACATCAATAAATCTGAAGCTGAGGTTTGCAAGTTGCTCATTGTCTTTGACTTCTGGTGTCAACTGTATGTATGTGTTAATGAAATTTGAAACTATTTGTTTGTCATTGCTATATATTGCGTATACTGTTCGATGTAAGTTAATAAATGGAAAGACTGAAACAAAGTGGAAAAATGCTGAGTATAGATACGATGGATGGAATGGATTTGATATCTTGCCAGTACAGCAAGTGGAAAGTCTAAATGCAGTGCTTGTCAAAATAAAGTGCTTTTTATTACATAGCAAAAACATTATAACACAGACAGTAACAATATGTTTTATGTATAGGCCCATTTTTGGCTGTTAGTTGTTTATTTTTCATGCCAGACCAGTCAGCTTTTGGTATACCAGTCACATGACTACCATGTTCACATAGCAAACACCTACCATACATTCCCTGTTAGCTGCTCAAAAACGGGCCGTATATTAAAATCACTGCAAAATGACTGGTTTGGCTTGTAATAACTGCCGGGGCACAAGTCATTCTAGTTGTAGCACCTTCTGCAACCAGTTGTCACTACTGATGATAGCTGTTTGAGACTTGTGTTGAAATCGGGAGTTTTTTTGTAAGAGTATGCAAAGTTGTTATGATCTTGCTGCAGGAATAAAGATTTGTCCACGTGTGTTAACAGTTATCATGAACATTCATGTTTCAGGCTCGTGTGAGGTTCTCCGGTACTGATGGTGCAAGATTTGCACTAGAGAAGGCTGATGAATCTGTTGGAGGCATCATCAAAGTTGAAGATGTTGAAGTTAACTGCAGCGTTCTTGGAGGCAAGAGCATTGTTGTTGCACGATCGATCTTTGTCTGATGGTTATTCGGCATTTATTGTGTGGAAAGTTTATCGTGAAGATTGCTAGGATGGAACATTTGCTTTTCATTCATATAGGCCTTGATCTGGACGTGATAGTCTGTGTAATTATATTGTCACTTGAACACCTATTGTATTTAGTACACTACTACTGGAAGTGTTTTGTGTGAGATGACTTCGTTCGTTCGTTCATTCATCAGGGGTGGCGGTTGGCCATTGGCAGTCTTTCGACGTGTCTTCGGCCTAGACATGGCCCAGTGCGCTCTTCCTCTTTCACCCTGTGGCTTGCACTATATATTATATAGCCTAGCTTAGCCGGTGGGTTTCTCTAGCAGGGTGCCAACACACGGTCTTCCTATAAGACCGCTGACGCCTACCGTCTGTTATCCACACCAGTGGCTCTCACCACACCCAGACGCCCCCAATCCGGGTGTGATGGCCTGTCACATTTTAAAGAGGACACAGGCAAACCCTCTGTACCTGCCCGAGAATAATCTCATAGCATGCAGAAGCCTAACTCGACATGCCGGCAGGGGCGGGAGACGAACCCACGCCCTGCCGAAACAGCCAGCCAGGCTCACTGCACTGCAGCTCCGAGAGCCTTAGCGCTCTAAGCCACGTAGGCAGGTCGTGAGATGACTTAAGATAGGATAAATACCATTTATAGTACTACTGTATGTTGTTTTATTAAAGATTGCAGTATGTGGCTGTGTTTACTGGATTTAGGTGATGAAGAAATAAAACACTGGCAGGACATATTCAGTGTTAAAAAGGAAAAGCACAAGAACATTGCCGGCAAGGACAAAAAGAAAAGATCTGGTGGCCGAAGGCGGGACCATCCTCAGGTTCAGCATTTGAAAATTTAGTATTTAATTTTTGAAAGTTTACTTTTATTGAAACTTAAGACCATCATTGTGGTGACCTGAGTATCTTGCAGTTAATGTTGCAGTAACCTACACAGTGTGATGGCATAACATGGTAAGAATATGTAACTGTTTTTTGCGTATCTCATTTTGGTCAGCAGAGCAACTCGAAAACTGTCGACTGTTTATAATGAAACAGTGAAACTTGGCATTATTTAGTGAGATTTTCAAAGATCTGGAAATTAATAAGTGGCTGCAAAGGGTGTCATTTCAGGGCCGTTTTTTACTGCCGGAGTACCGGTACTCGAATAAGTTAGTTTATGCTTGAGTATGCATTTTGCTTTGATCCTGTGCATCTTTTTTGACAGTTTGAAACTTATAAAGTAGTGTCATTCAGTCATATCTTGCTTAGACATTCCTTGCATGTGGCTCAGCCACTTCCATCTATAGGCCTGTTTTTCGTCGCCTACCAGAACCTACCAGGTGGGTGTTTGGTATGTAAACATGGTAGTCACGTGATTAATATACGGCAAGCTGACTGGTCTAGCGTGAAAAGTAAACAACTAACTGCCATGCCCTGTTAGGTTCTGGTAGGCGATGAAAAACAGGCCTTACGCTGCTTTTGATGTCAAATCAGTTCACAAATAACAAGCTGACTGTTTTAGTATCCACTGTTTCATTCAGAGATGCGCTGTTCTACCGTCTTAAAAAAGCTGGATGGCTAAACAAAAAAATTGGATGATATCTGCATTAGCCGAATTCACACGAGAACTGAAAAACGTGACTAGTTACAGGACAATATTATTTGTTTTTTTTTCAGCGGAAGAAAGCAAAATCTGAGGCAGTGAAAGAAGATGATGACGATGATGATGTGGCAGATGATAATGCGGACTCTGACTAACTGATAATATGTTATGTAATTCCGTTCTTGTTACAATGCATCGTGCTTGTGACATCTATGACTCAATATGGCTGTTGAAGTCTGTCAATGTTTATTCCGTATGCAATACAGCAAGGGATTGTGTTTTATTTCAGTGAAATTTTATGAAATAATTTGCACTTGTCTGTTGTTATTGCATGTCATGCAGTTTATAGCAGAGGTTTCAACATTCAGTTATATTCTGCATCTTTGACAGTGGCAAAACGTTGATGCGTTGTGGATTTATTTTTTACACTGTTGACAAAATGACGTGTCTGAAAGAACTGCCAATAATACATTTTCCTCGTTAGTTGCATTGTTTTTATGTACCTGTCTTGCATTGATGCTTCTGTCTCAGACTTGCAGCTGCCGTGCATTCTTGGAATAAGAGGAGGCTTAAATGACACTGAATGGTCTGTAATGTGCTGATGTGCCGTTAAGAAACTACTCGCTCACTCACACTCACTTGAATGACAGAACAGGATGGCAGTTGATAAACAGAGATGTCGAGTACTTTGATACATAAATAGCTAACAAATGTCTGAAAAACAAGTTGCATAAGCTGTTTGGGTGCTTTTCTATACTTGGAGGCATACTGGAGTGAGTTATGCTGTGTAAAGCTGCATATACACAATACAAACAGTTGTACAACTAGTTGTCATGTAAAGCAGGTTTAATGTGCATGCAAGCATACACGTGTCGACTTCACTCAATTGTTTTTCAATATCATTTGTGACTTGAGTGACATAAGCACGCACTGCAAGCCATACTAGCACATATAGCATTCTTGGTGTCAAGTTTTCTGTGGTGACAGTACTTTCTTGCATGTTTGGATTGTTTATGAGAATTGTTCAGGATGTTGCAGGATATTCATTTCATGGACAGTAATGAAGTAAATGTGAAATGATAAACATGAAGTCGTGCTGCGGCATGTGTACTTCATGTACAGTGTGGGCAAAAAAGTAGGCCACTATGTTTGTCTGTTTATCTTCAAAACTCCAGAACTGATTTACGTGATTTTGGTAGTGTAACATGATACTGTTATGCACACGTCTGTTAAATCTATATTGAATTAAGTTATACAAGTGATGCCAACTAGCAATAAAATTAACAACTTTGCTTGAAAAATCAAACGAGACTACTGCATTTAAATCCCCATATCTTTAAAATACCTGCATAAATTTCCACAATTTTGGCACAGTTGAACGTCAATCGTGATGCCTGTTATTCAGCAATTTGTTTAGATCATTTCTGCCAAAAAATCATAGAAATTGGTTTGGGCATTTTGAAGATGTAAGCAGAAGATACAAGCCTTCGTATGTGGTGGCCTAGAATTGTTTGGCCCATCTTCTATTTGTGGTTCACATCCTGATGTGAATCATTACTTGAACGAGAGTAAGATGGTTCTTTTGATATGATGCATGTGTGTAACAAATGATTGAGAATAGAAACTTGTAAAATATATTAAGTGGAAAAAAATCTGAGTTGTTACAGCATACACAAGTTAGGAGTAGTTATGTCCGATAAAGTTTGAATGGCGTGTATTTATCCATAATAAATGCCCCCATTGACCCAGCAGTGTGCCATACATAACCAAAGTTATGGAGTACGTTCTGTGCATAAAGTTCACTAGCTTGGTCACCACATTATAAGAAAGAGTGCAGAACCGATTCACAAGGATGTTCCGTGACTTGCGTGTCAGTTCGATTACGTTACTCGGCTGGATAAGTTGGTTTATTGATTTTGGAAGAGCGAAGAAATAGAGCTGATCTGGTTGAAATTTTCAAAATTATGAGGACTGTCAGTTCTTGTGAATTCATTCTTTGAACTCGGCAAGGAGGGTCACACCGTCTGTGTGTGCAGTCAAATTTGAAGTTGGGATAAGCATCAAACCAACAATGGCTGTAGCCTTGTCATTTCTTCATTGAACGAGTGTGAATAGTTGGAATCAACTGGACCAAGATACTGTTGAAGCATGGTCTCTGAATTCATTAACGAATACTTGCAAAATGCAACTCCACAACATGATAGGCTATTTTATGGAATTCGGTGAGCCCTTTAGCTGGATCAAATGCTCCACTTTGTGTAGCCGCACAAGGTATATATAATTAATTGTAAAAAAAAGAAATGGCAATAAGCATTTTAGTTACCTGTGTTGACAAAATCGACATATTTTTGATGCTTGGCATAAATCGGCTTAAATTTGTAATTGGCCCATCACTAATCATTGTTGTGGTTACTGGGATTTTCCGGTGTATAGTACGCTGGGTTTTTTATGTTGTGTGTTTATTTTCCATGTTATGCGTTAGTTAGGTAAGTTTTAGTGCGTACTCGATTTTTATCGCATATAAGTGGGATTTCTAGTAAGACTGTTATGTTTACTCAGCGTTCACTTATACTTTCTGTAAACGGCGATGATGTGTGTCGAGAAACGACGACACAGGTGCTGGTGAGGCCCGTCTGTGTCTGTGGCTGAATAGGCCAGTGTTAGCGTGCGTTACATGATCACCGACATAAGGAGCAACAGACGCTGGTTGTCTGGCTAGGCCACTGCATGTCTGCCTAGTATTAGCCTCGAATGCTTATGCCATTATTTGAGAATGAGTCATTTTCAGTTGAACTTTTCAACTACTGTATGTCAAGTGCCAGTCGTAATCGTGGTGTTGGGTAGTGATTAGTCACTAGGTATTTGTCATTACTGTCGACAGTGTGTCATTTCTGTGTCACGTTTTTTTCAGCCGTTTGTATATGTTCTGGAGTTTGGAAATAGTCTCTGTATAGAAACAGATCTGAATCTGATGCGAGTTGTAGGCGGCTACGGATAAAATGTGGGTGATAAGGGTTAGTAGGTTTTGGGGTTTAGCTAGGATAGAGTTAGGTTTAGGATTTATTTAGGTACGGAAAGATTACAGATAAGGTACAACATTTCTGTTTTCTGGGGGATTATGGCTAAAATGCGATGGAAAATGCTAGCTTTTAATGCCAGCTTCTTCCGTCACATTTTAAGCCAGAAAATGGGTGACAACATACAACCACGCCTGTGACATGATGTCAGTGTCAAGTTGAGCCACCCCGTCTGAAGTTTAGATCTCATTGCCTATCTACTGACTCTGGGATTTTTAATAGGAGTTCATTAATTTCTCAACTTTATGGCCCAGTGCGCAATTCCCCTCTAACTCTGGGGCAGGCCACAGCATCATGCCATATAAATCTGCCTGTATATGTGCCGTATTGTTACCTCTAGACTTGACTACTACAATAACATTCTGTGCAACTGATAAGAAGTGACATTTGACATGGTTTATTGGGCTTTATGGTATTGCATGCTGTTGCTGGAGATTGCTACTTTAGAAATTTATAAACTCTGTATGTTTGTAGTGACATATACTAGCATAACCGATGGATAAAAGCAAGAAAGCTGCCAGTAAAAAGAACAAGACTGTTGGTTCGAGTCAGTCTGCAACAAAAGGCCGTGATGAGACTGACAGTTCTACACAGGACAAAACAGTGCCTGCAGCAGCTGTTGCAGCTTCATCTTCGGTTGAAACTACTGACAGACAGAAGGTGAACATTGAGTTAAACCAGAGACAAGAAAGACAAGAGCTGGTGGAACAACTAAATGAATTAAGACAAGAAAACCAAGAACTGTCGGAAGTGAAGCGAAGACACGAAGCAGAACTAAGTGCACTTCGTCGCAGATATGCCGATACAACAGAGTTATTTAGGAATGTCAATCAAATTTCTGGTGGTAGGTGTTTTTTGTATTATCTGGAATTAACAGGTGTAGCAGTTCTTTGGATTTAATGCATGTTTTCTGGTGTGATCACATGAAATACAGGTGTAATTTGATAAGCAGATGAAACCATAAGACCATGAACAAATGATCAGAATATTTAGCAAAAAATGTAATTCTGGAAAGTACAGAAGCTAATATATGGATAGAAACTGTGCAGTGCATGACTTTAAAATGTATGACCAAATTTAGTATTACAAGTATATCTGCAAGTGCCGATGGACCATATGATGCTGCCTTACGCAAAATTGACAGTATCATGCACACTGAGTATAATTATCGGGCAATGAGCATCGGTCGATAGCAAATTGCTAAACAGACCGACAAACGTCGGTTATTAGCACACATTTACAGCTCAGTCATCACTTGGTCAATTTGTTGTCGACAATGTTGTAAAAAATACCTCCAGTTACATATTTAAATATTTTACCAAATACTGCAGTACAGTACAGTATTTAAATACTATTTAAGTACCAAAATGCTTGTGCTGGTATTTAAATAACCTTCAAGGAGTATTTAAATGCTGGAATATCTTTAAATACTGGATAGTAAGGCAAAACATTGAGCCATATTAAACACTTTTGCAGTTATGATACATTGTAACAGTTCAATTCACTTTGAGAACAACAGATGCCAGCCTTTACCAGGTAAGTAATGAAAAGTAATGTAATGTTTGTTGCCATAAGTTTCATAATATGTTTATGCTTTTTATTTCATGAAGTATTTCAAAAAGTATAAATACTAAATACTGTTTAGTACTATTTAAATACTATGATATTTAAATACTTAACAACACTGGTTTTGTCAATATATTATACAAGCAAGTTTGCAGTAAATACAGTGACAAATCGAACTGATGGAGCTTAAGCCTTAGTGTATAGCAGCACTAGCATTGTCTGTCCAAGATGTGACAAACACAGATTCGTCATCGACTGCATCGCTGATATCAGTCAACGGCATGCCATGGCGAAATTTTTCTAAATCCACAGTTGTGCATGCAAAAATGGGTCATACGGGCAGAAACATGCCCATTTCAGGAGTGCTTTGTCATCGATTTGTCAAGACTTGATATATTCTCCCTATCTACCAAAGATGACAGCTCTAATATAAGCCATTTTTGAGATATGGATGCTCCCACCAAAATTTAAAACGGATCAAGTGACGTAACCACACTCCTTTCAGGGACAGTTTGTCATCTGTAGGCTGGGACTAGCTACAATCAACATGTATGCAAAAATTTGAAGTCTGTGTTCACTCACTACTAAGATATGAATGGCGACAAAAAATGTAGAAATTGGGGTGATTTGTGAGGTTATGGGACACCCAAGGTCATTGGCAACATAACCATTTGATAGAGGATATACAACTTCCTATTCGACTTTAATTGAAACTATGTGTTTATCTTGTACCGTTTTCGAGTTATGGCGAGTTATTCGTCGAAAGTGGCTGAATTTAAAACTACCCCACTTGCATTTGGCGCTCACGTAGGGGGTGATCTCATTAGAATTTTGCCGTGATCTTTGGCAGCAGGAAAATAGAGTCCCTGGGCTATCGTGTGTCATTATTTGCATAATCCTACATTTAGCCATTTGATACAGTACCGGAGGGTGACACACACACCCACAGACAGACACATGATGACAGCATATACTACTGCACCAGCATAGCGTAGCGCGGTAAAAAGTACTGGTATGTCACAAATGAAACACATTGTTATGCATATAGAGTGAGGTCCAAAACTCCAAATGTAATTGACCTCTAAGGTTTATCACTAATGTTTCCACATGGCTTGCTTTTGAAACTAAAAATTTTGTTGCATTAATAGACTAATAGTACATTTATAATACATCAGGTTCCTGAAAATATATCTTTATTTGCAGTTTTAGTGCCTGTTTTATGAAATTGACATTAGCATATTTCTAAAATTAAAGTTTCAATCTTCATAGATATGCTGAAAAAATTGAAGTATCTGATTAAAAATACATAAAAACCATCGTTGCATAAAAATGAGAAGAGGAACGGAGCCTATTCCTATAGTTTAGATTTTTGACAAGTTTGGGCAGCTGGTGAATCCTGACTTGTCAGCAGATTATTTTTCTAGTAGCTTTTTTTTAGTCTTTTAGTGTTAAAAATTTTATTACTTATAAAATTACAAACTTGGATGACTAAGCATGTGATTGAATTGGCAAATTAAGATTCATTAATGAAAACTACACAACATATTTAGGCCATATAAATGATGAAAATATTGCTGTAAAATATTAGTCCTGAAAATTACTAGTGGTTGTGTAAATAATTATGAATGAAACAATGATGGAGATCATTTTTTATTGGAACCCCCTGTGCATACTGTTATGTAATGATGAAATGAAGTACTGAATGATAAACTCAGACATGAC
>Ga0209782_1001278_pt1 | contig 12860 bp, 11 predicted proteins | sample WorMetmaBAHAMAS1_FD_187390 | JGI IMG/M metagenome (GOLD analysis project Ga0209782, IMG submission 187390) | Marine gutless worms symbiont microbial communities from Max Planck institute for Marine Microbiology, Germany - Inanidrilus... | ecosystem: Host-associated > Annelida > Digestive system... | reverse complement strand
CATTAAGAAGCGACAAAGGCATATGTGTGAACAACTTGACCATCAGTGTTGTCACCTATCAGTGGGGATAGTCAGCAAGTCCGAGGTCAAGCTGAAGATCTAGCTGAGTGCCCGCTTCGCGGGCACTCAGCTAGTACTCTATATACGTTTTATGAGCGCGAGATGTAATATAAACATCTCGCGCTTATGCTACGACGTCATTGTCTGTCTGTCTGTGATGGAAGTGCATTGGCGCATTATAGCTAATTTAGGTTTCAAATTCCGATCCCAATTTACCGCGCATTGCGGTCGCGGTGCATGCGGCGCGAGGGAAGGGATCATCGCCGGGAAGAGTGGAGGGATCATTTCGCGCTATGCTAGCCACTGCTAGGCGCTCTTGTTTGTTTAACTGGGCTTCTTGCATGGTATATTGGTACTGAACCTTTGACGATAACTGGAGGCCCATTTTCCGAGGCCAGATGCCGTTCCCATGACCCAACCAATAGTGTCATTGCACTGAAGGGAATTAGCCGAGTGCTTCTAATAATGCCTGGGCGTCTGTTAGTGCAGAGTTGTCTGTCTTGACGTTCAGTCAGACACATGTTCATGATTTTAACTTTTATCGTTTTATCATGTTTGTCTGAAATAAAGTTGATTTGAGTTGATTTGAATTAACAATGAGTCTAGCTTTAATTACTTTTAGCCACATTTTTATTAATTTTTCAGACAAATTGCAGACAGACTCTCACTGAACTGATTCTTTTCCAAGACCCCCTGGGGTAAACCATTTAGTGTCAGTTATCATAAGGAAATGTTCGCAATAAGTCTGTGTGATGCATAAGAATGGTCTTACTTAAGTGGCAGATAGGAGACAGATTTTTTAAAATTAAAAACCATTCCACCAGGTATTTAGCGCTGTTATCATGTTGTAATCTGCAGAAGTATGTGTTCTGGTTCGTGCTTAGACATAGTGAAACCGACTGTACCAAGGCCATCGGTGGAAGCCATCGTTGAAGAACCACAGAAAGACGTGGCCCCATGTGATGAGGACAGTGAGATGGATTGCTTGGGTGACGGGACCGAGTGTATTCCTCTCGACCAGCTGTGCGATGGCCAAGAGCAGTGTTCAAATGGTGAAGATGAGAAACCCGACACCTGTGCATATTACGATGGTAAACTCTCTTCATCTCTCGGCGTGTTAGCGTTTTTTTACAGAAAAACTTTATTTGCCAACATTTTATTATCATTCTGCATGCTTTAGACTTTATCATCTGGCATTGCTGCAAACTGTAGTGGTGCACAGTGGACACACACATTGGTGTGAGTGAATTCATACAAATACATGTGTACATATTTGTACAAATCTGCAACAGAAGTGGCACATGCAAATGACAACTGTATACTGTGTAGAGTTCTAATATTAACACTTTATTGTGTACTACATGGAGTGATGAATGAATCACTTAAATGAACAAACACAGTCTACATAAATTTAGTGAAGCAAAATATTAATAATAACCTTAATAACTTACCAAAATTATTGTGTGAAAGTTACATTTATTGAATAATTATGTTAATAATATTATTAAATTAATGTTTTAGATAACTAATAAGTAATAATTAAGTAATTATAAGAATTATGGGAGCACTGTAGAGTGTTTTTTTTTTATATATAATCAAGTAATGAATAAAATGTTTAGTTATGAAAGTGAAACAATATAATACTGATAGCATTAATAATGATAACAAATACATGATTAAATATTCAAACAGCTAGTAAATACCTGACTTAAATTATAACTTAAATTTAGGTTTGTACACCTAAAAAGTATTTAAAAATCCTGCAGTTTTTACTCAGAAAGTTCTGGTAAATTATTTTGGTCGCTGAAATTTTCGGAAATTGTTTATGCAGTTGTGGACAGTACCAGTACTGGAATACTAAGGTGCCAAATTTCAACACCACTATATAGTGAGGAATATGCAGGCAGTTGACCTGTTATTAACATGGTATGTCTGCATATGGTGGATAAGCACATATTTCACAACATTATACACCTTGCGTGCACCTGTGATCACTTCTATGCTTTGCAGTTGTTTTTCCTCTAAATTTAGTTGTAGCCATGTTACATAAGCGTCGTGGAAAAGTAGTTTCAATCTTGCAAACGTCCAGCAATTTTATGGAATAATGCAGCAGGCACCTGTGATGTTTAGTTATGTTTGAAACAGTTCAAAACCATGAATATTTGCGAATGTTTACAGACCACGGAGGTGGTAAGATGGTCGTTTTTATTCAGATAAGTGTATGATTACTAATCGTGTGAATCTATCTGTATGAGTGCCCTCTCGTTCCAGTTGTACCAGTGTGTGTGTGTGTGTGTGCACCCTAGTGAGTTTTTATTAGTGATGTTATAAGATAGCAGCTGTTTTTGTGGAATTTGGCACGTGCATGGGCAGCAGCAGTGGCGAACATTAACTGACTGTAGTAAACTGTTGGCGTGTGTGCATCTGCTTCTACATAGTTTCGTACTAAACTGTGGAGTTTTTCACTCCTGCTCTGCGAAGGTCGTTAATAGCCAACATGATGTTAAGCAGACACACTGTGTGTCAGTGACATCTTAAGTGTTCTGTGCATTGTACTAATGCCAATGCAGTCAGTTAATTTTCAGCTTAGTAACCGGATAGTTAGCTATACAGATATACAACATGCCATTCGATAAGAAAGGTGTTGGTGACTGATGGACATTGAACGTTCGCAGATCTGATCTAATGTACTATGCAGAGTACTATCAGTTGGATTTCATACTAAATGTTCATTCTGTTTTTAGGTTGCAGAATGTAAACTTTGGAATTATAAATAACACCACTTGTTTATCTAATGATACAATATTTAGCGGACTTTCAGTCGGTGGTTATTTGATGCTGGATGTGATTTTGATAGCAGTAATAGTAGGATAATGGGCCAAGTAATTGGCATACAGCCGACTGAACTGTTACCAGCCACTGCTGTGGCACTGTGTGATTGTATGATGCTAGTAAGTCTCACTGATACTGTAGCATTCTGCAGTCTAAACAGGATTCATTTGTAGAGCAGAGATTTGCCAAGTAGATTGACAGCGCTATTTTTATTTGCTTATTTACTAACCTGTCACATTTCACAAGCCAACATTGTGATAATTTTGCAGTGATTTTACTAACAACAGCTGAGGAAGTGAAAGTCTCCGAATATTTAATTTTATTTTTCTTTGCAGCTATTTCTCATGGCTGTATTAAAAGTTGCCCGATATATCTTAATTTTTAATAGTGGCTTGATAAGTCATTACAGTGCAATATTTGTTCATTTAATATTGTCCGCACATCAGTTCCTGCTCAGAAGTCTTCCCATAATTCAGTCAATTGTCTTTTGTTGCCTCGCAGTTCAAAAAATTGAGGACTTATCCACAGTTTTGAATGATTCTGCTTAAAAACCAAATTAGAAAGCCCCCACATGAGGTTGCACCAACCACTTTCTTCTTGTGACTATAGACTTTTGACATACATTTACAGCCTTGACCTTTAAACTTGACATGGACTTTGTCAGTTTGAACCAGTATACTAAATATAGAGCTCCTAGGTCTTCTACTTCAAAAGTTATTGCCCAGGCACATGGACAATTGCACACTGAGCTGATAGATTTACCTGAACATGTGGTGAGTAGTCAGTAAAAACTTAACAAAAACCTTGGCAGTGATAATAATTGTGTGGTGTCGTACTAACAGTTGGTAGTAGTGAATAGTCATCGTTAACACCTGAGATAACGTAGTTGCATGGCATGTTTGATGGCATATGTTAAATGGCGTATGTTAGTTGATGCCGTGCTTGCTTCTACTAACACACTAGGTGTCTGTTGCAGCAGCTGATGTGGGATGTGATGTGGCTGTGGCCTGGTGCTCACAGCTGTGTGAGGATGTCGGAGATAGGTATGAGTGTAGGTGTGTTGCTGGGTACCAGCTGACCTCCGACGGTCATTCATGTGTCGCTGCTGATGGCAAGTCCCTCATGTTGTTGCATAGCACATTCTGTTCGTCCACCATTCGTGTATTTATCTGTATTTAGTGCCACTTGCATTATTTATTAATGGCTTGTTAGGGAATGGCTTATGTTTTTCTGCAGTACTTTTTTAGACAGTGTATCTCAGCCCATCCCTTAATGGATTGCCATGAAATTTGTGGGGTCAAGGTGTAAAGCCTACTTTCAAAAAAATTATTTTTCCTCACCTCTGAAAATTTGGCAGGGGAAAAAACTCAAATTTAGCCAACCAGCATCAATAGGAGGCACTTATTTTGTTATTGTTTGGACCTCGCACCCTCAGTTAAATAAATAAATAAAACAACACAGGAACAGATACTCTGTAGTGGAGGCCATAAAAGATTGACAATAACAACAGCTTATCGACAGGACTGGATGTTAACAAACTAATTAAAGTAAATAAATTTTTTGTTGGAGTAAAATCCTGTTGCAATCCTACCAGATAACTGCCTCCAGTATAGTTTGTTATAAAATTTCTTATACCAAAGAAACTTGTACTGATGCAGAAACATGGTAGATAGGAAGGACTTTTTATTGGCAATATTTGTAATTGCATTGTCTGACAAGTTGATGGGATGATTATCTGAAAATTGCATGTTGCTATTGTCAAATATGTATGGTGTATCAGGTATATTTTAGACATGCTAATCTCATGGTCAGATAATATTTTGCAACATTTGTAGTTTTCACTCTTATGTCATCTTTCTCCATAACATACAGGTGAAGGTAGACACTAAGGATTATGTAATATATTTTTTTATTCATCTTATAAATGCTTAGGTAAATGTTCAGGTATTATTTTGACATAATACAGTTATGTCTTTACAACCTCTGTCCATCTCTGGAGAGATCTATATCTGCTCTTTCGTCCGACATATATCTACCACTCGTTTATATGTGCAGGAGATATAAATGACGTCAAGATTTATGTGCTGTTTAGTGTTTGGTATTATGTGATTGACAGTTCAGAATGTGATTGAATTACCTGAAGTGGTTGTGCAGGTGTCTCAGCACAGGTGTGGGTCGCCAACGGACACAGCCTTGTCCGGGTGACTGGTAACTCTGGTCGACCACAGACTCTTCATGTCGGTGGTCATATTCTTCGAATTGCTTACGATCATGCCGCCAACCGAATGTTTTGGATCGATTCCGATAGCCATTCCATCAACATGTAAGAGTGCAGTGCATGTGCTGTAGTACCTGTCTATAAGATCTGTTTATTTGAGATAGAAAAAATAAGTTTTTTCCTCACTTGTCTTTGTCTCTCGAGCATTATTTGTTGACTGGAAGAAATGAAAAGTGAAAGAAATTCTTATAGGCATCTCTGCAGCAACCATAGCATGTGACGCAGAGGTAGGTTATGTTCCGGTATACAGAAAGAAACGGCAGGTGACAGTTTTCTGTAACTGTGACAGGTTGCAGTTATAGGAAACTGCGCTCTGTAAAATTAAGGTAGTGGACATCCTTTTTGATGTTCGGCATCCGAATCAGACCACAAAGTCAGTGATAGAAAATTCTGCAGTTGAGTGAGCGTGTTGTGTGACTGGTTATGTTAGGATGGAGGTGGGTGGCACCGAGCGAAAAGTTCTCATCAACACAGCGATTGACACCCCTACAGCATTGGCTTATGACTGGTTGCACGGAGTACTGTACTGGGCTGACAGCGGCCTACGTCATGGCAACGCTAAGATTGAGGCGGTTGTCGTGAGCAGCGGACATCGTCACGTGCTGTTCTCATCACCCGATGTTGATAGTCCTCGAGTCCTTACTGTCGATCCTCGGCCAGCGCAGGGGTAACTTGTCATCATTCAGTTTTTATGCACTGCATCGCATTTGCATGCATGTATGTAAATGTTGATATAAATATGTGAATATTTAATTTTGGAGGGCCTGCTCCTGCCAGTGGAAATGTGTACTTTTCTTAATATGACCACTGTTTTTCCATTGACATCGGCTTGACACTGTGTCACTGGGATTAGATTTTCCTGCAATGCAGGTGGACTGGTGCTAATGTAATATTCCACAAATCTTCTTACCATTGGCCATTGGGATGCTTTGTCCTATATATATGTATTAAACATCCACAAGAATTCTATGTGGTATTTTTGTATTTCGACGAGGTCTTCCAGAGAGCATGCTACAGATACTTATTGATCTAGTAATGAGTGGGGAAGATCATCATCATCATCATCATCATCATCATCATCATCATCATCATCCACGAGTTTCAGAGCGACGCAAGTCCAGAAGAACTTCAGGGCCGCTGTAGTGTCACTGTCTTTTCGCTGTGGTTATGGCCGGTGACGCACACTGTCGAACGAAGATGATTGCAATGTAGACACCAGCATTGTTGATGAGCTGATTAGTATTGCGTTGTGTTGTAGGTACATGTACTGGGGTCAAGGTGGTCAAAAGTCGTGTATATTCCAGGCTGGATTGGATGGATCCCACCCCCGCTGTATTGTCGATCAGTACGTGGTGCACCCAAATGGCATGACTCTAGGTATGAATTGTCAATGTCCAGCAACTGATATGTAAATTTCTGTAGTTCTGTTAGCCGCCCACCAGGGAACAGCTTATATTTTTCCACAGTACTTTCTTTCTAGACAGTGTATCTTAGCCATTCGTCGACGAATCACCGTGAAATTTGCACAAAAGTTTGGTGTGGGGTCAAGCCTTAAAACCTACTTCCGAAATTTTCTCCACCCCTAAAAAGTTTGGCAGGGGAAAGTCTCACATTTCGTTGATCAGAAATGCAGATTTTGTTATTATGGGCCTTATAGCCTGAGTTAAATAATTAAAACACAGGGAGTGATATTTGGTGCAATGTGGGCCGTGAAAGATTGACAACAACAACTTGTAAACAAAGTAATGGAAGAAAGCAAATTTAACTGTTGGAGTGAAGTGCTTTGCCGCAGAAGGTGGCTCTCGTTGCAGTCCTACTGGATAATTGCCAGCTGTCTAGTTTGTAAAATGTTTTCTTAGTAAGCAAGCCATATCTTGAGGCCAGCTGCTGTCGATGAATATTATGTTGTGAGTGTACCAGCAATTAGCAGCTTGAGAATAATGTTTTAAAAAAATCAGCTGTTAAGTATGCCTGTCATATGCGATGATTAATAGTTAACAGTTGTGTGGCATAATGGTAGAGTGTTCGCTTGCAACCCGAAAGGTTGCGTGTTTGAATCTTGGCCGGTTTGCTTCCAGGTAACAGCCTTGGGCAAGCTACTCACACATATGTGCCTCTGTCACTAAGCAATGTAATTTGGTACCGGGCAGTGGGCAGTGACGCTCTCCGGCAGGGTAGGTAATTGCAGGCCTGACTGAAAGTAACGGCAGCCTACCGCTGGGTGGATGGCTTAGTCACCTGTGGGCTGACTGCCTGTATACTGGGATCAGCTCCGAGCCCAATGCTCGGTGAGAAGTATGGGAAAACTTTACGTTTACCTTCTTAACAGTTGACAGCTTTATTAAAGTACATTGATACAACCAAATCAGCATACTGTTTATCGACATATCAAAATTTCAGCATTAGATTTGAGGCCTTTATCAGGACTAACATCCGGTGGCTGATGTTTGTAAGTAACAACTTTTTCTGGTTGGTATCTCCCCTTATCTCGAACAACTGCCACCGTCACCATCATAACCACTAATTTAATGGCAGTTTTGGGTGAGCTTGGATTAGCCTGTTCCATCTGGGTTTTCTTCAAAAAAGAAGCTGCATTTCAGAAAAAAACCTTATAATGTTTTTACAGACCAGACGCCTATCCCTGTTACCCAGCCAACAATTGGAAGGCAATGTTTTAGGAAATGTTGTACAATATATAACAAGTTCTTGTTCTACATAGGTGTGTGGGATACATTTTAACTTTCCCGGTAAGTAAAGTAAAAATATTTCTAAGGCTGAAACACAAACCCAGTCAACTTGATAGTAGTTGCAGACTTCCCAGACTTGACGTACTTTCTTCTCTGGCAATGAATGCAATTTTGTTGACAGACTTTGTTGAGAATCGCCTGCTGTGGATTGACAGTCACCAGTTTGCCATGTTGAGCTGGGACTTGATCAATCGACAGGTGCGAATTGTTGACGAGTTTACTCGAGCTGACAAAGGACTTTCCGGAATTGCAGTGTTTGAGGTAACATACTCAGATCTTTGATTGCAGTTCGTCTTTTTGTACTTGGCCAAACTGATTGATAGAGTTTTATGTCCTACTCGTCACAATATACAGGGTGACCAATAAAAAAATAAAACAAAAGGGCCTAGCAGTGGCTAGGATAGCGCTAGATGACTCCTCCCCTCTTGCACCAGAAATCCCGGCATCATCCCATCCGACGATCCGGGTGAGGCGTTGTCAGTAAGTAGCAAAGACATCCATCTATCCAAGCATGCAAAGGTATCCGGGATCCATTGCACCCAGTGACCACCATGCACAAACGTCACAGACAGACGGACAGACAGAAATTGACATTGTAGCATATTACATCTCGCGCTAAAAAAAGTACCCTAGAAAAACTTGGTATTTCTGGAATGGCAAGTACATATTTGAGCAAACTTTATATGTGAGTATTTACACAACATATTCTACAGATACGTCAATTTAATCTTTAAAGTTCACTTTTTCAAGTGAACATGCAATAGTGCACTGAATATTCACAAATAATGAATCAAGCGTTGCACACCTTTTCGACAACAGTTCTAACATTTCAATGATGAGTGTCAGCTTCCCACTGAGTAAGTAGTGTTCATAATATCCAGTCCACTAGCTATAACAAGTTTCTACAGTTGGTAATGCCAAGTACTTCACGCCTAAGGCCAAGGCCACTGTTTTTGGTCCTTAAGGCCGGACTAAGGCTAAGGACTAACATCCCTGGTAGTAACTTCAAAATCATGTCATGAAATGATACGATAGCCTTATCAGTGAACTCTTGTGGCAAGTCATTTCATATCTTCAACAAGGCAGTCTTCGGCTCGATAATGTTAGTCGGTTTTGGTACATGTGGCTTATCTGAGATGTTATCAGAGTTCTATCACTGAGCCTTATGCATGATAATTCGCTGGGTTTAGATCTGGTGAATTTTCTATTACTTTTTATCAGTATAGCAGTATAATTACTTGTTTGCTTAGAAAAATGTACTTTAAATCTTTCGTAGTTGTAATTTTTAAACCAAACCAAATATTGTGGCAAAATTTGCTGCTTACATGGCCTGAATCCTCCTCTGTGTAACTGTAAATTATTTGCAAAAATGTGCTATAATTGCAGAGATATAGGTTTTTTCCTAAGGGATTGTTTTTTATTGGTGCTAGTACTGAAGAAACAAAACTTGACTAAATAAAATCAAGGAACACAGATGGCCTGTTTGATGGGTACAAAAATGTTTTTAAAAATTTAGCAACTAATGCAGGAATTATAGTACAGAATAAAGTTGCACATATTTTGTAGCCCAAAGGTAGAAAAAATTGTCATTTACAGTCAGTGATCCTTTAACTGTGGTTTTGTGAATTTATGGTGTGCACTGCTGCTATGTACACAGGACTGGATCTACTGGGGTAAAACTAGCAATCGGTCGGTGTACAAGATTCATAAATCGGAGAAGGTGCGTGATGATGAAAATGCAGTGGAAGTGGTAGTTAATGGAGTGACGCATCCTAACGACATTGTCATATATCACAGCCTTCAACAGCCGGAGGGTTAGTTACGGTTCTACCAAAACTTTTATTGTTATTCTAAAATAGACTTCTGTTTGCATTTTCTGATAATGCTGCAAATGTCTAGAATGAACTGTCTTTTAGCTGTCTTGCTGCACCAGTTTTAAACGTAAACTTAAATGCAGATTATTTTCTGTTGCATATGCCGATCAGTCACACCAACGAGTCGCCTCCCAGCCCCACGTCTCCAATTCCAGTTCTTGTGGCTTGAACTGATTGCCACATTACAAATGGGTTCTATATTTTTTTATGTGTATTATCGTTTTTATCTCGTTAAAATATGTATATTGTGGTAGTCACTTGACAGCATCCATGACTTATGCAGATGTGCACACTAACACGCAGACTGGAATACTTACTGTCTAGTTTCCACGTGAACTTGTCGCCATGTGCCCCTTGATCTTCTCCCAAGGAAACCTGTGAATTGCTACAGTGATATAGGGCCCGTCAGTAAATAAAGAATATTTATCCCAGATCCAGCTTTACTCGATGTTTCGTGAACTGCCGGTTATAAGCAATACAGTTCTGATCGCAAAAGTTTGCGTGAAAGTTGCAAAATCTACATTTTTAGTCAAGAATAAAAGGACAAAGTGGGCTGAGTTATCGAGGTATTATTTATACAATTGTTTTGTAAGGTAATTTTAGATTGTTGAAGACTAACCGGAACATGATGCATTAAGTGTTGCATTGACGCCTGTACTAAGCTTACCGTCTATCACCGGAAACAGAAATAACATAGATATATTGTTATATAACTGACGTGCCCTATTATGTAGGCAAGTGTTCTTCCAGCCAACTATGTTGAGCATTTCAGAAATGAGGGAAATAGGATTGACATTAAACTGAGATTGTCGTCAATACAGGTCAAAGCGTATGTGCGCTGATGAATGGCGGTTGTTCGCACATCTGTCTGCGTTCGCCGACGCCTGCCCGACGTCGATGCGTCTGCCCCAACGTCGAGGCTATGTACTCGTTGAATGCCGACAACAGAACTTGCACATTAACTGGTAGGTTGACTTCTGTTCTGCCACCTTAATAAGCAAGGGGTTGTAGCAGCACCTATGTGCCATGTTATGTCGTATTTTGAGTTTGGCAAAATCGATATTAATTTTTGTATTTATAGTAATATTATGTATCATGGCAGTGACTCGCCAATTTTTTGTTTCGCTAATATGACACTTCCAGTAGTTAAGCAACATGTCGGGCATCTGGCTTGTAAAAACCGATATAATGATGTATGGACTCTTTTGGGGAGATCCAGCTGAGCCTGGTATAACCCTGGAAAAGAATGCCAGATAGATGTCCACTGGCAGTAGCAGTAATAATAGTAGGCCTGTATAGGATAGACGCATATACTGCAGTGTGTAATGGCAAACTATAACAACAAGACTTTTAGGCTGTGTAAAATGTCTGCCGAATATTTGTGAACTGTTATATGTGAAATCCCGATGTGATTTTGGAGATGGCGGTGACTTCGCAAACTCCCATTGGTTCCAGTGGGATGACCCATCCCACATTTGCCTCCCAAAATTACCCCTTCCAGTGGGCCAGTTTCAAAATCCAACTACCTGCCTCATCCGTGGACCCATCCGACTCACCATCCCACACTGTATCCATATCTGATCAGCCGTTTTTCCACAGTGCACTGGACAGACAGACACACACACACAGAGATCAACAGATGGTTTGAGGGATGTTTGATGACTATAGGCCACTTTTGCCGGAGTTTGCCACGGCCTAATAATGATGCATGATGGCAGTGGTGGCAGTGGGCTTGTGCAGCGTCGTCCGGTGGTGTCAGCACCACTACTGGACCGGGCGGACCCAGTCAGAACGGCATCGTTGTCAGCATCGTCGTCGCTGCATTCGTCTTGTTTGTCGCGACTGTCATCGGCGCAGTTGTAAGTACTTGATCAGTAATACTGTTTTGTTAAGGAGTATGTTGTATTGTCATTTCCACCTTATGGCATTTTGCCGTATCAGTGACAGCATTTCGTTGTCACTAGTAGCGATGGCTGATCGTCTACAAATACATATAGGCCACTAAAGGGCTTAATGAAGTATTCTACTAAATGTGGTCCTTTTAAGGTATACCTTGAAACACAGTCTCATAGTTCTCTCGAGTTAATTAATTTACTGGCTGATATACTTAAATGGTCTGCTATTTTGAGGGTTATTATTCGAAAGGTCTGCTGTTTTGAAGGTCTGCTAGCTAACTCTAGCGTTAACTCTTAGAATAGTGAACCTTTACAGTAGTGGGTATCCAGACTGATATGTTTGCATAAGCACAGGAGCACATTTTCTGAAAGGTTACAAGTCTTGCTACTTTGTTAAGTTTCACGCAGTCTTATTTCACTGTTTAGTTCAATATTTCTTTTTTAATTCTGTTTATTGCATTTGTGTTGTGCACTGTTTCTGATGACAAAATAAATAATGTCATTTTTGTGGTCTCACTTGATTTTAGAATGCTGTAGCAGTGTCAGTACTGTTGGATAGAAATGATGCATTAAGGGAATTTTTTTTTATTCCTAACTGCACTCAATTTTCTTTTTTATCTCGTTTTAGCTCTTACTTGTTTTTGTCTCACTTCTTTACGTGAAATTTGTAATCTACAGAATGATAATAGGACAGCTCTTGGCTACTTCTTGGTACAAAACAAAAAAAAAGATTGAGTCTTTTTTTCGTGTATATGATAAGAACAAGTAGCTTGTAATTTTGAGATGGAACCAGCCGTAAGTCAGGCGGGTACTTTTTATTGTGCTTAGCTGGCAGTAGTGTGCTGATCTTACTGATTTTTGATGCTTAATGCAGTGTTACAATTTGGAGGTTACACTAAGTATATCCTGCATGACGATGAGTTCTCTTGCCATAACCGCATACTGCCTGCATGCTAAGACTAGGGTCCGGTTTTTCCACAGCAAATTAATCTCCCGTTAATTTAATCTGGCATTAAATCCGGCAGATAATGATCAATTTACTCAATTTAAACGGACGATTTAATTGACGAACTGCCGGTGGAAAAACGACATCTGAGTAAATTGATCATTATCTGCCGGATTTAATACCGGATTAAATTAACGGGAGATTAATTTGCTGTGGAAAAACCGGACC
>Ga0209782_1001277_pt1 | contig 12860 bp, 6 predicted proteins | sample WorMetmaBAHAMAS1_FD_187390 | JGI IMG/M metagenome (GOLD analysis project Ga0209782, IMG submission 187390) | Marine gutless worms symbiont microbial communities from Max Planck institute for Marine Microbiology, Germany - Inanidrilus... | ecosystem: Host-associated > Annelida > Digestive system >... | reverse complement strand
GGGGGGGGCGTGGCCCTACTGCCCCCTCCCTTAAAGTAGCCCCTGCTAAGATCTGTCAGTGAACAAAAATGAAACAAGTGTCTTTGGTAGCTTCCTACTAAAACGTGGGAAAATCTGTGTTAATCAATCAGCAGACAAATCCCCTTCAAATGTCAATTACACTATAAATGCTCCACTAAATTCTGAACAAAGACTGACTACTAAAAAAATAATTTATGACAATATATACAAAAGTTATGTAGTTCACTACCATATAGCTTCTTGCAACTGCATTCACTTTTTCTGTCAGAACCATTACTTGTATGTGCACTGTGAGCCACGAAAACGTTTCACTGCATTTGGTACTAAAACTCCTGTGTTTCTATTTGTGGTCTGTGCATTTTTATACTAATGAAAACAAGAATAAATTTCTTGCAACTACTATGATTATTTTGCCTCTCTGCTATAAAAAGCACCCAATCAGAAGTTAGTAAGTAAGTAAGTAAGTAAGAATATTTATACACGGCGCAAAAAAGCACTAGTCACTATGCGCTGCAGCTCTACACAAACCAAAGTGTCTTCAAAAGTCCTTTAAACTGTTCGAGTGAGATGTCTCTGTCATGTAATGCGACAGGTTGAGAGTTCCAGAGAGACGGCCCAGCGACAGAAAACATATTCAGAATGCAGATAAACATCAGAAGCATCTGGTAAATGTCTGCAAAGATCTGCAGCAGCATGTTATTGACATTGTTACTAATCAGAGTTTGCTTACAGCTTGTCAGTTTTGTAACTTCACTGTCATTCCTGTTTTAACTGGTACGTAAATGTGTAAAAATCCAAGAAGCATAAAAACAAGACACAAAATATAGTGTCAACTTTTTACGGCTCGCAGTGTACATGTAAACAGATGACTACATCACTACAATACACAGTAAACTATACACAGACCGACATAGTCGCTTAATAACGTGGCGAGCGTTTTTCGTGACAAAACGTGGAAACTCAATAGCATCAATGCCACGAAGTATTAGGTTATAAGTCTTCATTGGATCTGGTGCGCTGAATGGAGGACTGCAAGTTAACAGCAAAAACAAAGTTCACAGTTAGTACAATGTCACATATTCCACAAACAGTGGCATAGCTATAAATTATGCTCCCGTCCAATTCCTCTCCCTTCTCTTAGAAGTAGGGTCGCTTAATCCAGCTAGGGAGTTTGGGGAAGCACTGTAAGCTCCCCCTGCTCCACCAGTGGGTCTGAGTGGAGCCTGGCTGCTGAACGATATTTGCTGCATTTGTGGCTGAAAAAAGGCTTCTGATGAGAGCAATTTTACATGTATATTGATGAATAAGTTAGCCTAAAGGGGGTGTAATATATCCAGGCAATGGCTAGGCTATGTGAATTTGGTGTACATGTGTGAACCCCAATAATTTTACTGTTATGATATATACAGTATGGGGTGTGGGAAACACTTAAGAAGTTTAAAGGTTGTGAATGGATTTACATAAAACTTCAGCAAGAGGTACTTTGGTAGGCCTGAGTACATGAACAGTTAAGATTTCCGGAAATCTGGATGCAGGAACTCTTTCACAGACTCCTGCTAGCAGTGTCGTGACTTTCTTGTGACATTCGCTAGCCGGTGATGTCTACGTGTTTGAATTCTCTTAATGTTTTCCTCATTAATCAATCTACTTAATAAATTACTCAAATCAGTCAGTAACATATTGCTCAATGCAAATCACAGTAAAATTCAAGTGATAGACTGTTTTGAAATTAATATTGAATTATCACCTTCCAGTGAGCAGTTCATACGTGAAGATTCCAAGAGACCAAAGGTCGGTGGAAAAGTCGTGACCTTTGTTAAGCAATACCTCTGGAGCAACATACTCAGGAGTACCACAAAATGTCCACGTCTTGTGTCCAAAGCCAATGTGTTTGGCAAACCCAAAGTCAACCTGCATATACACCAGTTTAGCTGCATCTAAATTGAAACTTGTCATACTAAGTTATGAAACAGAGCAGTGAGCTGTGTAAAACATCCCTAAACCTCTCTCTTCATTTTTATTTAACCAGTCGTCACACACTAAGTTGGGTCCTCAATGGTCCTTCAAAAGCAACCTTTGGACAATGCATGATGTGACATCCAAGACTGGTCAGCAGTAGCCAATGAGGAACAGCGGTGCCAGGCCATACAGACAGCCAGACATCATCACGCCAAGCTAACAGGTAGCTTGATGTGGAATATCCAGCCAATGTAATTTGTTATGAAGGACCTCATTCAAACTTGTTGGTACATGCACCAATGAGAACAAAAGCTCAACAATGCCTGTAACTTGCCTGTTGTGAGCTTCAGCACTGCAGCAAAAGAGCACTGCAGGATCACAAACACACACATTAACATCACTGCTGATTCGGCTTCACGAGAATGACACACTCATCAATGCTGATGTAATCAAAAAGCAGTGACGATGGAAATATGTCAAACCAGACTTAAGTGACGTCAGACAAAAATGGTCACTCTTATCGGACGAAAATGGTTGTTGAGAGTGATGTGGTCACAAACTGTATAATGGGTAGATCTCCATCAAACTACGATAGAACTATATGTTTCGTATAATCAGCATGCACAGTAAGTATAACAGATGTTCAATGTTATAACTGCAGACATATGCAGCAATAAAACTACCGTAACAAAATATTTCACTAAAACACTGCTAATATAATTATTCTGCATGCAATTTTTTTTAGCAAGTATAGCAAGTTTTAGAAGAAAAGCTCCTTACCAGCTTTGCATAGCCTGAGTTATCAAGAATAAGGTTTTCTGGCTTGAGATCACGATATACGATGCCTTTATTATGCAAATAGATTAGTGCCTCAATGACGCATGCGGAATAGAACCGTGCCATGCAGTCCTCAAACACACCTCTGTTATTGTCATAACAATGCAACAATAACAGTAATGACAACAAACATACATGTCTATGCAAAACCTATTAAGCACTGTATATGGAAAAGTTCACTAGGCATCACACTGTACAAATTCACTAAACCATATCATATAAAAATTCATACAACTTATACAATAACAAAAGCAAATAACATCTCTTGAAGCGGCTGTTGAACATGACCAACTGCAGCGCATTGGACTCTTGGATAGCTTACACCAGACTATGTGTCATATCTACTGCAAAGCATGTAATCATTACAAACAAAAATACATAAATTTATTACGATTAGTCTGACAATTAAATGATCATCATAATGACTGAGTTTCTAACACAGTAGAGCAACCTGTCTCGAAGTAGTGTCCACAGTTCACCGCCAAGACATGCTTCCATCAACATATACAGGTACTTGTTGTCTCTGAATGTACGATACAACCTGCAACAATATTCAGCCTTGCTGGCAATGTACAGACTGCTTTACATTTTGCATTTTATAATGATTTTATAATACTCTGACACTATTCTCTCAGTGGCACTTCATCTGTCATGTGTTCATTTGATTTTGTTCTATGAATTCAAAACATATAGTTATAATAAAGAGGGACTAAGACTACATCATTTAAGTCAACATTCAGAGCAAAAGGTAAAAATAATCAGAAGTTATACCAATCAATGGAAAACTGATATTTAAAGCATACCAGCTGTTCTTTTCAACTTGTCATGTTACTGTTCAGTGTTCACCAGGCATAACTGCAGTTTTCTACATTATTTCATAATCAGTCTTCACAAACTAATCCAAATAAATGACAAATAATGAATGACAAGCATGTACCTAATGATGAATTCAGACCGAGCATCAACCATTGTCCACTTCTCGTTGAGGACATGTTCCTGCTGATGAGTCTCAACAATGTGGTGTTTCTTCATCTGTTTTAGTGCATACGTCCGTCGCGTTTCATTGCCGACCTGTACCTGTGTGTACAATCCATTTGCACACACAATTTTGATAAAAATGCAATAAGTTTTCCTTCAGCATTTACTGTAGCTAGTAAAGGACTGAGTCATAGTTATGGACCACATTGGCACCATCTGCTGAATACGATCTGCACACTACAATGCAGCCTGTTCTTAAATTACTTGTTATTATCACTACTGGTATTGTTGGTACCAGTGAGACTGAACTAGTAAAATCAGTTGCCAAAAAAGACTTAACCTGTTGGCCAGGACTGTTATAAGAACATTTGAAAGGTAGTTATTAGGTTTTGCATGGGATATTAAACCTAACACATCTCCAACAAACCACAGTTACACTAAGCAAAACTCACGATTAATAATAAACATTCGTACAAGTTCAACACGTCCAAATCCGCCAACACCAAGTGTTGCAACGACTCTGATATCGGATAATGTCACATTCTGTAACTCCTTTGCTATGTCTTCACTGTAACCACCACACAGACAGACATGAGACATCTAGTCAGCAACAACAATATTCACTACATAAATTGGTCCACATACATGAACTTATAATAAAATTTCTGACTGAACTGCAGCAACGAGAAAAATAATAACACCTAACAAGAATATCTTTAACATACGACAGTTAACTTCATAACTGCTGGTGCTATTTTAAAAACTGTATATCATTAAGAAGATAGAGATCACAAAAATAAATTTTAAGAAAACAACTAAACTTATTCAATTTCTCTTCAAAGCATGATTCTGACAACTTGACTTGGTTTGGGCTCCAGCTAAATACTGCAATCTTAGATAACACTCATATTACCAGTGCTCCAAAAAACACATGAAGTGTCAAGTTTCACTCATTGTTGGTGGAATAATCAAGTTCTTGTTATTACCTGACATCCATGCGATCTTGTACACGATTTTCATCGTCCTGGTAAACCCGGTGAATATCGGCGACTTTGCTAATGAGCTGCATGTATGCCCTGGACATCATCATCATCATCATCATCACAAGTATTTTTTAAAGTGGCCTAAGCAGCAAACGCCACTGCAAGGACCACTACTGAGTCAGAGTAGCAAAAAAGCAGGATCAGATAGTGTTGTAGCAGAGACAAAACAAATATCTCTTTAAGTGGCGTCTGAACGTCGGCAGAGAGGGTGCAGACGTGACATCGTCTGACAGACTGTTCCAAACGCTAGCCCCAGCAACCGGAAAGGTGCGGCTACCGACTGTGGGTAGGCGGATGGACGGACACAACAATGCGGATGGACATCGACACAACAACGCTATCTTTGCAACAAATGCCCATTTCTGCAACATCACTTGTTCTTGTCCTTGGCAGGGAAGTAGTCAGGAATTTTTGTCTAGAGAGTCAAAAACATACAGCACATTTTTACCACAACTCTAGCATGGAACCTCAGCAATGGAGATGGATTTCTACTATCTCCGAACTTTTTCAGCAGGAATTTGTAAAAAAAAATTTCACAGATTACTCTAGTTGTGGCTCCAGACTCATGGATCAACTGGCCAGAAAAGTCCCTCATTGTAAGCCTATTTGCAACTCGCAGGGAGTTGTCATTACGTTAGGCTTTGATTAAGCATATAAATGCACACCGCATGACACTAAATATTTAATCTGTGCTCACAAACTAACAGGTAGCCAACTTAATCCACAGCCTACATATACAGGGTAAATATATTTCTTACGCAAGAATGGAATGCGTATTAAAAACTCAACGATTAATGCACATATAAATTACATAAAATAACGAATAGTGCGATGACATTTATCTTAACAAAAGCATAATACAACAGACCACACCATGCAAGCTGATTATTTGTATAAAAAGTTATAATGTTAGACTACATATTGCCACATCGGACATCACTGATGTTAGCTATCACTGTCCTAGAATACCAAATTCTGCGACCCTAGTATACATCTAACATCAGATTGTGTGGATACATAAGACTTACTCTCTTTCGAGAACGAGGCAGTCGACTCCATCGTTGTCACAGGCTATCACATTGGCCGTCCGAACATCTTCACTGTACAGCAACACAAAGTCACATGCATGACTTACGCTCATGCCCTGGTCTTTTCCAGTAATTTTATTTTTTACATCCTCTGGGGTGAGGATTTCTCACCCCAGGGTTTGTTAATTTCCACCCTTGAAAAATGGATCTCCTGAAAGATAAATCTATAGAAATAGAGGCAGGATAAGATTATTATATATAGCCCTTCCGGCAAGTTTGCCGAGCGGGCTAAATAAATGAATGATGGAAAAAACTAACTATCAACCTTATCTATTCAAACGTCATTCAAGGGTCATCAGAATGCTAGGAAAATCACTGCTCTTCGCAAGAACTACAAATACATGTGCTTTTCTTAATGCATCTCTGCTCCATTTCAGCTTAAGCACAGTAGTAGAAATATTGTGCTTGTAATGCCTTGTATCTGTATTTAACAACAACAACCATACAAATAAGTAGTTGGAATGGTTAGCGATCAGCTTCTACACTAATGCAACACTAGCCTATTATCATTAAGTGACTTGTATTGGGCAATATCACAGAACACAAAACTACTTTAAAACTACAACTCTAAATAGACAAACCATCATGACTGTGCTTTCTCTCGTCAAACACTAAATGTTACGCATCGCACCACACTGCATAATGGTGTTAAAGTTCAATGCCGAACCACTGTACAAAGGTGGCAGCTGTTCAGTTGACTATGCGTGTGGTCTGCCACTAAATATTTCAGTACAGTACTAAGATGACTGAGTGATCACATGTGAAGGTGAGTGTATGAAAATGATACAAACGCACGACTGAAGAGCGCGTTCTCCGAAGAACTCGCCGCGTTCCAGTGTCCGAATAAGGGTCTCCACACCTCCATCATCCGACGACGAACGTGTTACTTTCACCTGCAAACAACATCAAACATCACAGATGTAAAACAATTTTATGTTGCTTAGCATGTTTTTATTTCTTTAACATTTTTATTATAAAAAATGTTTAGTATAAATGTAACCCAATGTATTATTTTCATGATATCTTGCATCGTTGCTACGGTATGTTGCTTTACCTTTCAATCAGATATTCAAAATAGATGCGGTAATGCAGGATGGCAAAATAGTAAAATTATAATGCAGTAAGCACAGTATGCAGGATGTTACATTATTTTACTTACTTCTTGCATCAGTCACCTACATGTTTCTATCACTTTTTAGCATGTCTACACATTTTTAAAAAAATTTTAAAATGTTCTTTTTTTCAATTTTTTTTTCCGGAATATACTTTTTACATCTATGGTAGACACCATCCACCATATAACTTACTATTCACACTGTTTAGGCGAAACAGATGCTAGAAGCTTAAAATGTCTTGCACAACTGCAAGTCAATTAAAGTTATGCATTGTAAACAAATAATAAACATGATAGCTGGAGTAAGGATGAGCCCTTCAGGTCTCTAGGAGACAACAATAAACACCAACTGTAATATTACTCACAGCTGATATATTAATGGAACATGGAGTTACATATACCTTTAGCTGTTATCGAGGCTGCTATTTTAATAATTTTTATGACCACTTTTGAAATAAAGTAAGTCTCTGATATCTGACCGCCTGCAATTTGTCATTTTGTGACCGACGTAATCATGGCACATTAAACACCGCTTATTATCATCATTGCTTTGCCCCCCAGTAGCTGATCAGCGTGTCTGTATGTCTGTCTGCAAGCATATCTCAAAAAAACATTAAGTTCAAACTTCATCGAGTTTTTGTGTATGTTGTCAGTAGTCATGGCTTGATCATCCTCTGACGACAATGCAGTATGTCACGTACTTCTTGTTTTGAGGATGTCATATTTTACACGAAATCAGTGAGACTGGGACAACCTGATACCTCATTTAATAGGCCCATGTTTGAATGAGTTTGCCAGATGACTGCATTTTTAATCACACATAGTTCTAAGTCCAATTTTAGCAGTCTCAGACAATTTATTCGTTTTATTAGAAGCACAAATTTTTATCGCTCGGGTATTAACCCTTTCTTAGTTGTTTTTAAAACTTTATTGTACTTTGTACATTAATGCCTGTTAGTGCCATTCGGCCTTGGCATGTTATTCTCGTATGTGTTTGTGCATTTATTTTGTCTGCTATTGGTACCTACATGCAAAGAGTTTTAAATAAATAAAAAAATGAATAAATAATAGCCCTAACCTTTCCTTTCGTGATTATGTAGAACAAGTCACCCCGTGCGAACTGACGAATAATGTATGAGCCATTTTCGTAGTGAACCTGCATTCCACCGTGCATCACACAACGGAACAAGCTGAGTTATAACTAGTATATCAGATCGAAACACGTTTATGCCTATCAAGTAAGCTTACCAGTTAACTGGAAATACAAAGATTAACAAATATAGCAAAAACATTAACACAGTGCAGATACAGAAGCAACATGAAAGAGACCTCTTCAAGGACATCGGCCAAAGTACTCAGCGTTTCAGGCTTGAGACTTTTCAATGCAGGAACACTACAGTATGCACCAGTTCAGCATCACATTTAGCAGAATCTTAATATACACATGTCTAGGCCCTAGGTCTACACACAGAAGAGGATGCTAAACACAAAACTTCCAGCTTATGTCCGTTTCAGCTAATTAATATTATAATTACTCCACCCTAATACTGGAGCAAAGTATTGTGATGAACATATCTGTGTCTACGTGTTTGCCTGCGAACATATCTCACAAACCACATGTACAAACTTTACCAAATTTCCTGTTAATGCTGCCTATGGCCGTAGCTCAGTCTACATTGCAGCATGTTTCTGCTGGAGATGGTGTTAATATGCATGAATTGCAGTTCAATATTCAGACTAAAATCACTTCTAGATGGCTGTTGTTGCTAAATCTGAAGTTAGATCACATTATGATAGACAGACAGGTAAAATGAAACGCAACAACAACAAGGCAATCGTAGATAGCAGACTTCACCCATCCCTGGTGAGTAACCGATAACGAGTACTTTCCGGTCTTTATTGTTGCACAAAAGTTTGCTTGAAAGTGACGAACTAGTTTCTGTGTTACGTCATCCTCATGCTGGTTAGGGAATACATATGACCAAGCCACATTAACATGCATAAAAATTTGGTGAAGTATGGCCGTGCAGTTTCTGTGGAGAGACAAACAGACAAACAGAAACGCTCATCAGAATACTTCGAAACATAAGGAAGTGGCATAAAATAGCCTGTTAGATTTCAGTTTGCAGCGAGAGAGAGGGAGAGCACGTATGAACGAGGCTAATCATGATCGTCAGACCTTTTTAGGAACTCGACATGGTCGGCATGTTTCTGCATTCCAGTGCGTGTCAAGATCGTCTTGAACACTGACCGGTCGATCGCCCACAACTTGCACTGCGTCAGCGCTGCACAGGCATAGTCATCACATCTGCAGCAGTTGATTCAAACAACTATAGGCCTATCACTGTACCGTTAAATGTCTAAATATCTTACTACAGGCATCAGTTGCAGGACTTACCCCTTGCGAGACCCTTCCCTTTACAGAGCAGCTAGTCAGTTGATCATAGTTACTTCGCCTCTGAGAGGGGTGCAAAGTACAGTGATGAGTATGTCTGTTTGTCTGTCTGCTCCCATAATTCGGATACCACACAGTCGAACTTCATTAAATTTCTATGCATGTTGCCTGTGGCTATGGCTTGGTCTTTCTCTGACCGTCTGATGGCATTGCAATATCTTATGTCCTTCGGGTTTTGCAGATGGCATCAAGTCTTCATACGCTGGAGCCAATGGTCCTGAATCAAGCACAATGTTATTTTTCGAAGAACTTTGCCAGGTGGCGGTATCAGGTGGACGTCAGACAGCGATTGGTAGAGTTCATCAAAATGCGGCTCTGGGGGTGAAGTCTGCTATCTATGATTGACTTGCAATACATTTGAACGTTTATATGAATTGAACTGAACTGAACAGGGTCGGCTCCTTTCAGTCTTAAGGACAGGACCTGCACTTCAGTTCAGTTCAGTTTAGTTCAGCTGAGATGACATTGCTTCAGTGACAATTTTCAAGTCAAGTCTCAAGCTGCTAGTCAAACGTTAGCGGTTAGCGGTAGTTTCATATGCTACATAACGCAAAAACTGCACATTATGCAACCACACCAAGATGAATCCCACATAATTACATGACTGTCCCCCGCCAATGCACTGAATAAAACGTTAACACTAAAACAACAATTTTGCTAGGTTATGGGCCAATACTTAAAGCACACGATTACAGTTTAAACATCATAGCTTTTTCGTTTGGCTGCAACGAAAATTATAACCAGATATCCATGGCAAAGCCTAGCGTATAGCCAGCTTGGTGTTGCAGTGTTGCCCTCTAGCCAATACTAATTAAAACACTTACGTACTGATTGCCACAGTGCATAGCAGCATTGCTTTCTACTGAATGTAACTAAAGTCACCCCAGTAACATTTTCAACGCCGACAGTACAACTTCTTATGTCTCAAATCCAGAGTCACTGAACTGAAATCTCACCAAATTTCTAAAAGATGTATAGAAATGATTGCAGATTACTTTTCTGAAATCAAAATTGTGATCTTGCAATGCACTTTGGAATGTTCTGAATGAAGGTCAATCATCAAATTGCGGCCAAGTCGTAGCAAAAATTGTGCATTTTAACAGCGTAAACTCCGAGATTATTGGACTTCCAAATTTTTAGTTGAATTATTGCCATTTAATCTTCTGAAAGCAGCTTCATGATTGTCGAATCTGTTGTTAAACGTCAGAGCAAACAGTAAAGGTCATTTCTGGCGACATCTGCAAACAGCCCCCAGACTTAAATGGTTGCCATAGCAACATTCCTTGGGAGACTGCCAAACGAATGTCAGCATAATCATCCCCACCTATATGCCTACCAATCCTATAAAGTTGGTAAAGATGGGTCCAGGACATTATGAGATATTTGGCAGAATATGCCAATTTTTGCCGCATTGCCGCAAGAGTTGTCATTTTTAACAGCATAAACTCTGGGGTTACTACACCAAATCTCACCAAATTTTTATACAATGCAGAGAAATTCATTCAATTTAATCTTTTGAAATCAGAATTGCGATATTACAATCCTTTTCTTAATGCCAGCATGACGAATAAAGGCATGTTTCCAAAATCGCAATTTGCATCAAAAATTGGTTGCCATGGAAACGTCCCTCAAGGGATTGCAAAGTGACGTACCAGGTTATCAAGCCCTTCCATCCGCCTACTAATTCTAAAATTTGGTGAAGATTGGTCCATTAGATTATGAGATAACGGGACTAGAATTCGATCATTTTAAAAAAATAAAGAAAAAATTGGCATAATATATACCCCTTCTGGCAAGTTTGCTGAGCGGGCTAAATTAGTCAGCTGATTTAGCATTCATTTAACAGTTCCATTTAGAGCTTTGGCTTATATGCAACATCAGATAAATTGTCAGTAGTGTAGTACTTTTTATATACTATTTTAAGAACAGTGAACTGCTCCGTGTTTTCTATGCCATAATGCATGAGCTGTGATACAATTACCCTGAGTGAATACACATTCTGTTCTGATGCTGGCATGGACAAGGTTGTTATGATCATGCACTGTGCTGTGCATCATGGGGATACATTGATTCATGAGGTCATTACAGGCCTAGCCACTGAACTCTGAATTAAATGACATGTATTTATGCATCACAGCTTGATCATTTGCGCAAGTCACATATGACAGTCAACTTTTAAATGAGTTATGATTTTCATAAGTCAATACTGTCCTCTCTCAACTCAAATCTCAGCATACTGCTTCAGGGTGTTAAGTTGTTTAGCCCTCTCTGCAAACTTGACGACCGGGCTATATATTTTGCCGATGTTTTTTTTCTTTATTTTTGATTTATTATTGATTGACTTTCTAGACCTGATATCTCAGAATATAATGGACCGATCTTTACCAAAATTTCAGGATTGGTAGACGGATGAAAGGGCTTGTTAACCTGGTATATCACTTTGTGATCCCTCTTGGGACGTTGCTATGGCAACCAATTACATGTGAAGTCGCAAAATCAGCGTTTTTTGCAGACCAATCTTCATCATGTACTAATTTGGTGAACTTCTGTCCAATAATCTTGGAGTTTACGCTGTTAAAACGCGCAATTTTTACCGCGACTCGGACTTGACGATCGTTCTTCATTCGCCACTCTGGCGTTCTAAAATGAATTAGAAAATCGTACTTCTGATTTCAGATGAGTAATCAGCAATCATTTCTGTACGTGTTGTGGAAATTTGGTGATATTCGGATCATTACCCCAGAGTTTGAGACATAAGTAGTTGTATAGTCGGCATCGAAAATTTTTCTGGAGTGACTGCAGCTACGTTCACTAGGGGCCGGGGCTGCAAGGCACTGTGACGATCAGTAAGTAAGCGTTTTTCATAAGTATGTGCTAGGGGGCGACAGTACGACGCTGAGTGGGCTATACGCTTGGCTTTGCCATGCATGTCTAGTTTAGCCCGCTCGGCAAATCTGCCGACCGGGCTATATATTTTGCTTGCGTTAATTTCTTTCTTCTTTTTTTAAATTAAGCAAAGCTATCTCAGGATCTACTGGACCGATTTTCACGATCTTTTCACCAAATGGAAGGTATTTGTGTGAATGTTGTCCATCCGGTCCATTTTTTCCAATTCCTCAAGGGACGTTTCCATGGCAACCAATTTTGTGTATTAAGAAAAATACAAACCATGTGCGAATTTTGTAATTTTTACACCATATGAAAGCGCTTTGGGTGTAGATGATGGATCTGAAGTTTTTTTTTCAATATCTCAAGGGACGTTACCGTGGCAACCAATTTTGTGTCGTAGCAGACTGGTTCGCTCGGAGCCGAAGTATCTCAGGATCCGCTGGACCGATTTTCACAATCTTTGCACCATATGGTAG
>Ga0209782_1001276_pt1 | contig 12864 bp, 7 predicted proteins | sample WorMetmaBAHAMAS1_FD_187390 | JGI IMG/M metagenome (GOLD analysis project Ga0209782, IMG submission 187390) | Marine gutless worms symbiont microbial communities from Max Planck institute for Marine Microbiology, Germany - Inanidrilus... | ecosystem: Host-associated > Annelida > Digestive system >... | reverse complement strand
AAAAATCTACAAATCTATAAATCTACACTATATGTACAGTCTGGTTTAAAATATAAAATCTATGTGGCAAATGTCCAGAAAGAATTCATTACATTACATCGGGTCACAAGACAACAACAATTTTAGTTTTTTTCCGATAGGGTTGGGATGCAGTGCTATTGGTAATTGCTATGTCATGTTTCATTATTCTTTTATTTGGCTAATAAGTTTGAATTTGAGTCACGTGGCTTGGCCGGCTGCAGTATTTTTTGCGGCCAGGAATTTGCAGATGCTGCCTCGCCGCAATAACGGCCGACCGGCTGCAAATTAGTATACACCCAATTTGCTTACTTATTGTTGTCAGGTGCGCCAGGTATGATCGTAGGTGATTACTGACAGTGACAATGTAAATAGCACTAAATATTGTGAGAAAGTTGGAAAGTTTGATTTAATATAAAGTATTATTTTTGTCGGCTTTAGTTTTCAAGAGTAGTCTGTTATCATCATCATCGTCATCATTAATTTGCTCATTAAGACAAACATAAAACCTGTAAAACATTTCAACTGAATAGAGCTGGACAGCAAGGTCTAACAAAAACACTGACAGCTGTCTAAAACAGAGTATTGCAAGACAGTAACACAATTGATAATAACTCAAAATCACAGACAAGAAAATGACGAATTTGGTTAAGGAAAACCGTGTGTAAGGCTTGAGGGAGTTTAACGCCTGACGACACCTACCTCATAGGCCTACCAGCCTGCAACGTCGACTCACAGTCCACCGAGTTTGACAACATTGAGATGTGGGCACGGACACTATTGAAGGAGATCGTCTTTGTCGACATAAAGAGGAAGCGTTAAGTTGCAGCATCCCTGGCATTGCATGGAATAGTCCGTGTCATGTCTCTCAACATCCTCGGCGTCACTGTTACGAATGGCCTGTCAGCGTCTGATCATGTCCATGACACCATCAGAGACTGTGCGTAGACTCTGTATGCATTACGAGTTTTACGTGCCCACAGCATGTGTGATGCTGGAAATGAACGTCCTACTGCTGTAAGTAAACTAGCCCTTGCCCAAATCCTACATACCATATTAACTCTGGGCATGGCAACAGTGTGTACTTTCAAACATATTCTTACCACTTGTAACATGGGTGGCCGAGAAGTGGCAGATGTGATCAGTTAAGGCTGCATTTACAAGTATATATGCTAACCAGGTGCGTCGCCATGAAATAAAAAGTGGTACGGCAGAATTTCGTTTGGAGGCGGGGAGCAGATGGCGAGCTCTGAGCGCGAGCCTATAATGGGGTGTGGGGCAGAACCCCCAGCAGGGTCCAGGGGCAGAGCCCCTGGTCAGGGGGATAAGCCCCCCTGAAGGGGGCTAAAGCCTCTCCCCCCTGAAGCTGAAAGCATTTTAATCAGTTTGTGTCCAATGGAGCCGGCAAATTTGGTGCCTTTTCAGGCAGTGTGAAAGCTTCTGAGAACATTAACAATAGCTGTTGCTAAATTTTCAGTGACAAGCAGCCAAGTTAGAAAACTTGATGTGTCTCATCTCTCTAGATCCAGTCAGCCAATAAAATTTCAGAATCTCAGAAATCCAAGATGATGGTGACTGTGCCTCTTGAAAGTCGAAAGAATCACAATTTTTCAAAGATATTTAAAGAAACTGTTTGACCAAATCCCAGATGACGGACGACCACCATTTTTAAAATGAAAAATTACTATTTACCCTCGAATATATTCTGAATATGTAGTGAAAATGTAGTGTAATTGGTAATAAACAGCAAATATAATTATTAAAAACTGCAGTTTTTCAGTAGTGTTAACAGCAATGGATCAGAAACAGCAGAAATCATAAAGTAGCGATATTGTTTAGCATCACGTTGACATTTAAGCAATGTGATTGTGGGAAATATCACCTTTTATGATTTCTTATGTTTTTAATCCATCGCTGTTAATGCACGCATAAATGCAGTTTTAATAATTATTAGTAATAGCATTGTTATCACATGTAATTGCTTCCTAGATAACACACACTGTTCTTTGGTTTTGAATTTTACTATGGAGGCAGATAAAGGTCAAACGTTCCATGTATGTCTCTGTTATATTTAAATGTATTGGTGTTTTGTGCATTTGTAGTCAGAGTATTGAGAACATTTACTGGCATGCTGCAATGTTAGCAGATATTCGTTAATATTCATTAGAAAACAGCATGTTACAGAATAAATTTGTTTGCAGCTGTAATGACTGATGTGTATTTGTCATAAAAGATGACTTCTTGGCGCATTGTTCTACGTGAGCGACAGCTTGCTATTGATGCTGCTGACAGAGAAGAATTTGAAGAAGACAAAAGACAAAAGTTTACTAGTACGTCAGAAGAATATGAGGACTCTGATATTGGTTACGGGCATGTGGTAAATCCTGAGTTGTCCTCTCCTTCCACAGCAGATGCAGTGACGATGTTGTTGGGAAATAACGTGTCCAGTTCTCGATTGATACCTTCAGATAGTTTGCAAGATAACGGTGAGTGTAATACATTACCAGTGCATGAGATGACTACAGAATGCAGAACTGGTGTAGAAAATTTTGCCACAGATCATCGGGAGATAACTACTGCTGATTCTGATGTTAATGAAGTCATTCAGCCGTCATCACCAGCTGCTGTTGGCTGTACTGATGAGCTGAAATCCGATACTAACTGCACTGCTGATGCTGAAAGTGTTGGCAGTGTTGACTTCACTGAATCAGATCCGATTTCTAGCAGTGTCATTGACTCGCCCTTGCATCATCAACAACAGCCATTTGAAAGCCTGTCTTCAACACCAGAACACCTTGTTTCTGATAATAGTGTGTTTAATTTGACATCTGACTGTTCTGATGTGAATCCTGCTGGTGACGTACCACTACTGTTAACTACTTTTGTAGAATCGTCATTAGATGTGCAGTCACCAGAACATAAGAGGACGCGTAGACATGCTCAAAAGCATGGTGGCCGGGCAAAAAAGAAACATCATAAGGCTGTACCGAAAGCCGAGACTAAACTGTCTGACGATGCGATGAATCTGGCAGCAGAAGCTGAGACCAAATCTACTGATCATCATCGCTCAAATACATCTGATGTTCAGTCGCTGTCTGAACATTGGAATTTTGATACATTTAATTCTCAGCATTCTGATGTGGTGACTGATGTGTTACCCGATACAGTAACAGGTGATGTTGCCACACAAGTGGTCCGACAGCCATCGTACCTGAAAGCTGTTGGCATTCGCCATGATAATGCCATAACATCTCAACAGCCGAACAACTGCAGTGTTGTAGAACAGTCTGCCATTACACAGGCTTCAAGGGATAATTTGTCATCTCATGCATCTGATAAAACTAGTAGTAAGTGTCTTGTGTTATTTTATTTGTTACTTCTACAAATTAACTGGAGCAGGCAACTTTTTATATTTTTTTGAAACAGAGGAGTTTGTTTAAGGCTTTTTAAGACATTTTCTTGTCTGCGTTGTTGTCTTTTCTGCACATTACACTTCTTCTTCTTATTTGACATTTTTCAAGAATTTTTCATACTCACATTTAAGTTAAATATCTTTTTACATGGCAGAGCTTATTGTGTATGATGATGTATTGAAAATCATGATCCTTCATATCTCCTTTTTAATAGCGGTAAATGTACAGGCTAAATAAACATATAACTAACACAGACTGTGCAGTTTTATGTAAGTTAGGCATCTAGCATTCTGCAAGCTACATTAGTCAATAACTGCACTGAAGGTTGGGATTATTTAACACAGTCTTGGGATCATTTTTTGGTTTTATATTTTACTTTGGTCTGTATCAGTATAAGTTAAAATATTATGTTTAAATGCATTTACAGTTCTTTCATTTTTGTTTATATTTTCTGTGTTTATTACCTTTTGTTAGTTCTCATGTGATAATAATAATTATCATTCCCTGGGAACTGAGTACCGGGGTTAAAAAAAAATAATAATAATAATAATAATTGACTCTGTTATCAGATTGTTTTGCATTTCTGTCATTCATTTTTTGATATTATGTAATTGCTGGCAACAGCACCACCAAACAGAAAGAAGACATACCGACGTCGACCTTATCGTACTGCAACTGTAGAAAAATCACCTGCAAGCCAAGAACCTGTTAATATTGAAAGGTATATATGGGATATGAACACATCATACAAATAATTAAAGCACACATTTTTGTTTATTAGTTAGTATTTTGTTATAAGTTGCCCTGTCCCCTCGAACAGGCAACATCTGAGCAATTTTGAGAAGATAAAAAAAGAATAATAATATTGATCGTCATAATAAAAAAAATCATTTGTATTGTGCCTTGGGGACCTAGGATGCAGAGGCGCTAATAGCAGCGCTAAAAACTAATTAATGGTGGATAGGTGTGTCTCGCTCACCTTCTGTTAGGGATTTTTGTATATTTTATTAATTTTGTGTATTACGTAAAACTGGTTATGTAAGTTCTCCTATCACTACTGATGTGCATTGCCTGACGTGACTCATCTTCAAATTACCAGTTATTTGGTAGCTTAGACCTTAATTTCTGCTTATTCACGGACTTATTCTGTTTGTTGTTATATTGTTAGATGTATTTTGTTTAAATAGCTTGATAATAAGTGATTTCTGTGGCATGGTGAGATGTTGCTCATAAATACAAATGTTTTATGCAGATATTATTAGTTATTTATGTAATATATTGGTATAATTATTGTAGAACTGATCCAGTACACTTGTGTACAGATGAGAAGTTGCCAAATGATGTAAGTTTGCAACTTCGCATTTTAACTCTTCTTGTAATAAGTACTAGTACTGTTAGGCTGGCTGTGTTGGTCTAAATCTCGCTTTCATTGAAGCCAAATGTGTGGCTGAATTAAACTACCTACGTGTTTGAGGTTTCTTATAAAAATACGCTATATAAGTTCACTGTTATTATTATTATTTTGCCAAAACTGAATACTGTCATAAATATTATGCTAGCACTGGTCAACTATGGACTTTTCATAACTGTAAATTTATGTGATAAATTATAATGATGAATGTGCAGTGTAATCTACATTGTATCAAATGTGCCAACCAGAAAATTAATTACTTGTTTTTTCTTTAACCAATAAGTGATGTTTTGAGAGATAATAAGTCATTGTGCTTCATCTACTTGTAGTACTGGTATTCAGTTATTGCCATTTGTTGTTGCTTTTGTTATTTGTATGATTTTTTTGTTTTGTCATATATGCTCATCTAGTTAAATAGTTTATATAAATGTGGTAACTATATGGTAATGGTAGAAATATTAATTTTAACTGCAGAATTGTTTTTGATTGTACAGAACAATGGTACTTCAGCAAGTGACGTAAACGGAGAAACTCACGTGGCAGCATCAGTAGATGATTTGTCTTCCACTGCAGTTACTATGGAAGGTTTTCTCAACTATAAAGCAACACATCATGAGGGGAAGGTCAGCATTGTTGATTGTTGTTTACATTGTCTTAACATTTAATACTATTAGAAATTGACTTTAATGTTGGCATAAATGACTTCTATAGAATATTTCATGATTTGGTCCAGCAAATGTTGTGCATAAGTGTAAGAAAAATTATGGATTTACTGATTTAGTTGTTACAGTTATTTGTGTAACTTGCATCAGATAATTAACCGATTGCATACCAGTTTGCTGCTGTTACAGGGTGTCTACAACTCCTGGAAATACTGGAAATCGCTTGGAATTTTGTTGATTCTCCTGGAAAAATTTATAACTACTAGTGTAATTTTTGTACACTCAGGCACCCAGTAAATTGCCAGATAAAATGATAGTATGCCAGCCACTGTACCACATTTGTTTGTTACATCTTTAAATCTAATCCAAATTACTGTGACTTGATCATTTTATGCAGTTTTATTTAGCCCGCTGGGCAAACTTGCCAACCGGGCTATATATTTTGCTTGCCTTAATTTCTTTTATATATTTATTTTTAATGATTTCTTGGAGCAAAGATATCTCAGGATCTATTAGGCTGATTTTCATGATTTTTTCACCAAATGGTAGGTATTCATAGATGATCGATCTGGACCTTTTTCTGATTTCTCAAGGGACGTTGACATGGCTACCAATTTTGGGTGAAATTTGCAAAATGACCTTCATTCGACATGCTGGCATTGTGAAACGGATTGGAATATTGCAGTTTTGATTTTAAAATATTCAATGGCAATATCGTAGCTACATTCTGTGCATATTTGATGAAGATTGGTCCAGAAGCTCTGAAGATTACGAGGTGACAAATTTCAATTTTTAGAATGATGTGGCAAAAATCGACATATCTCGCCAAATATTTAAGAAATTACTGGACTGATCATCACCAACTTTTCAGCATTGGTAGACATATGTGTCGCATTTGTTTTGCGATCGCTCAAGGGACGTTGCTATGGTAAACAATTAAATTTGGGGAGTTTTGCAGACATCGAAATTGACCGCCTCCCTTCTTTGCTTTGTTAATTACAATGGATTGGCCAATCGTTAATCCACTTTAAGATGATAACATGGTAATGATTTGGCTACATCGTGTTAAAATGTTGTGCATGAACCCCGAAGATTATGAAGTGACAAATTGTAACTTTTGCGACGATATGGCAAAAAACAGGGCAAAAATTGTCATATCTCGCCAAATATCTCAGCAAATACTAGACTGCTTTTTACTAAGCTTTCAGCATTGTTAGACACATGTCGACGAATGATTAAACTGACATTCGTTTTGCGGTCGCCCAAGGGATCAATTAACCAGTTAACTTTGGGGATTTTTTAAATATCGAAATTGACTGCCTCTACTTTTTGCTTCGTCATTCGACAAGGGATTGCACAAAGATTAAAATGTTTTAAAAAGATAATATGGTGATGATTTGGCTACAGTATGTTAAAATATGGTGAACTTTGATTCAGTAACTCTTGAGATTACAAAGTGGCAATTTGTAACTTGTGACGATACGGCAAAAAAATAGGCAAAAATTGGCATATCTCACCAAATATCTCAGTAAATGCTTGACCGATTTTTACTGCACTATCAGCGTTGGCAAAACATGTGCAGTTGATTAAACTGACATTTTTTTGTGGTCGCCCGTCGCCCAAGGGACATTGCTATGGTAGCCAATTTATCTTTGTGGACTTTTTTAGACTTTGAAATTGACTGCTTTTTCTCTTTGCTCTGTCTTTTGACAACGAATTGGCCAATCGTTAAGTAGCTTTAAAAAGATAGCGTGGTGACGATTCAGCTACATTGTGTAAAAATTTGGTGAACATGGGTCCAGTAACTGTGAAGTTTAAGAGGGTAGAAACTAGACTTTGTGCAGTTCGGCCACAATTTGACAATAATTTTTCAGTCAGCACACTGGCGTTCCAAAAAGGACTGGAATATCGCAATTTTCATTTCAGTGTGTTACTCAGCAGTCATTTTGGTACACTGCTAGAAAGTTTGTAAGATTCGATTCAGTAACCCCAGAATTAATAATGTAAGTAGTTGTATGGCCGGCGTCGGTAATTTTACCACATTTAGTTCAGCTACGTTCGCTATGGGGCGGGGCTGTTAGGTACTGCAGTGATTAATAATTGGGTGTATTTCTTAAATTTTCACTAGGGGGCGATACTACGATGCGGAGCACGCTATACGCTAGGCTTCGCCACGCTTATCTAGTTCATAATGTTATACGTAAGTGAATGTGCATCAACCCATGTTGATTTCCCTATATGTATTGCTGAATGCTGTTCTTAATTTTTGTTAGTAAAATAGGACGTGGTAAAGTAGGAGTGTTTGCTGGAGCTCATCATCATATGCTCATATAAAAACATTTGAAAATTCATACTTATGCATTGATAGTGCGGCTTGCCAATATTTAATTGTAATACTAAGGAGGCTTGATCAGTGTAAAAAAAATGTACTCGAAATTTGTTAAATGTGTCCTAGAAATCTCCTGGAAATTTGGTAGGCTGAATTTGTGGATGCCGTGTGTTATAAATGTAGTTTTTAAGGCACCTGTATGACTGTGACAGAAAGCAAGTGATCGAACATGGCGAACTGCATTTGTTACTCTTGAGGGAGATGAACTTCGGTTTTATACAGATAGTCAGAAGCCGGTATGCTAGTTGCATACATTTTTGTTGATTTTAATGAATTTTATACATAGTTGCATCATGTGTTTGCTCTGTCTGCAGAAAGTTGCAAGATTTATAGAATATTTACCCAAACAAATTGCCAGTCTTTTCTTGCTAGCTGTTAGCTGCTATTTTATTACAACCCGCGTAGCGAGGATGCATAGGTTTTGCCTTGTGTGTGTGTGTGTCTGTCCTAATGGGAGGTACATTGCTTCCTCTATGCAGGCTGTCTGACACCAGTACCAGTTATGCACAATGTTTTCCGTTATTTTGTTTGCAGGACACTGGAGACATTAGACTTACACTGCCTGTACGATCATGCCTTATTAACATTGTGTATGACTATGGCAACAAGAAGCATGTATTTCGGCTAGTAACGACTCGTCGATCGGCATATCTCTTTGAGGTTGATAATGACGAGGTCATGCTGGACTGGATTCGTGCTATCAAACTGTGCAGTCTTTCCGATGATGAAGAGGTGGACTAATGTTGTATTGCCCTTTTCATTGTTATGTCTTCCATTTTGAGTAGTTTTTAGCGCGAGATGTAATATATACATCTCACGCTTATGCTATGATGCCAATGTCCATCTGTCTGTCCGTCTGTCTGTGACGGAAGTGCATTGGCGCATTATAGCTAATTTAGGTTTCAAATTCCGATCCCACTTTACCGCGCAGCATTGCGGCCGCCGTGCTGCCGTGCTGCTCACTGTGCTGCTTGCAGCCGCCATGCTGCTTGCGGGCGGATCATCTCGCGCCATGCTAGCCAGTGCTAGACTGTCTTGTTTTATCTTTTGTTGTAGTAGGTTGTAGTTGTATGTGTGTGCATATGTGTGTGGTTTTTGTGTAAAATGAATGAATGGTGATGATATTTCAACATCTGTGAGACACTAAAGTTCAGTGTACATTACTTTTTGTATGAGTTATTGTTCATATTTTAAAAACTTGTATGCTAAAGTTTAAAGTAGCGAGCCAACTGGTTGTGAATGCATAACCATATATTGCAGTTTGTGTGTAATAGCTGATAGTTTTAGTGATTATTTAGATAAAGATTGTTAAGTATGCCAGCATAGTTTTCTTAAGCACTGTACGAATATTTTAGAAAGTACTGGACCGATCGTCACCAACTTATGTCGTTGTATTTTGTGGTGTGATATTGCTTGCGTTGTACCTTTTAACAGATATAAATTAGACTTTGCAATGATAAAAGCAGCATCTTTTAACATATCTTACTAGTGATTGTTCATTTCAGTTTGCCAAACTGATGAAACAAGTGCACACTACAGCAGTTCGTCAACCAGTGATCAGTAAGAAGCCCTATGAACAATATGAATCTGCTTCAAAGTCAGACCAGTCAAAAAAAGTGAAGAATAAACATACAGGTATTTTTATCTGTACAGTAGCCACTAACAGTCAGTTGTATGTGTGTGTGGTGTAAACAGTTAGCTTGTTACACAGCATCCTTTTATTTTTCACAAATTGTTGTTATTGATTTTTGCTTTTTGCCGATTAACTTATTGTGCATTTAATTTGTCGAGCTACAGTGAGTGGCCAAAGGTGTGTCAAAATAATGGAGATGCACACGCACGTAATAGGTTACTGAGACAGTTCCATAGCTTTCAGACATTTAAATTTAAGACTAACTTACCTTTAACTTATACACTGTGTAATTTTATAAAAATTAAGTCAGAAGTAATAATACTTCACTCGCACCTTGCAGTGATGATGTAAGTTGTCTGCTGAAAACAGAAATAGTATGGAAATATCATAACTAGTTACGCAATTAATGATGTAGTATAAGCTTCACAGAGTAAACTTTATAACCATAGAAGGCTGTTGGTCAAAAATTAATGTAAACATATTATTCCATTATTGCCGTGACAATATAGATGCACCACGTATGCTATGGTGACACACTTTTGGCCACCCACTGTCTCTTCCTACCTTTGTTGGTTCTGTACATTAGTGATGTGTACATCTCCCTCTTTTGTGTGTGTTGTGTATGTGTATGTGTGTATGTGTGTTTTTAGTATCATTTATGGATGTATGTCTTGACTCTTTCTCATGTTCTTAGGCTATGGGCAGTTATTGGTGCTCGATGAGAGCCTTTCTGTCCAGCTCGTCTCTAGTTGATATCAGTGAATTTGTATTGTATGTATTGTATTGAGCGAAAATAAATACGATACAATACGATATTACATTTTCATCAACCTGTGCTTGTCAGAAAACGTTGAAAGAAAACAGGCAAAAGAAGGGAAAAAATGGCGAACTAAAATAGCACATAAGTTCCGTCAGCCTGTTGTGTCAGCTATGGACAATGTAGATTCTGTCCAGCCACCAAGGGTGTTTGGTGTACCATTGGACAAGCTAGTTCCAGCTCACAATAATGAGGTATGGTACTTGCTTATTAGTTAGTGTAAACTGTATAATTTTCATTTTTTTGCTAACTTGGTCTAATGCGGAGTATGAATGTTATCAGTATATGATGAAGTTTGATATACTTTATTATAAATAATCCAGAAGTTTGTTAGACACATGTTAACATTTATTATTGATGATATCTATTACTCGATGTATTTGTTTTTTAATTACAGTTTACTTTAGTTAGTAATTTCTAAAGCTAGTGCTAAGACGTGAGTGTCATGTTATCAGTAAGTAATGTTTGAGATCCAACAATACGCGACAGTGATTAATGGGTAAGGTGACACTGATATAATATTTTACGGTTACATTTTTCTCATTCAACTTGTTGCCACAGCCAGAAATCTCACATAAAGATGTTTGTTAACTGGTTGTTTCAGTTTTTTTTACTAAATTTTAATTTGATGTGTGCTACTCACTGTTCTGCAGCTTCACTGTAACTCCTGTTTAATGTCTACACGTATAAATCAATATTTTGCAGTAATAAAATTGCTATTCTTTTATTTAGATATTTTGATGCTGTTAGTTGGGTGATAGGATAATATTAAGTCGGTAAAAGTGCTTGTGACATTTGTTACTAGAGATGCTGTTCTTGAACAGGTGTAGAAAGAGAGCCAGTGTAGGAAGTGCTGGTATTTCCATCACTTTGACTAGCAGCAGATTGTGACAAGATGCTTGCCTGTGTTGTAGTTTGTCCCACTGCTGGTTGAAGTCTGTATTCGTATAATTGAAGAGAAAGGTTTGCACAATAAAGGCATTTACCGTGTGCCAGGAAACACCGCGGCAATTGCATCATTGCAGGCAGACATTGAAAAGGTAGTTTGTTGTTAGATTTTAGAAAATGGTGTGGCTGTTACAGCTGCGAAGAACTCTTAACATTTTCTCTGTAATTTAAATATGCCATTAGCAAGAATATGAGGGCAGTAAAATTTTTCTCGTACATCATCCTGCATTTCATAATTGGGGTGCCAACACAGCTTCACCTGCTGGTTATTTTTAAAATACTGTTGTTTTGGAAGAATTATTGTGCAGCAGGTTGTCAGTTGTTTTTTGTCAGTGCTGTAGTTAAAAATTGTTTGTTCCCGTCGTTTATGCATCTGTGTATTGGTTTGGATACTTATTAGTATGCAGAAGAAGAAAGTTGTCACAAATTGGCAATTTTGTGGATTTGGATGTGAACAGGATCCTGTTGGATTGAACCTGGATAGTGATAAATGGGAGGACGTGAACGTCGTCATAAGTTTGCTCAAACTTTTCTTCCGAAAGCTCCCAGAATCACTAGTCACCGCTGGTAAATGCTGGTCTCTGTTGTCTGTGTCTGTCTCTGTGTTAGCATTATGAACACAGTCAACATGACTCCGTGTTATGCTTATCGGAGTACCTTCAGCACTTTGATGCTGTTGATTGGCACTAGCAAAAGCATCTGCTCTTCTCCAGTGCTTTGAGACCGTGGTTGTTTGCCGAGTCAAATAATCTATGCTGCCACAGGCTGGTATACTGGGTTTATGTAGAGTGTTAGTGTACACTGTACAGTGACCAGCTTCTGTCATATGATTTCTGACTTAAATGACTGCTCTCTGCAGGGGCATAGTTGGCCAGGGCGAAGCAGGGGTCCGGACCTCTCTAGCCCTAATTAGGGTGACGTACGTGATTCTTACAAATCCAATAAGAAAGCACTGAAGTAGTGAGTGCCTACTCTTCCACATCCCCTCCCTCAGTAGCAGTGGTTTACTGCTCGAGTTGTGGTGAAAAGTATGTGGTATGCTTTAAACTTCCCCCCCAGCCAAAAATTCCCAATTACACCCTGAATGTATGTTAAACATGCACCGTGAATTTTGTTGGTACTGTCTCGCGTCTTTGCCTTCCTTTGCATTAGTCAACAACTGCCCAGCATTAACACACAGTCACTGTGTGTGCTGCTGATTGCCTCGGGTTGTTTCCAAGCCAGACATCATACACGGTCACCAAACCTGGGTTCAGTTTTCATACTATCTTGTCATGTAATGTTGCTTCGGTTTACTGATACATGCATGGTTTTGTCGTATATGTTGCATTTAGTTTATTCAGTACCAGCACATCTTTAAAATGACTTACTTTTGAATCTAGTGCGACACCTATTCATTGCAAAGTGGCGCTGGCTAATTGGTGGCATTGGCTCAGTGGTAGAACGTCGGTCTTTGGCTGATGTACTTTCCCTGTCCTGCAGCTAACGGGTGACCACTCACGTGGGTAAGCCGTCCGCTGCAGGTCAGCCAACTAGGTCAACTCAACCTTTCATCCTTCCGAGGTCGATAAAT
>Ga0209782_1001275_pt1 | contig 12867 bp, 8 predicted proteins | sample WorMetmaBAHAMAS1_FD_187390 | JGI IMG/M metagenome (GOLD analysis project Ga0209782, IMG submission 187390) | Marine gutless worms symbiont microbial communities from Max Planck institute for Marine Microbiology, Germany - Inanidrilus... | ecosystem: Host-associated > Annelida > Digestive system >... | reverse complement strand
GGTTTCCTTCCTGCGCGTGTAGACCCGTTTTCCCCAATCGGTCAGGCGGTGGGCGTCGGTTCTGTCTCTGGCGTCCTGCCAGACATGGTGGGTGATGAGCGGGCTTTGTTGGCGCTGCTGGTGCATGAGGCGAGCAGCGGGCAGCCCTGGCAAGTGGCAGGGTCGCTCTTGTAGTGGCGATAGCCTATCCGGTCGATGGTTGAGTAGGCCAGAAGCTGGCCTTGCGGGCAGCGGTAGCCGTTGCTGTCCGGATCAAAGGAGAAGGCCTTCTTGCGCATCATGTCGGGACGCGGGTGCGGGCTACGCCGATAGCCGGTGACACCGAGGATCTCCCGGTCTTCCAGCCCCTTGGCGATGCCCGCCGTGGCATAGCCCGCGTCCAGCCCGACGGCGCGCGCGTCAAGATCAAAACGCTCTCGCTGGCGGTCGAGCCGGTCCAGATAGGGGATGCTGTCATGCACGCTGGCCGGGGTAGTGTGGGTGTCGTGATAATGCCCAGCCGCCCATCCACCGTCCGGTGGTCCAGATAGAAGACCCCCTTGGGCTTGCCGTCGCGCATCATGTATCCGGCCTCCTGGTCGGTGCGGCTGACCTTGGTCTCCTTCTCCACCGGCTGCCGGGATTTCTGCTTCAGGGGCTTCTTACCGTGGGCCGCGCGGTCTTGCCCCACCGCCTCGTCCAGCGCCTCCCAGTAGTCCGAGCGCAACTTGGCCATCACCTCGCGGTCGACGCGGTGCTTGTCGGCGTTGGCCTTCAGCTGTCGGTGTCTTCAACACGAACACCATGAATCACAAAGGCCCTGACTTCGCGAGGCCTTTGTCAGCAATCTGTACGGGTCAATAGACCCGTTTTTGGTCGAACTGCGTCCTTCGACACGCCGCATGATCTCGCTCGGCGCCCTACTCGGCGGCGCCGAGACAAGCAGATGCGCGTGGTCTCTGCTCACGACACCTTTGAGAATCTCTATCCCAAACGCCTGACAGGTTTGGCGAATCGGCTCCCTTCACCTTCAGACCCACGTCACCCTTAAGTACCTGATACCGACATTTTGTAACAAATACAAAGTGATACTATATCTTATATACGGTATGATTGCCGTATCGATAGTCCATCCGTGCCGCCTTATATCGTGCAAAGGGTTCGTGTCCAAGCAAAGGTTCTTTCAACCGCCCATCGACGAGGTAACACGTGGAAGCCGGGAAACCCTGTTTGTAACGACCTCGATCAGGCATCCGAATTGGATGCCAGAGCCAATCGGAAAGCTCCGGGCCAGAATAACCACTGTCGGTCCAGATTTTTGTGATGGTATGAAGGGATGAGAACAGCTCCGTTATGAGCTGACGAGTTGCTTTCCCATCAAACACGTTGTCTGCGAACACCCGAACAATAATCAGACAACCCATGTATCGACAAGGATATTGCTTTTTCTTCCTTTAACGAGCTTGCCTCCCTCGAACCCTGATTCCAGATAGGATTCTGGGGTTCCCTTGATGCTTTGACTGTCAATGATGGCTGCCGTCGGGTCTGGGTTTCGACTTTCTTTCACGTAAATGCTGGCGCAGCGCGGTATTGACTTCTTCCAACGTTCGATTGTCCGTCCATTTGTTGTAGTAATAGTTAACCAGCCGGTAAGGGGGAAAGTCTGTTGGCAGGTAGCGCCATGAACAACCGGCTTTATTCGTTCCGAGACAAGGTTAAAACCATATCATGCGGCGTATCGAAGGACGCGGTTCGATCAAACGGTTCGAGAGTTTCCCGGATCTGAGAAGAAGATACTGGGACGGCATTTTGGGACTCGCAGATATTTTTGTGTCACTTCGGGAGAGTCGACACAAGAGCAGAGCAAGGAGTATTTGGCGCATCACTTTGATGCCAAAAGTTGACGATAATTTTCGGACCGAGCCCTAAACGGGTCTACTGACCCGTATCCGGACTTTCAGCCCGTAGTACTAACCCACCGGCTTTAGCTGGTGGTTATTAAGTCAGATAAAAAATCGCATTCAGGATTTCGCGAAGATCAGTCGTTCGTGGGCGTCCAATGATATAGGGTTCGAGCTCATCGAAAATAGGCTGGAGAATCTCCCACTCTTCATCAATGAGTCGCTCGGACCCTGATAGGAGATTGAGTCTTTTCAGGAGTCATAGTGGAATCCGAAATAAAAGTGCTCACAGTGATTATACCACCAGAAAATCTTATTTTTTCATTAAAAACCAAAAAGTTGGTTTTTGACAGCCTCTAAGTCACGTTCGCGTTTTGAATCCGCAGATTATGCAGATTTTCACAGATTGTTTCGTTTTTCATCTGTGAAAATCTGCGTAATCTGAGGATAAAAGGTGTCATGATGGATTTTCCTATACTCAATCTAAGCTGGACTACTCCGTAGCCAATAGTCATAGCATCATGAGATTTCACCCTCTGCGGTTCAAAAAAGGGAACATAGCCGCTGGCGACTGGAAGCTGGTAGCAACATGAAAATAGGCATCGTCGCCAATGAACCCTCGGGCGATTGGTTGGGGGCTATTGTCCTGCGCGAGCTGAAGGCCCGCGTGCCGGACGCACGCCTGATCGGTGTCGCCGGTCCCCGGATGCAGGCCGTCGGCTGTGAGAGCCTGGTGCCCATGGAGCGGCTGTCGGTCATGGGCTTGACGGAGGTCCTGCGGCATCTGAGTGAGCTTCTGCGTATCCGCCGTGATTTGACCCGATCTTTCCTCACCTGGCGGCCCGACGTTTTTATCGGAGTGGATGCGCCCGACTTCAATCTGGGGCTCGAACGGCGCCTGCGCAAATCCGGCATCCGCACCGTCCACTTGGTCAGCCCGACGATCTGGGCCTGGCGTGCCGGACGCGTGCGGACCATCCGCCGTTCCGTGGACCTGATGCTGTGCATCTTTCCATTCGAAGAGGACTTCCTGCGCGAGCAGGAGATACCGGCCCGTTACATCGGCCACCCCCTCGCGGATGAGATCCCGCTGCAATCCGATCCCTTACCAGCGCGGACCCGGCTCGGGATACCGCCGGAAGGACAGATCCTGGCCTTGCTCCCAGGCAGCCGTGTGAGCGAGATGAAGCTACTCGCGGGGCCCTTCCTGCAGACCGCCCGCTGGTGTCTTGAGCGACATCCCGGACTCCGCTTCGCGGTCCCCCTGGTGACGCCAACCCTACGCAGGATTTTCACGGCAGCCCTACGGCAAGAAGCCCCCGAGTTACCGGTTACCCTGGTGGACAACCAGAGCCAGGATGTGATCGCCGCCGTCGACTGTGTCCTCACCGCATCGGGAACCGCAACCCTGGAGACTTTGCTGATCAACCGTCCGATGGTCGTCGGCTACCGGATGAGCCCGATTACCTATCGCCTGCTGTCGGGCCTGAGGTTGGTAAAGGTTCCCTATATCGCTATGGCCAATCTTCTGGTGGGCTGTGAGCTGGCGCCTGAGTTCATGCAAGACCGCTGTCGGGCGGATCTGATGGGCCCCGCTGTACTCGATTTCCTCGGGGACAGGGAGCGGGTGGACGAGACACGATCAGTATACCATCAGGTCCATGGTCGGCTGCGGCGCGATGCCGGTCGCCAGGCCGCCGCCGCAGTGCTAGAGTTGGTCAGCGGGGGCAGGCCATGAGCCAGGCGGTCCCCATCGCGGGCGTAGACGAAGCAGGACGCGGACCCTTGGCGGGACCCGTGGCAGCCGCGGCTGTCATTCCGGACCCCGAGCGGCCGATCCACGGCCTTGCCGACTCTAAGCGTCTGGAACCGAGCCAGCGCGAGGCACTCGACCAGGAGATCCGGGATAAAGCCCTGGCCTTCGCCGTAGCCTTCGCCACCGTCGAAGAAATCGATCGCATCAATATCCTGCAGGCATCTCTACTCGCCATGCAGCGGGCGGTGGAAAATTTAAGCGTCACCCCGCAACGCGCGCTGGTGGACGGCAACCGCCGTCCTCTGCTCGCCTGTGCGGTGGAAACAGTCGTGAAAGGCGATGCCACCGTCGCCATCATCAGCGCCGCCTCCATCCTGGCCAAAGTCGCCCGCGACCGCGAGATGTTGGTGTTGGACGGCAAATTCCCCGGCTATGGCTTCGCCCGTCACAAAGGCTATCCGACGCGGGCGCATCTGGCCGCACTACGTGAACTCGGACCCTGTGAGCTGCACCGGCGCTCCTTCCGACCGGTGCGGGAGATGCCGTGCTAGGCTCCCTTGAGGGAGCCGAATCTTTACAAATGAGTCAAGTTTGTGCACTGCACAAAAAGATTCAGGCCTCGTCGGTCTAAGGCGAAGCCTCGCTAGTACTGCTGAGCAGAAATAGTGATACCGCTCGTGGTCAAACCTCGTGGTCAAATGGTGGGGGGCGTATCTTGATATGTCCAACGGAATGGTTTGGCCATGGTTTCGTTGAAGTAGTTGATGAAATCGCCGATCCTGCCGGCCAGGTCGCTCTTGGATTGGAAGTTGCCGCGACGGACGAGCTGGAGAACCAGATTTCGATCTGGTTGAGCCAAGAAGCGTGTTTGGGTGTGAAATGGAACCCCAGGGGATGGTCAGGATTGCTGAGAAACACCTGATGAGACGCGGCGTTGCGTAGAATCCCGCAGCGTCCTTTGCGGCCGAGATCGCCTTCAAAGCCGATGTGCTCTGCCACCAAGCGGACCGCCGACTCGGAGTAATGGGTGTTGAGGTTGTCCATCGCCAGGTGCATTCGTGGTTGTTGCACGAGTGCCGCGAGATGGGCGGCGAAATCCTCCTCGGCGCGCGTTTCGTCGATGTCTGCACTCGCCTCGCCGGTGGCCGACGTTGAAGCTAGCGATGAGGGTACAGAGGTGCCGTGTCGGGTGTACTCGAACTCGCGCCATTCGACGCGCCCGGGCTTGACGGGCAAGGTCTGGGCGATGCGTTCGAGGGCCTGGATGCCGGTCATCTCGTCGATGCTGAAGGTTGGGATACCAGCGGCGGCATGCTCGGGGGCGAGCCGATAGGTCTGGCAAATGTCATGGCACTTCTCGGCGAACTGCGGATCGGGCTTGGCGTCGAGCCACCCGCGCACACGATGGGGTTTGAGGTCGACATCTTTTTAAGATGCGCCCAACCGAGCGCTGCGAGATGGCGGGAACGATGCCGCGTTTGCGCAGGCATCCTCGGCGCTATAGGTGGCCGGCGCACCGGGGCCGCGGGTGTACTAGTTCTTGGATGCGCTCGCGCAGTTGCTCGATCGGTGCGGCTTGCTCCACAACCAGTGCACGCAGCCGTCCACACTCCTGGACGGGGCTTTCCGGAGAACGGCTTGAGGCGTGCGGTTCAGGCATGGGATTAGGCTACACAGGTAGCTCTCGCTTTGGCAAGGGGGCCTGAATAGTTACGGCGAATTTGCGCAAAATATCCTACCAGTCTGGAATCCATAAAGAGCCAAACAAAATAATCTGTGAAAATCTGCGCAATCTGCGGATAACCTATACCTAGCTCCCACCATTCGGCTGATGAAACCGAATAATCTCGGCATCGCAGTCGTTGGCGACCCGCGCGGCCGTTCGGATCAGCTCCGGGGTGAGGGTGATCTTGTCGAGCACGCCGGGAATCACGCGGCTCACTTCTTTCGGCGCGCCATCGACCATAATCGTGGTCTTTTCGAACAGCTCCCGCAGATCCTGGTAACAGGTCTTGCAGTTAGTGCACTTGGGCATGTCTGCTTCCGTGATCTGCACCAACGGGGCGTCGCTGCCCTCGGGGCCGGCCGCGGGTGCGGCACCGGCGCTCGGGCCCCTCGTGATTGCGTCCACGGGGACCACCGACTTGCGGGCCGTCGTGGCCGGTGTGTCCGAGCCGGAGGCGAGCTCGGCCATGCCCCTGGCGATAGCATCGATGCTGCTCTCCCGCTGGGCGTCCGCCTCTTCGTATTTGCGCTGCCACTGCTCCAGCTCCCGGCGATGGCTCTCCTGCAGGCGATCGACATGCAGACCGCCCAGGTATTCCAACATCCGCCAGTTGCGGCGACGCTCCTCGGTCAGCCCGACGATGGCCGTCGAAACGGCGAGCCGGATCAGCTTGTGGTCGGCGTCCGTCGACCAGATGAAGGGGGTCTTGCCGTGGCGTTCTTTCTGGCCTAGGTCAATGTAGTCGTGCACCGGGACCAGGTCGGCGTCCGCGTCGGCGGGCCGGAAGTGTTTTTTGAAACGCCCCTCGCGAACCGCGAAGTCCGCCGCGGTAAAGGGTATGGTCATGAGTTGGGGTCGACCATCCGCGTCCACATAGGTCAGGGTGGTGGTGGTCCAGTCTTTGCCGATGTCCGGGTTGCCGTTCAGGACGAAGCGCTCGGCCAGGGTGTCGCCCCGGCGCGGATCGTGGACGAAGACTGGACTCATCCGGCTTTGCACCGCCAACTCCGCGTGCCGGCTGCCGTCGTTGTCGCCGATCCCGTGCTCGGACATGCAGGCGGTATAGGTGTCGAACACCGCGGGGGATTCGTTGTAGTTCAGAAACTCCATGACGTTCTTCATGAAGTGGCCCTGGAGGGCGTCGTTGGTCTGAATCACCAATACCTCGGGATGAAAGGCCGCGATCAGTCCCAGTTCTTTGCGGTCCTCGTGCTTGCCGATGTGGGCGACGCCGAAGCGGGTCAGGTCCGAATCCTGGGCGGTGAAGCTGGCGGTCGAGGCCTGACCGCCGGTGTTGGAATAGGCCCCGGTGTTGAGCACCATGACCTTGAGCGGGGTGTGCGTGACTAAAAGGCGCGACAAGGCGCCGAAGCCGATGTCGTAAACGGCCCCGTCGCCGCCGATGCTGATGACGGCGGGTAACAGGTCGAGCTCTTCCGGCGAGAACTGCTCCCAGTTGAAGGTCCGGAAGAAATTGTCATGGAGCTCCGGGTTGTAGTGGTCTTCGAGATCAAGCCTAGCGGTACGCAAGGCGCGAAAGTCGTCGGCGGCAGCGGCGCTCAGACCCTCAAACATCCCCTTCGCCACCGGCGCCGTGTCCTGAAACAGGCTGTTCACCCAGGGGTCCGAATAGGGGTTATTGGGGAAGGTCGAGGCGTAGACGCTGCTGCATCCGGTGGCGTTGGCGATCACCGCCCCGGTGGGACCGAGGCCGGTGGGACCGCTCTCGAAGCGATATAGGCGCGACTGGAGCCGGTCGATGGTCCGGTAAATCCGCGCCATGCGGTCCGGGTCATGGTCATCGTAGGACACGGCGTCCAGCTTGGCGTTCAGACTTGCGATCAGGCCCTCCAGCTCCTTGACGTGGTCCCGGCGCCGTTGCTCGTGGATCGCCCGGTTGGTCGCCATCAGCATGCGCAGCGCGGTCACCTCGCCGCAGCCGCGGCAGGCGCCGTGTCCGCCGGACATAGCATAGTAGTTGTCGCGGTTCAGAATCAGACGCTTGGCATCACCGCCGCACTCGGTCGCCTTCTCCCAAAAGCGCATGGGCGTGTTGTGGGTTCTGCTCAGGAATTCGAATTCCTTCTTCAGGGATTCGAGCACCGCGGCGTCCTGCTTCCGGGCGCTGAGGGCGCCGGAGCCACAGACATCGACGCACTCCAGGCAACCGCTGCATTTCCAGGGATCGATGTTCACCGAGTAGAGCCCGCCGGTGCCGGGGACCGCCTGTTCCATGGCGCCGAAGAAGGGCTTGGTCTTGGCTACCGGGAATATGGACAGCGCCTCGACCATGCCTTTGAAACCGCGTTCGAGGGTGGCGTTTTCGAGCGCGAGCTCGGTCACTGCCCCCACTGCGATTTCGTGGAAGGGCTTGGGGTCCTTGGCGGGTAGCTTGCGATAGACATCGCGGATGGTCTTGGAGAGGTTGAACACATAGCCTGCCATCGTGTCCTTTTGGTGGTCGGTGATCTTCAGGCCGCGAATCGCAGTCAGCAGCAGGTCGTGGATTTCGTGAACGCTGTTCGGGATGGCCGCATCCGGGCAGACGAACGCGCAATCCATGCAGCCGGTGCAGAGGTGGGCCGTATATTTGGGCACTTCGAGGCGGAACAGGCCCTTGTCTTTCCAGGCCGAACTCACCACTGGCATGAACAATCCGGTGCCGGGGATAACCGGCGCATCGCCGATGGTCCCATCCCGGAAGCGGTCGGCCATGACCTCCCGGTAGAAGTCCAGATCGAAGAGCCCGGAGGAAGTCGCTCCGCCGCTGGTTTTGACCATGGATGCGGATACGGCGACATCGGGCCCGGTGGACACGGCGACCAGCTGCTCGGCCGCGGTGAAGGCGGCATCCTCGTAGTCCACCTTGCGCGTCGATTGCAGCGCTTCGCGGATTACCGCCATGTTACTCTTGATGACCGCCTCTCCCTTGGCCCTGAATTTCTTGGTCACCTGCTGACGGACCTTGGTGAGGATGGTCTCCTCCGAGGCATCGGCGACTACCTGGCACACATGTCCGCACACAGCGCCGATAAAGGCGACGCCCATCATCCGGGTCTCCAGATCGGGGGTCGGGGCGTGCTTTTTGGCGACCCCGAAGGCATCGACCACATAGAGCCGAATCCTGCGCTCGCGGATGGTCCTGCGGGCGTAAGCAGGGAGCTGCTTCCAGACCTCCAACGGGGTTCCGTGCGACTGCAGGATGAAGGTGCCATCGGCGGCGAGTCCGCGCAGCGGATTGGTGTGGCTGAAGACCTTATGGTCGGGGGAGACGACGATTTCGACGTTTTCCAGCTCCGCGTTCGTGATCTTGATGGGCTCCGGGCTCAGAGAGATATAGAAATTGGTGGGTGCGCCACTCTTTTCGGAGCCGTACTTGGGCGCGGATTTGGAGTGGAGACCCAACACGCCCGCCAGAATATCGGTCAGCAGCTTGCCGGTGGCGATGGTCCCGTAGCCGCCGATCGAATGGAAGCGGACCCGAAAGCCCTCCAGCGGCAACAGGCGCGGATTGTCCCTGGTCGGCAGGGCCATGAACTCGGTTTCCGGATAAGCGGCCCGCAGCCTGGCCTGAAGCTCCGTGAGGCGCGGCGATGGATCGTCCGCAAAGAACCGGGAGCCCAGGTAGAAGAAGGGGACATTGAGCGCGCTCTCCATATTCTCGAAGGCAGCGATCAGGTCGCGTGGCTGCAGATCATGGCCCCCCAGGCCGAAGATGCCGGTACTTACCTGCGGCAAGTCGGTGATCGCCGGAATGCCCTGATGGCGGATCAGGGCGCCGTTCTCGCGGGCCTTGAACAGGGCCTTCATCACCAGGTCCGTCAGCGCCGTCTGGTCGGAACGCTCGAGCACGGTCACCGCCTTTTTTCCGGCGAGAAGCCCGACCAGCTCCCCCTCCGGAAACGGCTGCAGCAGCTTGATCGAGACCACGCCCACCGGTTTCCCCTGGGCGCGCAGATAGGCGGCTACAGCCTCTGCGTCGTCGGTCACGGAGCCGAGACCGACGATCACATATTCGGCGTCCTCGACCAGATACCCCATAACGGGCTTATAAAAGCGGCCGGTCAAGGCCCCGTATTCAGCCATCGCCTGGATGATGAAGCGTGGCACCTCATGCACGAAATGGGTGTGGTGATCGACCGCCCCGGCCTGGAAATCCGGCTGATTCTGGACGCCGCCGGTCAATCCCGGGTCCTGCACATCCACCAACGCGGGTACCCGCTGGCGGGTCCCCTTCTCGAAGGCGTTGAGCCACTGTCTCCGCCATTGCTCGTGCAGTTCCTCCGGGACCCAGGGCAGGGTCTCCCCGATCAGGGTGCCGGCGTTGTCCTGCTCGATATCCGCGATGTGCTCCGTCAGGAAGGCGCGGAGCCGGGCGAGCGCTTCCTGCAGAATGCCCCCTGCGTGGCGCTTCAGGTATTCCCTGAGCTGAAAGATGCGCCCCTTGGCCCCGAACAGGATCTCCTGGGCGACCGTCGGCGCTTTAATCCGGCCCGACGGATCACCGAGAAACGCCCTGAGCAGCTCCGGCTCCGGCATGCGGGCCTCGCTCTGCATGTGGCTGGTCGCAAAGCCGTCCATGGCGTTGGCGACCGGGATCAGGGAGAGAGCGCTCACCTTGTAGGCGATGGCGGCCAGATCGGCCGCTTCCTGGGGGTTGCTGCCGAACAGCACCGTGTACCCGGACGGCAACAGGGCGTAGACGTCGTCGTGCCCGGCCATCACGTTCAAGGAATGCCGAGAAACCGAACGCGCGGCGATCTGCAGCACGAAACCGCCGATCTTCTTGCCTACGGTCACATAGTGGGATTCCAGCCCGTAGAGAATGCCCTGACTGGAGGAAGCGTTCGAGATATAGCGGCCGCCGATCAGGGCCGCGCCCATGGCGCCGCTCTGGGCCGAATGCTCACCTTCCGGCTCGAAGAAGAAGGGGTGCTTACCCCAGACATTGCAGCCGCCCCTGGCTCGATAGGCCTCGAACAGCTCGGAAATCTCCGTGGACGGCGTGATGGGATATCCAATCACGCCGCCGCAGACGTGCCCCATGACATGGGCAATGGCCCCGTTGCCGTGGATAACGGTTTCGATACCTGGGAATTTGGGGGTCTCCTGCCCTTCCGGCGTGCCCTCGATATCCACTTGGGTACTGATCCTGACGGTCGAGCCCTCTCGTTTCCTCGGCAAGACCTTGGCTTCGGCCTGATGCATTCTGTCAGCTCCTTTGCCGCCGTCTGGCGACTGGTTACAACTCGCTACGGGGTTCGGTAAGACCGTGCCCCGTAATTCACAAGCAGGTAAGGGCGCCTTGAAAACACAAGGTGCCCGGAGGGGACCGGGATGCCCCCACATGTGCGGGTGCGAACCGATTTAGCCAAACCGGAAGTCGGTCGGCATGTGAGATGGACAGGGCTAATCCACACTGAATGGTACAGCCGGTGCCATACTGTGATTGTTGCGAAATATCGTCACCGCATAACAAGTTTAGCAAGATTCGCGCCACCGGCGTGCGACCCGCTCCCGTACTCCAGAGCGAGCGCGTATAAATTTCTTTTCGGTTGACCAGTTACTACCAACCGTGTCGATTGGGCAAAGCCAGGATGCCGGCGCTCCGGTGGCGGCACTCCCGACTTTGCCCAACCTCCCTTCGGAGGTGGTAGTAGGTCTTCGACCATCCATCGCCCCTAATTGCGGCTGATTTGCCTCAAAAGCAACGTCCTAATTCTACTTTGTTGGATTACAGAGTAAACCACTGGCTCATAATCTTGAAAATGACGAAATCCAGAAAAATCAATGAGTTAAGATGTCCTGCGCAGCCGAACTCAAAACCGCGCGTCAAGCTCGCAGTTTGTTTCCGGTTACGTGCATACGCGGTTTGGGGTCGCCTGATTTGCGATGTTATGCTTAAGCTGTCAAGTACTTTACATCTTCAGGATATGCTAAGGTTATGTTATGCAAGGAAAAAATGTATTTCAGGCGTTCACACATTTCGGAAGCTAAATTCAGAGCAATTATACGCTATTTCGCGCCCGATTTGCCGGCCTCGGAAATCGCCGAGCCGAGTGGAGCCGCCCGACGATTAATCAGCTATTCATGAAGTTACGAATCGGGATCGCCCAGGTTTGTAACGCTTCATCACCTCTATCGGGTGAGGTTGAAGTCGAAGAATCTTATTTTGGCGCACGCCGCGTTCGCGGAAAAAGGGTCGCGGAGCGGGCGGTAAAACGATCGTCTTCGGAATCCTGGAACGCCACGGGAAAGTTACACGGAAATCGTCCCTGACGCCTCCAAGAAATGGTGTTCCCCGACAAACGTTCCCTTTACACCTCAAGGGAGATGAATTCAGATTTAATCACCGAGAGGAAGATCTCTCTGAGAGAATATTTACTCTGCTGAAAGAAAACCCACTCTAAAATTATCTAAACCCTAACTAAAAATGAGGGCTATATTTAGTGAAAAATAAGGCTCTACTTGAGGTATTCTAAATGAGACAAGTGTTCTCCAGTTATTCTGCAAGCATCTCGGAATTAAAGAAAAACCCCACTGCTCTATTAAATGAGGCTGAAGGGGCTCCTATACCCATTCTCAATCATAACGTCCCGGTAACTATTCAGCTATTCCATGCGAGGCACCGGAGGGCTCCTCTGGAATGTCGGGACGAGAGACTGAAAAAGATTGGCGGATTGTTTGCGCAGCGTTGAGAGGTAGGGGCGGATCACGGCGAAGGCGTCGACCCTGGTCTCGGAGTGGAAACAATGAGCTTGAGCATACGGAGGTCGCGTTCGGCCTGATTATTGTCGAAGGGGACGTGCAGATCAGTGGTGCCCGGCGAGAGCGCAATCCCGGCCAGTTCCTGGAACAGCTCGGCGGTACCCTGGTAGGACAGAAGTTGGGATTGGGTCAGGTACACCGCGAGCGCCGACACCCCCGGACCGTACTGGGCGGTGGCCGTGACCCCTTCGGGGAAGGCACTGCGCTGTACCCGCCCACAGGTACAGGTTCCGCCCACGATGCGGTACTCGGTGACCGCGCGTTAGATCGCCACCTCGACCACTTGGCGGCGCTCCGGCAGCAGCACCTCAGCGCCAATCTCCGCACAGCAACGCCCGCACGCGCAAGTGCCGCTCAGCGGGATGATGACATCCTGGTCAGGGTCCTCGACCAAGCGGCGGGTAACGCCGCGGCGACCCACTTGACCTCCCGGCTGGCGCCCGCTCGGTTGGCGCTGCGAGCGCGGCGGTGGTTTCCGGAACGGTGGGTCCGAGGAGGGCGGCTTGCTGGAGTTGTAGCTATCCTGGGCCAGGCGTGCTTCTAGAGCAGTTCAAGGTTGACGTGAATCAGGTTCCCTGATCCTCATGTTTCCACATGATGTAGTGTTTGCAATGTGTGGAGGCCCAAGATGGGCTATGGTCACTCCCTTGATCCTCGTCGTCGGATCATCGCAGCGGTTGAGGCTGTGGCCTTGGCGCGGGAAGCGGGTCGGCGCTTCGAGGTGAGCGCTTCCAGCG
>Ga0209782_1001274_pt1 | contig 12868 bp, 5 predicted proteins | sample WorMetmaBAHAMAS1_FD_187390 | JGI IMG/M metagenome (GOLD analysis project Ga0209782, IMG submission 187390) | Marine gutless worms symbiont microbial communities from Max Planck institute for Marine Microbiology, Germany - Inanidrilus... | ecosystem: Host-associated > Annelida > Digestive system >... | reverse complement strand
TGTAGATGGTGAATACGCAGTGTGAACGTGACGACTGTTTGTTGAGAGTGTGAGCAGCAATGGCACGATTTGTCTCACCCTGTCAACCAGCACACAGACAGACAATCAAGTAAGCAAGTCAGCAAGTAAATAAGTAAACAATTACAACGTAACGTGGAAACAGGCTGCGTCATTTGATGTTGATGCCTGTTGGCCGCAGCAGTATTGACGTACGAATGCTTCCTTTATGCTCGGTAGATGGCAGCACGGAGTCACAATACTTTTCGGCGGATCGGAAACCCGCAAAATTTCTTCTTTCGGGGGGGGGGATATCGACCGTCATCTAATACATGGTTTATTGGGTCAACATCTCCAACGGCACCTCACGCACTTTAACCACTAAACAGGGCTTACCAGTGTATACAACATACTCACAGACAGACAGACAGACAGACCATGCTATGACAAGACAGCTGTAGCAATAGGCCACGGACATGCTCTGTGATGGGGCATAATGAAATGCCTGAACGTGCACAATGGTCAGCCCAAAAATGTGAAACTAGCTGCAGTTAGCTGTAGAAATGCTGTTGAGTAGTGACTACAGGCTGTAGTCACTAGTCACTACTCAACAGCAATCTCGTTAAAATGAACAAGAGGGCCTAGCAGTGGCTAGCATAGTGCGAGATGTTGTTGTTGTTTAGATTACTCCTCCCCGCGACCACATGGTGCGGTGAAATTTGATCGGAATTTGAAACCTAAATTAATACCCGACCTGATACGTGATTCGTTGGATCTACATAAGTAAACACTCCAAATGGCGTTCTGATCAGTTCAGCCATTTTTGCAGGACTCAAAGTTGTGACTAACACACAGACAGACAGACTATGTGCAGCATTTCTAGCAACAGCCCGCATCGCCGAGTGATAGTGGGGTAAAAGAGTTGGGACCAGATTGATGTCGCAGATCGCAGTTCTACCTCGAAGAGCATGTTGAGTGCATCCTCTTCATTCTGTGCGAGGTGTTTGGACAGTCCACGCACGTAGACGTTGCCGTGGTCGTCCTCAATCACCTGCAGCGAGTTGGATGCGTACGAACTCAGCTGTTGCTGGTCTTTCATCGATGAAGACAGCGTCGACAGAAGGTCGAACATCGTCTCGTTGTAGATCTCCATGTACGAGATTCTACCAGCAAACAAGCCAGTTGCAGATTGCAGACTCTCACTCACAACCAGTACTATCTGTGTAGTAGTTTATTACATGCCATTACACAATAACACATAATAATAATATAAATGTAATCTAAATGCAAAAAGTCCATATATGCATAATGCATAATATCAAATCAAATCAAATCAAATTTATTTGCGACAAGAATAAACATAATGTAACATCCAAAAAAAACAAAGCAGGTATGTCGACAGGACACAAAGGCAGCATGAAACTGCACTAACAAGTGCCCCAAAAATAAAAACACATACAAAAACACCAGTATGGATTACAATGTGACTAAGTTTACTGATAGCGGAGTAAGCCAAAATTTATGAAGGACTGGTGACGTTTTGTTCGAGAGGCCAAGGCTGGGAATTTTTGAGCAGCTCGAAGTCTGGATGTAAGATTTTTATCACACAGTGCAGGCAACAGGGAATGCAGACATGAGTCAGGTACAAGAATCAAAGTACTTGTTTAGCCCGCTCGGCAAACTTGCCGGAAGGGCTGTATATTTGGTATTTATCATTCATCAAATTTGGCTGGAATCAATGCAGTGGTTTCAACTGTTATATATATCCTCTTAAAACACTTAAAAACAGCCTACACATGATAAACCATAGAGCCCATTTTGACATGAAAACACTTGGTGAAGTTCGGCCGTATGGTTTCTGAGATATCAGAATCTGACTGCAGACAGAAAAACAGACAACAGACACACTTATTGCAATACTTCATGGTGTTACCTAAATCAACCAACTGCATATTCATCGCCAACCAAATTGTACAATTGATTTACATTTCAGACAAAAAACACAAACAATACTGTAAAAATTCAAAACTTAAAATGATTACAATATTTTGACAAATCTATTCTCAAATTTGCAATGAAAAAAATAGTCTTTTCTTGGTAAATAATATCAAGCATATTTCATCTGTAGTCCATAACTTTCGCTGCTTAGACAGTTATTAGTCCGCATCGCTCTGAAGCACAAGTGGGCTTCTTTCTGGTTGAGTTCTGTGTTCGTTCCGTCGGTCAATCTTTCCGTCAGTCTGTCCGTTGGTAACAAATGTGTAATGTGAAAAAATGGCTGACTCGATCAATACACCGATTGGGGTGGTGTGTCAAGTCTACAGGAACCGTGTGCCAAATGGAGTCCAGACTCTCCTACATGCAGTAAAGGGCAAATTATGCAAAATGTAATGTGTGGGCAGAATGTGGTACTGGCTATGCAAAAACGGCTGAACCTGCCGTTTGGGATGGTGAGTGACGTTGGCCCCAGGAATTACAGATTAGATAGGCGTGCCCATTGGCGCCACCTTGCAAGTACGGTTGAACGATTGTGCGCGGGAACTATGAGTTGGTCTGCCACCAACAGTGGCAACATGGCTTCTTCCCTTATTACTTTGGCAATCTTGTTTTTTTCACATTATTATTATGACTCTTTCCACATTGGAAAGCACAAAGCAATGGTATGGTGTTTGTCCGTCTGTCTGTCCTATCTTTTCCTAACAAGCTAGTTGCATCCATACAGCCATGTCTGCATCAGTGCCCTGACGTGGCCAGCATACATTTACGCCTTCCATATGAAGGCCGACATATAGTTTTTATGATCATTATTACTAGAACTAAATGGGTGTTTCTAGCACCTCCACCTTAGGGGACCAGAGGTCTCTGAAAGGGGGGGGGGCGGTCACTGAAAAAAATGTCGTCAGACATATGTTCAAATCAGCAGTTTCTGTCATAAAACCAACATATAATCACTAATTTTCCATCTCAGATACTCAATTACGTTCAACAGAAATTTGGTTGGAGGTGGACAGCGGGAAGGCCAGACCTTTGACAGGGGGGACGGGGGTGCTGAGACGGCCTCCTCTCCCCCTCCCTCCTTAGAACTGACCCGCAGAGAGAGAGAGAGAGAGAGAGAGAGAGAGAGGGAGAGAGAGAGAGAGAGAGAGAGATGGTCAGTTGAGACCTGACAACAGTGGCGCAGTCCGATCGCTCATCGAGCTCTTTGAACAGCTGAGAGAGTGCTCGAGGTATGATGCCGCGGTTCTGATAGCTCTCCGTCGAGCCAGTGATGGTGAACGTCTTGCCGGCACCGGTCTGACCGTAGCACATCACCGTACCTGACACCACCACAGTGCGACCACTAGGCAATTGTAGCGAGCAGACTTTGCCCAGGGCACCCAGTGAACATCTGAGTTAAGGTTTTACATCCCACTCGACAGAGAGGGGGAGACTCTCTTCTCAGCCAGTTGCTCGACTGGTAATGAGGAAATTAAATCTAATGCAACAAAAAGGAACACAAAGATGCTATAACAAAAAAAAACTATAGCCAGTATTGTGATGTTTGTCTGGAAATTGAGCAGGCCTGTTCATATGGCTCTTACAGCTCACATGGAGAAACCACAGTGCTATTACTAGGCAATCACAGATAACAGACTTCTCTCTCAGTATCCAGTGCACGAAGGACTTGTCAAGTCTTGGCACATGCTGTCGTCTAGGACCGGATGCAACCAATACCACGCAGCAGGGGCGTTAGTCCACGCACTCAACACTGCTGCGTTAGCGACATGCCGCCCCTTGGCCCATAAAATATGAAAACATGACGTCATCCACAAAACTGAAAGTACATAACATACTGCAACGCCGTCAACGGCAAGCCACGGCCACAGGTAACATGCGCAAATAATTTGGTGAAGTTTAGATGTATGGTTCCTTACACAGACCGATAGACATCCTCGGTCGTAATACTCTGCTTGTCTGCTGGGCACAGTATGATACACAAGCCTGGTTTTATGCAGGAAATCACCTGTCAGTGATAAAAACTGGAATCTTGGGGAAGAAGAAGGGGAACAAGAGAAGTGCCAAAGGTGTCAGCGAGACCAAGGTGATATGAGGAGAGAATGATTGCACATAAAAGAGATTGGGGATCATCGCGAGCTCTTGAGTGGAAAACTAAGCATTCCCCCTTGAGTACAGTTAGAGAAGAGATCAGGATGTAACCAAACAACCCATAAGTTTATCTGGAACAAACAGCCGTTAGATGGATGTAGTAGCAGTAAAACATTAATATTTAAAAATGGTAAAAAAAATAACAACCAAAAAATACCATTGTATCCATCAAGTGCAGCAGTCACAACATCTGTAGCGGTTGTGCTAAACACCGTCTCCTGGCTGGCATTGTGCATGATGCCGTCAAGCTTGAACGACCAGTCGATAATCTGATTGTTGACGATGCCTTTCTTTGGGTCTCGACTGCAGTGAATGTTAATCGTCTGTAATTAAGTCACACGTGCACAGCAAGTCATTGTCTGACAGCATCAAACTCTGCATGCTTGCCTAGACAGCTCACTGATTGCTCGAGTTTAAGTTTTGAATCCTACTCAATCCAAAATAGGTCATCACTCTTGGCTTACTGAAGACCATACATGGTTGATGCAAATAGCTTGAATAACTTACGATACCTGCAAATTGATTTAACTCTGTTGACTTGTGTAACAAACTATCACCTAGAACCACAACTACTTCCACTGTTTTCAAGGTCCAGTTAAATCTGAGTTAGCTAACTCACCGTAGGGAACACAAAGCACCAACCTTAACCAGTGATCCTCATCCTTTCTTTCTTCACAACTGCACAGATCACTACTGGTCAAACTTTTAAAAAAATAACTAACACACAACTTAATAGGCTACTTTAATGCTGCCGTTTGCAGGACAGTGGCCGTGGCTTCCACACAGTGGGCGGTGTCTAACATGCTCCCGTGCTCAGTGAACTGTGCAGCTGCTGGTCAGTGACAGCTGGCGTGGGCAGCGGTCATTAACTGGCCATAATAATGCCCCATTGTGATGTCACAGTGGGGCATTATTATGACCAGTCAATGACCACTGCCCACGCCAGCTGCTGCTGGCCAGCAGCTGCACGGTTCACTGAGAGGGCATTGTCACAGGTTACAAACCTAGCTGCTAGGCGGTAGACCACGCCAACTGTTCTGTAAGTTATCACAAATATAACTATTGCTCATCTTTTGGATTTGTAATGCATATTCTGCACAGATATTAGTCTTGTCATAGCTGCCCAGAAGTACAGGGGTACTGCAGTAACAGCATTCTGAGATTTTAACAAATGTGATAAGAAAGTACTTAAGTAGTTGATCCACAGTCCACTCCTCAATTGCAGTGTTTCATTGCTTTAGTAATGGTGAAAAGTGTGTGGCACTGAGACAGTTCAGATTCCCCAAGATAAAATGCCTGGTTATATATAACCGCTCTGTTGTCACCTTGCTATCTGGAAGTAGGTTGATCATGCTGTGAGCGAAGTTGGCGGTTGGCCGAGTACGAACCCAGACTCTGGCACGCGAGTGCTGAGTACTTGTGATGGGACACATTGCCCGCACTCCACCTGCAATACACCACAACATTGACATGTGTCATCAAAGTGTCGGATAAGATGGTCTATAAACTGCCAAACTCTAGCGACAGTTTATTGAGTTTATTTTTTACAGTTTCCAGAGTCAATAATATAGTATTTTAGACAAGGCTGACAGACACAGGATGTGGACAAAGTAATATCGACCTTAAGTAGTTCAACTATAACTGGAACTATAACAGCAAAACACAACATACTAGGTAAGAAAATAAATAAGTAAGTTAAAAACAATTTTGACACAGCTTCAAAATGAATTCATATAGTTGGATGAGGATATTAGCTGAACTGCTGCCATTCCAGATTTAACTGGTGTGGTCTTAATATTATGGGGATAATTAAGTGTACTGTCTGACTGTTCCATCAAGCCACGGTTACATGGGGATATAAAACAGCAGCCATTTGCACTCAGACAGCTGATGACAATTACTGTAAATTTCCTGCTGTTGTCAATTCTAAATTGCCAGTGTGCTGTGGATGTGCAGCTGATCAAAACGCAAAGGAAAGTGCACTACAAATATTTAAAGGGTAATGTCAGTGCACCAGAAAATTCTATGATTTCTGTTGCTGATGCATTTGCTTTAGCAGCGGAAATTGCATCGAAATCATGGCAGTGTTTTTGGGACTGTGAAATATCAGGACAGCATACTTAAAATTTGATTTTTGTTCAGTTGGTATCGGATGTATGTTCCTAAAGGATATAAACACCAAAATAGCATATTGTAGAATGTTGTTGCATGATGCTAAGGTTAAAGTATGACTGCTACAGATCAAGAAAATCAGAGTCACAGTTGTAGTTTGTAGCCAATATGTAAACGTGACATAATACTTGCCTGACATAGTGGTATCGCGTTCATTAACAGACTACGCTATTAAATTTTCAGTGCACAATACTACATGTGAACGATTGTTTACATCCGTTACTAAGGCAACCATGACGAGCGAATTAAGAGTAATACTAATCACCGAATCAATGCATGAATGCTTCATGATTTTAGTCGCAGTAAGAACTAAAACAATAATGTCGTATAAAACTTTATAAACAGAACGTTCGGAACAATTAAAATAAACACGTATAAGGAAACCAAAAGTAATAAACATTGCTACGTTTCCTGACAATGATTAAAACAAATGGATACAATGCGAGAATTAGTTGCACCTTTAAAAACCTGCAAAATGTAAACATGTGGGCGTGGCAGTTGTTTGTTATTTGAAAATAGTCTTTTTTGTAAGTTAATTATTGTTCGCAGTAGTAAGCGTTGTTGTATTTTGTCAGGCACGAACACTTACACAAGTTGGTCACTATCAGAGTCCGTTCAGTTACCAAAAAGACGGCGAAAGACCAGCTAAAGTCGTCTTAGTTAACTCAAATATCGCACATGCGGGTCTCACTAAAAGCCGACCGCACGACCGCACAGTCTGGAACACTCAGACGGCGCGATCATGCTGAATGCAATTAATTCTGTAAGCTTATATGCGTAATGCATCTCCAAAAACAGATCAAAATTTAAGAAAATTTAAGAAAAGTAAAAAAGAAAAATGTGCACCGGTAAAATTATATCATTTTGAGCTATGGTCATTTCTGCAAAGAGGTGATTTATTGATGATGACAAGTTACGAGTAGTACTTTCACATCTGTGGCATTTAGTAAAATATGAGGCTTGTATGTCGATATGTCCATGCATGCTAAAGTCTAAAGTGGCCTGCTGTATTAGTAAACATTCGTAGGGTTTGTAGGGTGAGTAGGGTGTAGGGTTACCATTGTCAAATAAGGCTGAGACACCAAGATCAACATGTGCCCAACTCTACTGTTTTCTCGCTAACCTAGAATGATTTGTCAACAACAGCATACCAGGCTGGCAGTAAAACTTTGCTCCAACAAAATTGTTCAATTCTTAAAAGTGAGATGCCATTTGTAATAGTAGAGTTCTCCTTAGTTATCGCACCTTTACCATCTTTGCATTTATTTTGGACCATAAATGGGGATGAAATGCAAATGACTACACACTGGCATTCCCAATTTCCTGTCTTGTTAGAAACACATTGATAGTGTTTCTAAATTTCCATCAACACATTTTGCTGTTATTGTATAGGCCTATATCACCATAATGTCTTAGCATTTGCCTCAGTACTGTAGACAAACTGCAGTTTTTTGGTGTAACTATATGTTTTAACTGCACTTAAAGTGTGGAATTTGTTTAAACATTAATGTCACTAAGTTGACATTAATTAGCTAATTATAATATGATAATATTTAATGTGTTTATTCATATAATGGTATCCAACTGGTGATTCTCTTCCGACGGATATATTAGACAGTTAGTTGACGTCATTTAGTTACAACTGTGTTTATTTATGGTGTTGCAATCTTGCAGATATAGTATTCTGACAGAACAATATTACTCTTGGACTTTCTTGTATGCTTACATTCTACATGGACAGCAAGTTTTCTGGTGTAGTCTGCTCCTCTGCTGATGTAATTTTTTTTCATTTAGCAGTATTTATTGTGTAAGATGCTTTTTATATTAGCAACAAAATTAAAGACAGTATTCAGTAATGTTACTTTAATCTTTATTTGACTAGAAGTTAACTGTAATATGTGGGCAACACAACTTTTTGAAAGAATAATTATTTTTTGTTAATATAAGTTTTACAGTCTTAATATCAGATTTATTTTAATACTTTTCATTGAAGTTTTAATGAGTGATTTCTTTATAACAGTTACTATTACAAAATATTGCAATATTTATTGTAACTTTTACTGGTACAGTATTGGTATAAGTAATCAATATTTGAAGTTTTTATTTTGGTTGATGAGCGTAGAAGATATAGCAAGCCAAAGCGCCATCGTTTTTGAGACACAGTATACAGCATAACTGAAAAGACAATTTCCGGGGTTTATGTTTCCCCAGGTAGTGCGGAGACATAGCTAAGAGAGTTAGGATAACAAATTATCATTTGATAGCCTACTCTCTCAGCTAAATCTCTGCCAAAAATTACCTAAATTGGTTTATCTGGGTTCAAGTTATAGTATGCAAAGTCCGTGTCGTTTTTTGAGACACAGTTATGTTTTTGAAGTGCTGTTTTGGCATACAAATAAGAATTACTTTAAGCCAATGTTGTTAATTGCCATTTGCAGGTAGCTGGCAGTCATTGGTTCTACACAGAATCATTGTATGACTGGCTGTATCTGATTCGTGAACTCAATTTTTTTGAAGGCAACCGCTGCAACATTTGGCTGATCAAAGGATCCACCCACGATGTCATTATTGACACAGGTCTGACTATGCATATGAAGTTAAGTTCCCATATCGTTGCATGTAAGTGAAGAAAAAGGCTTTACATGGCTATTAAATAGTGTAATTTCTTGGTCCTCTTTTGAAGCTTATTTTTTCTACTTCTTGGAGATTATGGTGTTGCTGTGTACTATTCAGGATGTGCTGTGTGTGAGACATGGCTATTACCCAGTCGGGTCTTGTTTCGGTTGAAGACTAAAAGCCGAGTCTTGTGGTTCTTAAGTCTTGAGCCTTGGTCTCGAGACATCTCGAGACTCAGTTTTCAAAGTCTTGGTCTCAGTCTTGGCCTTGAATGCTTGAGTGTTGGGGTAGGCGTTGGTCTTGAGACTCCAAATTTTAGTCTTAGTCTGGGTTTTGAAGTTTTGGGTCTTGGTCTCGGTCTTGAAGAAGCAAGTCTTGAAAACAAGCCTGCTAAAGCATCATCATCGTCATCATTATCATCATCATCATTGTTTAATAGAAAGTTGACATAATGCAACTTATTCAGTGCAAAGAAAAATAAAAAAAATAAAATAAATGTATGAATACGTCTTGGCAGAAGATTAACTGATCCATTGCAATGCTACTGAGTGGTCTGCTTACATAGGATTGGGCGTCTGTGATCTCAACGAGTATCTCACACGGCGCGGTCTCATCCACAAGAACAATCGTCCGTGCATCGTCATCTGCACCCACTGTCACTTCGACCATGCCGGCGGAGCGCATCACTTCACCGCTGACCCAGTCTACCTGCATGCAGGTGATGCTGCCCATGTCCAGGCCGGCCGTCAGACGGCCACTCTCAACTATGTCAAGCCGTCTCACTTCCTCGACTCACCGTACAGCGGCTTCTCGGCATGTCGCTACCGTGTACCTCCGACCGCCTGCCATGAGATGACTGCCGGACAGGTACTGTGTTGGCGTGTCGAAAAGTGAAAATGTGGGAAAGAAAAATGTGGCACAAAACTGAAGGGGTTGAAAATGCAGGACAGGAAAACGCCGCAGCAAACTGTAAGGGAAAATGGTGCACAAGATCACCGGGTTGGAAAATGCAGGAGAGGAAAATGTGAGAAACTGGGTTGAGCAGAAATCAAGATTTGACTTGTAGTGACTTGCCACGCGATGCGGACATCGGCCTCTGTGTCAGCTGTGTTCTGTGCACTGTGCAGTTGGTAGAACTGGGTCAACAGTTTTTCTGGGTCGGGTCGGGTCCGGCAGCAAGGACAAGCGGCTAAAACCCCAAGTGCCACAGATACCCGTCCCAATTTATGTGAATGATCCATCTCTGAAAACATAACTCCAGTAAGTACATTTACTAGCAACTCCAACTAGAGAATGACTCGCGTCTCCCTTTAACCCTTCTTGCTGTATTTAGTGCATTATCTCAGGTACGGTTTTTAGCGCGAGATGTAATATATACATCTCGCGCTTATGCCATGATGCCAGTCCGTCTGTCTGTCCGTCTGTCTGTGACAGAAGTGCATTGGCACATTATAGCTAATTTAGGTTTCAAATTCCGATCCCACTTTACCGCACATTGTCCGCCGTGCTGCTGCGGCCGCCGTGCTGCTTGCGGGCGAATCATCTCGTGCCATGCTAGCCAGTACTAGACTCTCTTGTTAGGCCCATTGCATGGGGCCATAGCGGTCCCCTCTGTCACGCGTTGTCGTTGTCGTAGTCGTCGTGGACATCGATGCGCAGGTGGCATGCGACAGTGGCGGCAGTAGCGACACTTGGTGAATGACAATGTAAAACGGCTCGCAGTAGCGAATGGGCCCAACATTTTTCAAATGCTTCTTGTTATAAAAGGCTTTGGATGCTCGGAGATGCACTTCAAATCTGAAATCTGCTTACCGCTCACTTGGTTTTTGCATTAGCAGCATACATGTAGTTAGTACTTAACAAGAAATTTGAAGTAAGCGGTAAGGAACAAAACATCTGAAATCACCAAAAGGTCAAATAGTTAGCTTTGTACGATTAGTTTCTAAATTACATTCAGCTTCACTGCTTCAGAGCTCTAGGACGCCACAGACGTGCCGGCGCATTGTAAAGTATAGGTACTGTGTACTAAGTGGTGTGGATGTAGCATACCTGATGATTAGTTCTTGTGCTGACCCGCTGCAAGTGCGTTGTAAACCTGTGGATAGCGTACACAGCGGACGCGTCCATTCTCTGCTGCGAGGAGTGGCGATGCAGCTTTTTTGCCAAATTACTTTGCTTTGGACACTTGCTTTGTGAGTGGCTTAGTGGTGTAATAGTTAAGGTGTTGGACTTGCTATCCGCTGGTCTTAAGTTCGACTCCTGGCCATATTGCTTTCAGGCAACAACTTTAGGCAAGTTATTCATACAGTAGCCTTAATTTGGTACCAGCAGCTGGGAAGGTAACCGTAGGTCTGGCGTTTCACTGGTCATGCATCACAGAAAGAAGTTGATTATCCACATATGGGCTTAACTGGCAAACCATACATTCGTGTCCTCCACCTCAAAAAGTAGGGGAACATGTCCCCCTGTCCATCCACGGATCTACGCCTATGGGATTATGCCAAAGGAAGGGAGGTTAACAGCCCGTTCTACGCTCCTCTAGCTTTTTTACACGTCCCAGGGAGGGGCGCAAAGTTTTGAGGTGAGTATGACTGTTTGTTTGTTTCTCTGTCTGTCTGTTCACTCGCATATCTCGAAAACCACAGGGCCGAACTTCACCAATTTTTATGCATGTTACCGGTGACCATGGCTCGGTTCTTCTGTGATGGCGTTGCGATACGTTATGTACTTCCCGTTTCAACAGTGACGTCATGTTTTCACACAATGAACCAATGGCGCATCGTGTGCATTTCTGAGTATCGATGGAACATGACAAGCATAAGAGCCGAGATTCCAACCAAATTTTGCTCAACAACGAAGGCCTCAGATTCAAGTCTTGCGTTTGACCACTGTGCACATTATAAATATATGTATGCATGACCAGAAGTACACTGGGTGAGGTCAACTTGGCTAAGTCTAAAGGCTAAGACTAAAGGCTTAGACCAAAAGATACACATTTAGCACAGGGAATTCCCAAGTTAAGACTGTTTGGTTCAACTTAGCCTTTAGACTTAGTGGAAGTTGACCTCACCGACTGTACTGTTTGTGAGTTGCTCACTGGGGGCAAAGTCTGCTGTCTACAATTGCCTCGTTTACTTTCTACTTGTCGGTGTGTTGTTCTTAGGATAGCTCCTTTCTTGAACAACCTCTAGGCTACAACCAAAGAACCACTTCCGTTTTCATCTCACGCAACTTCTCTTACTATTCTACTATTTTCTCTCTACAACATGCATACGGATTCCATACGCCACAGGTGTTTTTTTGGGCCGCTGCAGGTTTTTGAGATATCTGACCGGCTGGAGATTCTGCACGTGCCTGGTCACACGGAGGGCAGCGTGGCCGTGTACTACCCGTCACGGCGGGCCCTGTTCTCCGGGGACCTGGTCTACGAGTGTGGCCATGGTTCGGCGCTCATCGACTGGTTGCCGACGTCCCGCGTGGACCGCTACAGCCACAGTGCCGAGATGGTGGCCGACTGGCTGTCCGGCCGTGCCGACGTGACCGTCTACCCGGGACATTTCTCGCGGCTCAACGCCGGCCGCGCCGAGCACCTGCTGAGACAGTATGTAACGGGAAAGCGCGCGGCCTGCGCTCGTGGATTTACTTACTGCGTGCAGCGAGTCACGACCGCGTTCTTCCTGTGCGGATGTTTTCGCTGCTGTCCGTGTTGACGCTTGACGTAAAGCTCGCATTCCACGGCGCCGACATCGTCGCGAGGATCGTCGCGAGAATGTCGGCGTGTCGTTCAGCTTGCCGCAGGAATAACTTCGGGAAATCGCGCGTGTCGGACGTGTCGGCGAGGATCCTCTCGAGGATGTACGTGTCGGTGTCGGTGTCGGCGTCGTGGAATTCCAGCTTAACTGAACTGGACAGAGTCCGAACAGGGGCGGTTCTAAGG
>Ga0209782_1001273_pt1 | contig 12871 bp, 5 predicted proteins | sample WorMetmaBAHAMAS1_FD_187390 | JGI IMG/M metagenome (GOLD analysis project Ga0209782, IMG submission 187390) | Marine gutless worms symbiont microbial communities from Max Planck institute for Marine Microbiology, Germany - Inanidrilus... | ecosystem: Host-associated > Annelida > Digestive system >... | reverse complement strand
CCTGTATTACTACTACTACTACTACTACGCCATACGACATCATTGACAACTTGAACGTTACTGCAAGCACTTTCAAAAAGAAACTGAAGTCGTTCTATTACACCACGTCGTATCCGTAGCTTACGTGTCTCCCGCGCCTGCGATTTTGTCATACTTTGACAGACATATGGCCTGCATAATAATAATAATAATAATAATTGAGGAGGAAAAAAAATAATAGTAATAATAATACAAATGTGAAGTAAATTTATGTATGTTTTATAGGCCTAGGTTAGGGATGGTGTTAGTGTCAGCCTGTCTGACCATCCATTCCTTCAGTAGCGGACTGTCATACTCTTAAATGTATACTTTTATATTGTGTGTTCTTATTTCCTGCTACTGAAAAATAAATTTGATTTGATCTGATTTGAAGATTATGGTGACATCGTCACAAAAAAGTTGCTGGGGCCACCTTACACAAATTAACATGTCCAAGTTCAATTCAAGCCGTAGAAGTAGTATATCTAGATTTGTTGAAGCCGATTTTGATATGAGTCAAGTCTGTGCTGCTTCTGTGATACTGGAAAATGTTTTTTATTCGTTCTGGTTATTTTAGATTTGTCAGTAGTACAGACAGCATGTCTATCTCTGTGTGTGAAGTCGAATTTCTTATTCATTCATTATGTCCTAGTTAATCTGTAGGTTTTTTGTGATGTGTATCTTGTGTTAGAGATCCATCATAAATATGTAGTCAAACATATTATATTGTTTAATGTTGGTCTTTACCATAAATGGTTTATCAAAAGTGTAACAGATATTTGTACCCATTTAACAGGAAAGACGTCTGGTCTTAAAACGTCTTAAAACACACCCACACATCAGTTTTGTTCGACTAGCTTTACATCATTTGATTACTTACCTGGCAACCTTTTGGAATGATTACAGCAGATTTTTACAGGTATGATGATGTCCTTGGTGCGGCCGAGTCATCAGTGTTAAAGCACTGCAATCTGGAAAAATCACGCAGTGGTCGGCCTGCATTGATCCACCAAACTTACCAGTGATTTGTGATAATGCTGTTTTGTATTTATGTCACATCCTTCTTTTGCAGCAAGTGATTGAACAGATGTAATGTGCTTTCGATTTCCTGCCCGGTTCAGTAATTTATATTACGAGTTCTACAAATAAAGAAACACGACACAAAGCAATTATGCAGATGATAAAAAATAAACTGCAGAGTCAATCAATATTGAATTTTCACTGCATATATTCTAGCTGCAGCTCAGCGGCAGAAACCGCCACTTAATTAAAATGGCTGTTTCCGCCGCTCAGCTGCGGCTAGAATACTCGCCGTGAAAATATGATATTGATCGACTGCAGTTTATTTATTATCATCTGCATAATTGCTTTGTGTCATGTTCTTTACTTCTGGAACATGTAAAATAGAGGACAGTTAAATGTCTTTAATTACTGTTGAAAAGTGAATAGACATGAATTTGTGCAGAACGGTTGATTGTACAGCCGAGTTGAACAGTAACAGATAAAACAGCTAGATCCTAGAGTTTGAGATTATCTATAGACTGGAAAAGCACCCTCAGAGAACTGCTTTAATGACTTTAAACTCACTCAAGGTTATCCGTGCTTGCTGCACCTCATTAGCAATGTGCCGTGTATGTATTGCACAGGCATAGATACTAGTGAGATGGGCATATGCATCCTAAATACATTACCTGGCATATTTATAGGGAAATGTCGTAAAAAAATAAAAATTCTATTCATCATGCTTTGTTCTATTTCGTGGTGAATCTACTAACACAGGAATGCTGGTTTGTAGAAAAGTGCATCAGAAACTTCAGCTAGCAGGTTATATGCTGGACCCGCTGGGGAAGCTGAAGCCTACATCATTTCCCCATATTTTCTAGCTGTATATAAGGGGAAGTGAGAAGAGGGGATGGTGGTGAATGGAAAGATAACGGGAACAATTTATCAATGCTGTTGATGCGTTGGCTGCACCACGTGTCTTGTAATGCTCAAACTCCACTGTTCCGATTCGTTGTGTTGTGTTGCAAGTTGTTCTACAACAAATCAAAACAGTGGAGTTGGAGCATGGATGATGGTGAGGTAGTGTGGTAGGTAGCCTTGGCCTTGATAGTTGTGGTCTTCATTGAGCCCTCAGCTAGCTAGACAAGATCAGCAACCCATGTGTTCCACCAACAACAACAGTCTCTGGAGAAGTTGTTTGGTTTGAATGATTACGAAGCTCTCAAGCAACTGTTAAATCTTCTGCACCCCGGTCACTTCAGTTGCCAGACATTGACAATGCTGTGGGAACAGTGGGGCTATGACTTTAGCCTTGGACTAGATTTCGGTGTTACGTAGATTGTTTGTGTATTTGTTTATCGCTTGCTTCCTTTTGCTTCTTGTAACTTGCTTCCTTTTTCTCTTGCTTCTCTTGCTTATACTTTATTCTTGTTTACTTCTGTACTTCTTTCTCCCTGGTAACCATCCCCCTTTTGTATTTGTGTTTTATTTTGTATAATAGAATTATTAAATATGTTACAATTATAGGCCACCAGATTAGTTTATCTGTGACCTGCCGTACTTTATTTTATGTTAAATTTCTGTTACTTATTGGCAAATAAATGGATGATTATGATGATGATGATGATGTATCTTTTTCTTTGAGAATAGCCCCGCTCCATTTCCAGGCCGGATGTCGTAGAAAGCGACTAAACCTGGGTTGTAATTTGTCTAGGTTTATTTTATTTTGTTGTATTTTTGTGTTTGTTGATTTGTATTTGTTAATTTTAGTGGCTATATATTTAGTTTTGTGTTAGCCTAGGTGTATTGTATTGCTACGGTTTTTTTTCTCTCGGCTGTAGTTTTGATTTTCTCACTACTAGCCAAGAGATTGGCTGGGAAGAGCGTCTCCAATGTGACCTATTTAGTGTCGAATGGGACGTTAAACCTTAACCTTTGTATGCTATACAAAGATATATATTAATCTAAAGACTTATGTCATTCATACTACTGAAATTGTTGTCCATATTGTGTGTTATATTGTCGAATATACGTTTACCACAGTCTTGATTAAAGAATCTTACTACTACTGCTACTACTACTCAATCAACCAATTTGGCGTTGGTCATTGTAGCCTTGGCCTTGACCACCCTTGTGGCGTTGTTAACATGACGGAGTGTGTGTGTGTGTGCATGCTGTCTAGCTGCTGACGATGACACCATTGCGGAGTCATTGCGACGTAGCGTGCGGGTTCTGTGCTGGGTGATGACGACCCCGGACAACCACATGTCGAGGGCAGTGCACGTCCAGGCGACTTGGGGTCGACGCTGTAACGTGCTGCTGTTCGTCACGGAGAAAGATGATGTTGGAGCACTGTCCATCATGAAGGTGGACGTGGCCACTGGACGTGAGCACTTGACCGCCAAGACCATGTCCGCCTTCGACCACGTCTACGAGCATCATCGACACGAGGCCGACTGGTTCATGAAGGTCACTCTACGTCTCGCCGTTTTAATGCACGTTTAACGCGGGAATCTCACTTTGATCTTCTTTCTCCAAGTGTCCTGCAACAAAATCTGGGAGTAAATTATGCACATATTCTACGGGTCAAATGCCCTAATTGTGAATCAAGCAACAGGGTCAAAAGCACTAAAATAAATTAACAGGGTAAATAACTAGAAATGCATTGCAAACCATAGTGTGTAGCCCATTTGGCCTAGCAGTGTTGCCCCCTAGCAGATAGTAGTGAAACAAACTGGAATCCCGGCTAGCAGTACTGCCCCCTAACAAACATAGTTAACTAAATTACTGATTGACACCTGCTGCACACATCCTAGCCTCATAAACTATAATATTGGACAGAAGCTCACTAGATTTCTCCGAAATATAGAGGGATCATGGCCGCTTAATCATTTCACGTAGGCATTGTGATTCTGTAGTCCATTTTAGAATGTCAGTGCAATAAATGAAGGTGGCATAGGCCAATTCTCCCATTCCACCCAAAAGTTGCTTACTACAGCAACATCCCTGCCATAGATCTGTTAATCCTGAAAATTTGGTATAGATCAGGCTGGTACATTCTGAGATAATTGATCTCCAACGGGTCCATCATTTTTTTTAAATATACGAAAAACAGCAGCAGAATATATAGCCCACTCAACAGGAAGGCCAGATGGGCTAAATAATGCACATCGGAGCATTTTAATATTAAAACAGCCGAAAAGTAATTTAAACTAAAGATAAATAAATATCATTATTAGACTTTTTAACTATCTGTCACTTTGCTTGTGAGTTAAAAATTAGATCAATAATTATCATCGTAATAATAAAAACATGAAGCATTTGAAAAATGTTGGGCCCATTCACCACTGCGAGCCACCGCATTTCCATTCACCAGGTGTCGCTACTGTCGCACGCCGACACTGTCGCACGCCGCCTGCGCATCGATGTCCACAACAACAACGACAACGCATGACAGAGGGGACCGCTATGGCACCATAGAATGGGCCCAACAAGTGGCTATTGATCCAGTGGTGAATCCAACTGACATGGGCTTTGTGTTCATCTGTCCACACCCACCGTTACCATTTTTTATTATTACTCTGTCTGTAATCTGATGCTGATCTTAAAGTCACACAGAGGGCTGAAGGTTTTAGAAGGCCTAAAGGTGCAGGAAGAATGATGACAAACTTGTTGGGCCCATTCGATGGGGCCATAGCGGTCCCCTCTGTCACGCGTTGTCGTTGTCATCGTCGTCGTTGTTGGCGTTGGCGTTGTCGTAGACATCAATGCGCAGGCGGCGCACGACAGTACCGCTAGCGACATCTGGTGAATTGGCGTGAGGCGGCTCGTTGTGGCGAATGGGCCCAACATTTTTCAAATGCTTCTTGTTAGAGATGCATTATTTTGGTTATGTAACTAGTTGTCAGGGAGAGGTGAGCCAGTTTCACACAGTTTGCATGTCCACATACATACACAGCAGATGGAAAGAGCCATATCAACTGTTGCCTTGATATTACAGGAAAGAATTGAGGAACTTAATTGGAAGAAAGCTAGATGAGAATAAATCTTACATTTTCACTGAGGATTTTGCCAGAAATTATGGAGTAGAAAGGACATTAATAGTCAGTATTCAAAGAACAGCCATAAGTGTGCATTTGTCACTGAACTTTACACATTCACTGTTCTGTTATTTATAATGTAATACAGTGCACTGATATCATTGTGATTTTACATCATTTACTGCCTCATTCAAGGGCACTGTGCATTGACATTTTCAGGATAGAAATTCCTGTTAATGCCATTACGTAAAGTGCCATATTGACTGCAGCATGAATCAAATGTGGGCGTTTGCTGTACCACCTAGCCATGGACCACAGGCGAGCACTGAGGTCCAGTGTTGCCCCCTTACCTAGGGACTGGAACCACAGATCAGTCCGACCTCGTCAAACTTGGCCGTGGACAATCGAATTGATGTCGCTCGACTCAACATGGGTTTGGCAACTGTTTATCCTTGATAGGCATGTCAGAAAAACGCGGGAATTTTTTCAAAATATGCGGACCATAACATCTCGAAATAAGCGGCAAAAATATGCGGAAATAGGCCATGATTACATATTCTTTGTTAATCTGATATGGTACGTTTTTGATAGAATAGCCGTTAATAGCCATTATTTAGTACATTTACAGCCACTTAACAAAATGTTGAACCGAAAAATTACTACAGAGAATATTTATGCCGCCAAAATGCCAAAATATGCGGAAAAAATATGCGATATGCACACTTTGCTAAAATATGCAAAAATTCGGCAAAGTGCCAAATATGCGATTTCCGCCTATTCGCGTTTTTCTGACATGCCTACCTTGAGCACAAACTCGACAGGTATGGATATGGATAGTGCTTGTGGAAACAGCAAGATCCATTGGACAATTGACATGATGATGATGACTGAGCCATGGCTTGTCCTCTTATTGTAGTTTTAGCATTCAGAGAAAGTCATTGTTATTGACATCATTTTCAGTAATTCATTGTTGTGTGCAGGCGGATGACGACACGTATGTGATTGTGGAGAACCTACGTTACTTCCTGTCATCACACGACCCCAGTGAACCAATCTACTTCGGGCACCACTTTAAAACCATCGTCCGACAAGTAAGTTAGCACCCAGCATCAGACTAGTGCTTGTTGATCTAAATAGCCGTGTATCAAAGGGCATTGTACCTCGCCGCTTTTTGAAAAGTACTGAAAAAATTGTTAACTAAGAAGTTGATATCGTAATTGACAATTTTTATTATTTTTTTAAGCGTGTCCAGGCACAGTGTTCTTTATAATCTGTGGTACAGACATCACCTTTAATTTTAATGTGTACAGTTGAGTTTAAGGTCTGGAATTACCATCTTATGTTAGTTGTAAATTTTTCACTGAGTTGAAATAGAGGACAGTCAGACAGCATGGCTAGGATGCATGGCTAGGATGCAGGTGAGTGCAAATGATAATGTGTAATGGCAATTTGTCTATGTACACCTGTGGACTGTATCAAAATGGCTGAATGCTCGAGCAAGCTAACGGAACGTTGGCTATTCTACATTGTTATGTTTAGTTTCACAAAATAATGATAATTGTTTATGTAGCTTTTTTCCACCTGCAGTGATATCATCATGGTTGTCATTGATATTGATGGTGGTGCTGATATGATGGTAGGTAAAGGTAAAACAGTATAGCAGTCTGTGCTAGAAGCACCCGCACCACTACGGGAGCCTGCATACCATATGGGATCACACAGAGTTACCTGCCACCTGGCAGAGGCAGCGTCTCCAGCCCTTACCCCAGCTGGTACTCGATTTATCCACCAATTAAGGATGAAAGCTGAGCTGACACAGGTAAACGACTTGCACAGAGTCGCTACAGAAGTGCCTACTGTACTAGTACTATACTACTCACTTTGGTTTGAGTAGGGCTGCGGTGCATAGTGACTGGTGCTTTTTTGCGCCGTGAATAAATATTCTTACTTACTTACTATACCAGATTTCAGCTGGTTAAGCCGGCCTTCTGCCACACTAGGCACAGTGGGTGTGAACAACTTGCCCACAGTGATATCGTCATGGTTGTCATTGATATTGATGGTGATGCTGGTATGGTGGTGGACTGGTGTTGCTGGATACTGGTCTAGGGTTATTTCAGCGGCGGTGCTGGCTACGTACTGAGCAAGGAGGCGCTGCGGAGGCTGGCTCACCGCGGCAAGGGCGAGTGTCGAGAAGACCTCGGTGCCGAGGACGCGGAGATGGGACACTGCATGGAGCGGCTCGGAGTCAAGACCGGGGACTCGCGCGATTCACTCGGACGAAGTCGGTTTCACTGCTTCAACCCAGAGACGCACATTCACGGCGGCTATCCCAACTGGTACCTCAGCTATGACAAGTACGGCGCCAAAAAGGTGAGTTAGAGTTGGCGGACTTTACAGACGTGGTGGCTACTGGTGTGAAGCCTGTGTAAAGGGAACAGTAGAGCGTTCACTTGCGACCCAAAAGGTTGCAGGTTCGAATCTTGGCCGGTCCGCTTCCAGGTAACAGCTTTGGGCAAGCTGCTCACATGCCTGTGCCTCTGTCACCAAGCAGTATAATTTGGTACCGGCCTATGGGCGGTGACGCTGTTCGGCTGGGAAGGTAACTGCAAGCCTGGCGGAAAGTAATGGCAGCCTACCGCCGGATGGATGGCTTAAGGTCACCTGCATTCCTTTCCTTAGCAGTCAGTTGATAAATCAAGATATCATACGGCCATTTGGTAATTGCTATGATTGGGTAAGTGCTGTGAGTTTCCTTACAATTTGATGCTGTTGTTTTGCTGACAGGAAGGGCATTCGTCTGTAGATAAACTTCAGCTAATTATCCTAGATGATCACTTTTATAATGAGGGTTGAGAAAATTTAGGGAATATCAGCTAGGTTCGCTGTTCACCAGGTATATGCGTTCTACTTTGTGTATGTCGGTGTGCTACTTCACGCAAGTTGTACTTGTGCCGAAAGAGTAGATCATTGACATTACTTAATTCAGCTGATCGTTCATTAAACTGGGCTGGTTTAGACAGCAGATAATACGTCGATAATATCAAATGCTGTGTATCGATAATACACAGCAATTGTTGTCAGAGTTATTATTTGACCTATAGGCTTATAGTGTCTGAACATCTGCACTAAGTTGCTGCTGCTTATGCTGTAATAAGGGCCATATCTGAAGTCATTAGGAAGAGTGATTTTCAGCCATGTGACTGTCGTACCTTGAATTCACCAAGGTTCACTTTCGCACAAATGTAGTCAATAAGTATCTTCCAAAGGATGCACTATCTGTTTCACATGATCCTTTTTAAAATTGTAGAATTTATTAGGTGAAAATGTGCACTTCAGACTTTTAAACAAATTGATCACTGTTCGTGCTAGGCATTATCACAGAGTCACGTCGTGCTCATTGTGAAGCAAGGCCATTGTCGGCAGTCCGACCATGGCCTGGCCATGAACAAGAATGTAGAATAATGTAGATTACTGTCCTTTTTTATTTCGGGTGTCGTCCAAGCCTTTAAATAGCTGGCTTATAGCCTAAACCCCCCTACGACAGCACTTCAGCACTATGTGGTTGGACCACTTAAAAGCCGATCACAGCCATGTGAAGTTTGTGGCTTGCAGTTTGACTGTAGAAAGGGTGAAGCTATAAGCCAGTGTGACGTCGTGTGCAAGTGCCGGAGGGTCGATTGATTGGTTGGTTGCAGGGCGTTGAGAGCATCAGCGACTACGCGATTACATTCCACTACATAAGCGTTGAGCAGCTGTACAACCTCGACTTCTACGTCTACCACCTGCGACCATACGGCATTGTGTCAGGTCTACAGGAGCTGAATCAACCCCGCGATGACGACGAACCAACTCGACGCCCCACTGTAGCGCCAGCCACTCCGTCACTGTCTCGGCAAAAGACACTCTTTCACGCACACCGGGCCAACAACAAAGTCGACTCGCCGTCCGTCCTTTGACGACAAGAGTGAACATCGAACAGCAGCCAACTGTCTCACAAGAAGCTCAGCCGATGCTGAGATAGCAAGACATGCGAGCCGTTAGATGCAGACATTATTGCTGCCGAAGTGTAAAAATTTTGACATTTTTTATACCCCACTGGTCTTCTTCTCAGTAGAATTCAGGATCACAGGCAGCCAGCACTGAGGCCTAAACTTGGCCCAGTGCACTATTCCCCTCTAACCCTGGGGCTTGTACTATGCGCACATTGAGGTAGTGATATCCTGTTCTATTTTGGAACGCCAGAGCAACAAATGAGGGGAGTTTGCCATTTTTTCACGAAATTGGTTTCCATGGCAACGTCCCTTGAGATATCAGAAAAAGAAGTCCAGATCGATCATCTACACCCAACACGCTTTCATTTTGGTGCAAAGATTGCGAAAATCGGTCCAGCGGATCCTGAGATAATTGTTCTCTGAGCGATAATTAAAAAAAGAAAAGAAAGAAAGTAAGAAATTAATGCAAGCAAATATATAGCCCTTCCGGCAAGTTTGCCGAGCAGGCTAAATTATAATAAAGCAATAATTCAGAGAACTTTTACCGGCAAGCTCGTTGCTGTGTTGCTGTCAAGTGCTGTGTGATAATAAGAAGGATCTCGAAATAGTTCAAACTCAGCAAACACTCGCCACCAAGTAAATGTCAGTACAACGCACTGGTACCTGCAGTGAGTCTGTGAAAAACTCCAGGATGCAAATCCAGTCATTGTGATCGATTTCATTGCACAAAGCTAACAATCTATCTCTGTAATATGATCTATCCCTTGCCAGATTTTGTCAAAAATGCATATGCAGCTTTTTGAGTAACTGTAATAATTCACACAAATTGATAATGACTTTTCAGAACTTAAAACTCGTAAGTGTCTTCGGCTTGTTGATTGGCACTGAAGTGATCTAGTTGACGTAGATGGACAAGGTTGTCATTCTGCTACTTGGCGTGGACAAGGCCGAGCTCACGTCGCATTAGTCCGGTGCTCATTTTGCGGTTTGCTTTAGCACCTGCTTACGTGAGTCACGTGACGAGATCACGTGACTACGCGAGCTGTACTGCCTAGGAAGTGGTGTACATCTCAGTCAACTGCAGCAAGGCAATACTTAGTGTTTGAGTACTTCTTTTTTTGTGCTATACAAGATGCTCATTATTATGTTTTCTGCCCTGTGGCGTAACAATAGGGCGTGCAAGGCGTGCAGTGCACGCGGGCCCAGCGCTGTGGGGGGCCCAAAATTTGCCCGACGCTGTTTTTTAAAAAGTTTTTTTTGGGGAAGAGGGGGCCCTTTTGGAATACTTGCACGCAGGCCCACTGCAACCTTGTTACGCCACTGTTTCTGCCGTGTGGTTGGGGGGCATGAAGCAATGCTGCAATCTGTCCACCTGTCTGTCTGTCTGTTTGTCCCATGCAACTAGCTTAACAATGGTACATTTTAGGGCTATGTTACTGCGGAACACTAATAGGAAACCCCATGCTGTAAGTCATAGCCAGTGGTCATCATGGCCATACAGCCCCCAGAAGTGGCCGAAACTCCCAACTAAGCCGTCACAGTAGATTTATAGAGCCGGTTTTGGACCACTCTGTTTCCGGTTCCGGTTTCATAGAATATGAAACCACTTCAGAAGCGCCACTTCCGAAGCATTTGCTAGGTGGCTGCATCGTCAGTATGCCTCACCAAACTGCCATCACCGGGGGACATGGGGCATATTGTTTAGCTGTGCAATACCTTGTTATTATTCCATACATCTTTCCACTATGGTGTTTATAGTTTATATTAAGGTGTTTTTAGTGTAGATTCTCTTGCAAGTAACTACCGTGTAATTGTCTGCCATGTATACAGCCGCATTATGTTCCACTTCTGTTGATAAATGAGTATTTTATATGTCCGAACTGTGATGCATGTGATATTGAAGCATGCTGACGTTGCAAGCTGAAGTGAATTTTTGTATCATCGACATTCAATTTCCTACTTGTGTCAGTAATAAGACGTCGTAATGTACTGTAAATGTCGCAATGGCATCGTGCTACACGTTTTACCTGCTGGTTGATGTGATGTTAAACTAGCATGGTGAGGATACCATATGCTGTGACTGATTTACAGTATATATAAGCTGATCACCTGCAATAAAATCATATTTTTAGGTGTTCACTGGGCAGCTCCGCAAGTTACGATTAGTTACATTGTTTTCACTGCACATGATATTCAAGTTTTAATATTTGTTTATTAAGTAAAATAGGATTATTCTGTTTTAACTGTTTAACTTTTTGTGTGGTGATATCGTCGGCATGTTGTTTGTATGATCTTTGTGTGCTACAGTTACTACTGTTATAGTGCAGTTTGCAAGCAAGATGATTGGGTCACACTGGATATAAGTGCCAAGCTTTGTCAAGAGTCTTATTGGTTGCTGCTGTAATATTTTTTTTTTCAACTACACAAAGAGCAGTTCTTATACATTATGTGAAATAGAGCGAAATGTAATGAAATAATATAGTGAAATAGATGATGATGTAACATATCTGCGGAACACTTTTTAATAGAAAAGTTCCAACTATGTGAAATTGTGTTCTGACACTGCAGTGCACATGCAAAGACAGCTTCTTGTTAATGGCATCTTGTAGAGTTCTGCCTCAAGGCGTACCTGGCCCCAAAAATTGACCCAATTTTACAGCACGATGCTATGCTAGCGCAGTACATGCTGTCGTCGTGTGTTTCTGTCACACGCTGGTATTGTATCAAAACAAGGAATCATGGTTATGATCACATGGCACATTAAAATTTTTAGTTATCACTATAATAATATCCGTGGAACGGATAAAACTAGAAACTTCAAATTTTGTACACTGGTTTGCCATGTGACGCATTAGCGTGCTCGTGGACTTTGGAAAACGACACGGACAAACGCAGGTTGTTTCCTTGACGTCTGACTAACGCAGCAGACCATCGTCCGACCAATCAGACAAGAGGACCTAGCAGTGGCTAGCATAGCGCGGGATGATACCTCCACTCTTCCCGGCTATGATCCCTCCCCTCGCGCCCGCATGCACCGCGACCGCAATGCGCGGTAGATTGGGATCGGAATTTGAAACCTAAATTAGCTATAATGCGCCAATGCACTTCCGTCACAGACAGACAGACGGACACTGACATCGTGGCAATAGCATAAGCGCGAGATGTATATATTACATCTCGCGCTAATAAAAGCGCGGCAAGGTGGGCGGGGAAGTCGCCGGCAACGCCCGACAAGTACGACTCTTTACGGACTTATGGACATCATCGCGAGGCTCACAAGGGATACTACGAGGAAAACTGTCCCGTGGAATTTAAGTTATACGCCACAAATGAAATACATGTAGGCCTACGTTAATGCATTCCTACCACCACGGTTCTAGCGTCTCCACTTTTGGGGAGTGGGCCAGGGGTGTCCAAATGGGACCGATCACCGGAAAAAAATTGTCGGTCATAGGCTCAAATATGCTGTTTTTGGCATAAAACCAACATATAATCATTTATTTTTTTTATCCCAAATGTCCAGTTACACTCACCAAAAATCTCATTTGGGGGGAGCAGTTGGGGCCAGACCTCTGACTGGGGGGCCATGGCCCCCTTGTCCTCGCCCCTTTAGAACCGCCCCTGTCTACAACGTTCTTATCTTAGGTCCGGTTTTTCCACAGCAAATTAATCTCCCGTTAATTTAATCCGGCATTAAATCCGGCAGATAATGATCAATTTACTCAGATGTCGTTTTTCCACCGGCAGTTCGTCAATTAAATCGTCCTAAACGGACGATTTAATTGACGAACTGCCGGTGGAAAAACGACATCTGAG
>Ga0209782_1001272_pt1 | contig 12871 bp, 7 predicted proteins | sample WorMetmaBAHAMAS1_FD_187390 | JGI IMG/M metagenome (GOLD analysis project Ga0209782, IMG submission 187390) | Marine gutless worms symbiont microbial communities from Max Planck institute for Marine Microbiology, Germany - Inanidrilus... | ecosystem: Host-associated > Annelida > Digestive system >... | reverse complement strand
GGGGGGGGCACGGCCCCCTTGTCTACGGGCCTCAGAGCAGCCACAACCAGCTAGGGGGTCTGGAAATTACTATAAGATCCCCAGTGGGGTTCGGAGCAGATCCCCGGAAGAAGTTGGTTATGGCATATTTTGGGGCTTTAAAATCACAAACTAATGATAGTCGATAGTCACTCTTCATTTTAACACTCCCTTCATGCAAATACAACTTTAGATGTAATCCTTTTTTTATATGCAGTCTTTATTGATATAAATAGCTTTCTTAAATAGATCTATCCCTAATCGTGTTCTTGTATTCTCACATTTATGTTTTGTGGTTTATTTTTATTTTATGTGTGTACTATTGCTTCATTTACTGCTATTACTCTGTAGCATGTACGTTTATATATGTGCTTTTCATTAAATACTCGATACTCAATATCTTGCAGACATAAGTCATGATGCACACTAGGGCACAAGGGCACAACAGTTTTTTTATTTATTAATTTTATTTAATAATTGAAGCAAAACAAATCAATGCGGTCAGTAAAAATCACAATAAACAAGTAATAATAGTCTCTGCTGCTAAGGCCGACGAAGGGTAAGAACCACGTTACACGTGGCCGTAAACAAATAAGGTACAATACAGAAGACAATTAGTCCTTGCCAATTAAGAATTGTGAAAAATCAACAGACTTAAGTTTATGGACAAATACAAGACAGGGATAAGGCCAGAAGGTTTAATTAGGGAGCTGGGGGGCTATAGCCCCCGAGTCACTGGGAGCACAGTGTGCCTGTAGAGTCTACAAGCCATGCCCCCGGTAGGGTCTAGAGGCTAAGCCCCCTGCCCCCACTCGGAAGCTAAAAGCAATTTACAAACTAAGTGCTGCACTCTGCATTTGACTATTTAGTGCTTTCAGATATTTCATCCATTACTGCTTACATGTTACATGCCTTTGCCACTAACAGAAAAGCACACTTGTAAATCACGTTTTGGGGGCTGGATTGAGCTTTTCCGGTCGCCGCATCTCGAGTTTGGAACAGTTTGCCACACCACGTTACGTCTGCACAGTCACTGCCTGTTTTCTGCAGTCGTCTGTTCAAAGACTTATCTCTTCAGACGCAGTTTTCCTTGACTATTCTGTTGTGCCCACGAAGTGACACTTGTTATTATGGACACATTAATCGTTCTTACTTACTTACTTACTTACTTGGGACTGTGAAACTTGGGGGCTTAGCAACCACTGGCCACACTTGTCCTTGCCCCTGAAAAGGGCATACTATGTAGAATAACTGATTATTATGCAGAAAACGTTTTCTTAACTGACACAATTATATCTATTATACTGTACCAAAGTAACTGAAACTGATTTTCAATAACAAGCTTCTATATTTGTAACCAAACTCAGAGAACCTGAACTAAAACACACTGACATTATGGATTCAGAATAAATAATAATAGTAATTAATAACCAACCTGTAACCTAGTTAGAATATCCAGTATATGGCACCTGTTATGCCAACAATTCTGATCACAAAGTATGTCAACACTCACTTGACCAGTTTCAGCATCAACTTGTCACAACACAGAACACAATATCACGTCTACTATCACCATTTCCAGTTTGCAACTTTAAGGTCCGGTTTTTCCACAGCAAATTAATCTCCCGCTAATTTAATCCGGCATTAAATCTAGCACATAATGATCAATTTACTCAGATGTCGTTTTTCCACCGGCAGTTCGTCAATTAAATCGTCCAAACGACATCTGAGTAAATTGATCATTATCTGCCAGATTTAATGCGAGATTAAATTAACGGTAGATTAATTTGCTGTGGAAAAACCGGACCTAATAGTCTACTAGTCTGGCCTGTGTGGTATAACGGTGGAGCATTCGTTCACGATCTAAAAGGCCGCGGGTTCGAATATCTGCCAGTAACAGCCTTGGGTAAACTGATCACACGCATGTGCCTCTGTCATGTAATGGTACCGGCCGATGGGCAGTGATGTTCTTTGGCTGGGCAGGTAACTGCCGGCCTGGCGGAAAGTAATAGCAACAATTGCACATGAAACCATGGCATAATTGATGGAGTCATTGTACTTTGGCAGCAGCTATAATGTCACTGATATCTGGTGAAAGCTACAGAGGTATCCGCAGGCCTCGTGTAACGTACTGGTAGCCTACCACTGGGTGGATGGCGTAAAGTCACCTGTGGGGCAACTGCCTGTACACCGGGATCAGCTCTGGGCCCAACTCTCGGTAATGAGTATGAGAAAACTTTACCTTTACTCTTTTACAACCAAACTAACGAACTGTAATGGTGAATTCACACACGCTGGGATGGGATGGGATGGGCTGTGCAGGTAACTCAATGTGTGAATGCCTCCACTGAAATACTGAGTTACCAGTGCAGCCCATCGCATCCCAGCACAGCATGTGTGTAAATGCACCATAAATTGTGGACCACCAAATTGGTACGCCAGCTCAAATGCCAGTGATGAAGTAGCTAATTCACGTATTTGTATCATATATTACTTTGATTACTATGCATACTATGCAATGGCAGCACATCTCTAATTTTAACACACAGCAGTCTCTTAAAATGTTCATGTTGTCTGTGGCACTACGTGTACCAAATTTGGTAACAAATGGACGACATTTCACAAAAATTCAGTGAAAATCCCCCAGCACCGATGGACCCAAGTTCGCAGACCCGAGAATGGCTGCCGTCAGTCCTTATTTTAAGGAATATGTGATCACTGGAAAATTTTGTGGTTACATAATTGCGATTTAAATGTGACTTCCTCGAATATCTTTCTTTTTCAGACTCTGAAATGTAACAACAGTGCACTGCAGTGGAGGCAGTCATCGAGTGAGGCCAACTAGCCTATGACCTCTGTTTGGCAGCTGCAGAACCCATGGTTAATCTCACAATTATCAGTGCAGTTAAATGCCAATGCAGACTAAGAAGAATGAAGACCACATACGTCAAAACTACGGCACGATGAAACACTTGTCAAAAGAAATGTGTTTCTGGCTGAAACAAACTGCAGGATATGCATTACACTGTAATAAATGATAACAGCATGTTAAATCATTAAATCTACATATATTAGAAATTTAACCAAGAGCTCTAAATCATATACTAAACACACCATTTGGATGAAAAGGAATTGATTGGAAGTAGACTTTAGGTGGTTGATCATTGTAGTGTTCATCAAACCTCATAGACATCTGAAATATTCCCCCTGTGCAATGCAATCAACTACAATGGATAAATATTAGGGATGCGAACGTGTACACGATAACACATAACTTCTTTTACCTTAACAGTCAATTTATCAGCAATTACGCCTATTGTTGATGATCATTATCTCCAATCTACACTGTACACAGTACAATAAATCAACTGTCTTTTTTACAGCATAAGTTGTTGCTACTCTCAGTAATACATGCAGTAATCAATTTATCAATTTATTTTCATTATGGTGCTGACTGAACAGAAAATGATTTGCCTTTAAATGGAAAGGGTATCACAAATTCAGCTGCTTAGCTGTGATATCAGAAAGCTGTTTATGCCTCATTTTAACAGAAATCTATTTAATATTTTAAGTAACAGTGGTGGCAAAAAAATAGACAAATGTTCAAACTTTAAAACTACTATTTTGAACCTTCCCAGTCAGTTCCATGTGAACCGTGAATTGTTGCTGTCCACTCAAAATACATGTAATTATCTTCAGCAACAGGACGAGCTTCAATGCCCTAACACGATATGCACAACATCAAACACTTAGGTCCGGTTTTTCCACAGCAAAATGATCAATTTACTCAGATGTTGTTTTTCCTCCGGCAGTTTGTCAATTAAATCGTCCACCTGGACGATTTAATTATCTGCTGGATTTAATGCCGGATTAAATTATTGGGAGATTAATTTGCTGTGAAAAAAACGGGACCTTAATGACAGTTCACAGAGTTATAACATCTTTTGCAAAACCTGGAGGTTACAACTAATTTAGAAAAAGATGTTAATATCAAATCACACACAATCAGTCATTTAATATCTAGTTCATTGAACACAGTACATGAAAACGCAAAATTCTATAGCCTATAGCACAGTAAAAAAATTTTAATCCTTAAACAAGACAGAAAATTAACTGCACCATACTAAGTAGGATATTCAAATGAGATATACATAATTCATTCATCAGTATACATACTAACTAAACTGTGATAAACCAGGAACATTTAGGTCCGGTTTTTCCACAGCAAATTAATCGCCCGTTAATTTAATCTGGCATTAAATCCGGCAGATAATGATCAATTTACTCAGATGTCGTTTTTCCACCGGCAGTTCATCAATTAAATCGTCCATTGCCGGATTAAATTAATGGGAGATTAATTTGCTGTGGAAAAACCGGACCTTATTTGCCTCAAAATAAACTGTCATTATAACATGCACACACACACATACCCATTTAATGGCCCATTGTCCGGGACTACCTGGGTGAGCCAGTACCAGAAAGGTAAAACCAATCTCGATTTTATTAATGCAATGAGACTGTGAGTGGCATCTGCTGAGCCATATGCAAGTCTGCAATGCAACTTGCTCCAGACAGATGACCCCACCACTCATTGGGCCCATTCCATGGGGCCATAGCGGTCCCCTCTGTCACGCGTTGTCGTTGTAGTCATTGTGGACATCGCACGCCGCCTGCGCTATAGCTATAGCTGGCGTGCGACTAGCGACACCTGGTGACTGGCAATGTAACGGCGGCTCGCAGTTGCGAATGGGCCCAACATTTTTCAAATGCTTCTTGTTATAAATTGTTAATTATTTATCACTACAGACTATTATAAATTGTTGTTATTTTTGTTCTGGTAGTTGTTATTGTTACAGCAGGCAAGTCATACCAATGGGCATGTGTCCTTCATGTGCTGATAATCCTGCTGAATAAGCAACCGTGCTCTTGACATCATTTTCTGTATTAACGTTCATTGCATACATACCGGGTAGATTAAAAATAATTCAGAACAGCTCCAACAGTCAAAAATTAAAGACAACTTTGGGTTAAAATTTGACTTCATTTGGGGATAGTACCAAAATGTGTTTCAGACAATTTCCACACACTTCGCTATCTTAACGATGGTTTGACCCCCTCCCCAGTATGGGAAACCTATAATAGATGAAAATTTACTGGATGTGAATAGAGGATGTTACACAAATCCATTTTGGACAATTTTCTGATTATTGGCTATCTCCATAAAGGTTAACTCCCGGGCTGTAGTCAGAGATGCAGATTTTCTGTTATCGTAAATAAACAAGGTATATGCAGGTATGCCTTGAACTAAAAATAAAAACACAAGATAAGCTACTGAACGTCTTTTTATGCCTTATAAAATTGTCTCTAATATAAGATTAGTTAATCAGTTCCTGCTAAAACCACTACAGCATGAGTACGACTTGTTAGAATGATACTCAGATGTCACTGTTAATATCTGCAGATTTGTCAACGCTGGAAAAGTAAACTACTGAGTAGCCGCAGGCCAGCTTTGCTAACTCTTCAAAAGTGCCAAAAATGTATGCATTAAAACCTAGAGTCTCAAATAGCCCTTGTGTCTGCCACATAAAATTCTGAAAAAGTGATCACTCATTTGGTTTGTCAGAATCAATGACAGACTGGCATGATGTCAGTGTAGTTAGTAAACAAGCAGATTAACTGTAAAAATACGACACAGAATACACCAAAACTCACCAGTTTAAGAGCCAAAAGCAAAAAAAAATTCTGGACAGGGGATCACAATCCCCTCTCCAGACTCATTCCAAGTCCCCAGTGGGGAGGGGAATACCCCCTCCTCAACCCCACCCCTTTCGGCACATCAATCTTCGATCACGCCTACAGCACTCAACCTCGATGCCTTGTTCACAGTGCAGGGTATACCTTTTTATTTGTAGCACTACACCACAGTTTAACCCCCTCTGTAATGGTTAACCCCTCCTCCCCGTCTACATATTACCCTTTTGGAGTTATTAATCCCTAAAGTTGGTCCCCAACTGAGGGGAGAACATGTTTTAAGACAGAATCGACCCCAAAGCTAGACCGAAATGTTGGTTGGTAAGTTAGGTCAAAATGGGGTCAACAACCAAAAGGTCACCCATATAATTGAAAACTGAGTGTCCCCCACCCCCAGTGCAGGCTAGTGTGTGTGTGTGTGTGTGTGTGTGTGTGATGTCTGGTCGGTTTCTATGCGAAACAGTAGTGCAGATAACTATTGTTTATTTATTTCGGGACTGGGAGGACCCCCTGCTAGGACTAATTGTCTCAGAAAGGTCAGTGAATTGCTGAAAAAGGCAGTTAATAACAAATTTCTACATTCACATTAATCGTGCAGTCTCGCTGTTTACCTTCACAACGTGTTGCTAGGCTTGCATAGACATTACAGCCCAAATGTCCAAACCAATAACAAAAGTAGCCCAACTAATGGAAAAAGTCGCTGTCATCAGTCAGTTATACATACTGCATCAACAAACTGTTAGTGTGTCGGCTCAGACGCAGAGGCAGCATCTAATGGCAAAATATTATCATTGATTTAGCGGTTGCTATTCGTTACTAGTCATGTGATGCTGTTATTAATGGCTGAGCGTGAGAACTTATTGAAATCCATATGCGTCTTACCGACGCTAACCGTTTATGCCTTATTTCCCTCTTTGCCGTTCAGTAATCGTTTACCCGTTTCATGTACACTGTACACGCTTACTAAATTTTCCTCGAGTCTTGCACAGTGCATTAAGTTTACGACTTCACAGAGGGGACTCGTATTCGATATTTACGTCACGTCACTGACGTTGGGAAATTGTTTTCACTTTACTAGACTGTTGCAAGTTGCGCTTTATGAACTGATTGCTCGATTATTTTATTGCGAGGTGCATCGCGCATCCCTAGTTGAGCAATAAACCTAAAAACACATTACATATTCTATTGTGTCACTTATTTAGAAGTTGTATTAAATGCTCTATTTCTCTATTTTATTACGAATAACATGCCGATTGCACATTTTGTCTTATGGTAGAAGGTTGTAAGTTGCGTTTCTCAGACGCTGAGTGTGATGTAGCATTTGACAGTAGCAGTTTTGATGCAGTAAACGGACGTATATGGTTATGTGGGCGTGTCCCCTGTAATTGACTCAGTATGGATCGCTTAAATGATAGCTTTTCGCGAGAGGAGCATGGACTTTCAGAAGAACAGTTGGACGAAGCTAATGGCATTCAGCAAGTGGAATCTGGCGGACTGTTCTGGTATGACGCTCACTTTGGTGAAAATGAACCAGCCGAACGAATGTTTAAGTCTCTACAGCTCAGTGGAAGTTCGCCAGCATATGACTATTTTGAATCACCACAGCATCACTCACTGGATGATATGAGCAGTCACTGTCGTCAGAATGATGTCAAAGACTTTACAGCAAACCAGAAATCTGCTGCTAAGGATGACGATGATGACGACGATGACATCGACATTGAAACAATGAAGAACAAATTTTTGTCTGCATGGACTAATGCTAGAAATGGTTAGTATTTAATTTTTAAGGTTTAATTATATTAGTATGTTGATGCAGTATTATTGATCTTTGAAAGACGTAAATGCATGATGGTAAAAAATATTTTTTTTGCATTTGACACTGTGCAGATCATGGGTAAAAGGTGGATATGGGGATGTTTAAGGTTACAGTTTAGGGTTAGGGTTAGGTTTAAGCATTTTTCCTTTTGGCATATTTACATGTCCACATTTACCTGTGGCCATCTGTGCACTAGGCATGAAGATGACACTAATATTTATGTTTGCTCTTCTATTTATCTGCAATACTTAGCGTTTTGATATCTTTTCAGAGGTCATTTAAGAATACATCTTAAATGCTAAACATTCAGAAAGATAAGAACAGTACCTTTTTATTGCCACCCATCTCTTCCGGGACAACCAGAGCAAGCCAGCACCAGAAAGGTAAAGTAATCATTTTGGCTTTTAATGAGGCATGAGAGAATGTGCCGGCAGTGGCATCACCTGGACCATATGCAAACTAATTGTACCTCACTTCAGATAGATAACCATGTTTTTAGTGGATTTTTTTACAGATCAGAATAGTTTAATACCTGCTCGCCCTTCGTAACAGGCAGATAACCATGGTCCTTCAACTACACCTGCTTTTGAGTGCAGTGGCTTCTTATGTTTCAATCAAGTGTTATGTCTGCACATCACACTAGCCTACTTGTATATCATTCTTCCGACAGCATGTTGTGTAAATGAGCTGGCGACACTTTTTCATCGTCGTCACAGTCGACATGCAGTAGTGGCAGGAGGCCATGGCTGCTGACTGGATACAGCGTGCATGAGAATGTTGATGCGTCTATGTGGGGCCTATCATTTGCTAGCTGGCTGCTGCTGCTGCTGTCCATCGCTCCAGGCTGCTGGATAACAGCATTACCAGATTGCCATTGTATATCTTATATGCTCTTCCTGATGTGCAATCAACAGTGTCGGAGCACTAAAAGCCGCAGGATTGCTATTGTTTTAGTAGAAGAACATAATTGCATTTGCAGAGGCTAGGCAAGAACTTTTAGTGTTAAAATGTATATGTGCATATTTTCAGGTTGGATAGTGAAAACCTCCACTTCTTTTCGCCATGAATCACCAATTTGGCTGCTTGGCAATATGTACAAATCGACCAAGTTAGGTGTGTTGTGCACATTATTTTTCTGATAGTTGGTCTTTAGTTTGAACTCAGTATTTTGACAGAAGCAGTAAATTACAGTTAAAACCAACCAGCAAACGTTCGTCACTAAAGTGTGATTATTAATATTTCCCTATTTACCCCATGCATAGTGAAAGTGAATGCTTTTTTATATGGGATTAATTTATATTTATTTTTGCTAGTTGGTACTCACAATACTGACTGAACTTTAGGGATGTTAAAATTGAATCGTTTTTTTGAATTAAAAAAAATCAAATTTTTTTGATTATCAAATTTCTGATAGGCCTATAGTGGTTTCACAGATTCACACGTTCATTACAGCTGGCGGCGTTCATATCTTCACATAAAGTACACAGATGCATACAACTAGTGTTGTTGTTAGGCAGAATGAATACATACATAAACTAAATGTTCTTATCTTTCTAATATTTAGTTAAGTTACACATTCCGCATGCCAAGCATGCCAAAGTTTATGTAAAATTTGTGAGGTCACATCTTGTTCACATTTTTATTTTGGCCATGCAATTATCACGTGATCTGCTGCCATGTAACTAGAAATGAAGTTATCACGATTTCGATGCAGGTTACCAGTAAGGAATGTAGCCATAAATAATAAATTTGATTGGACACACACAGTGGATGACATGCAATCTCTACAAACATGCATTTACTCTTATCCGTGGCAGATCATATGTCAGTGATTGGTGCTTACTGTTTGTCTGGCAGTTGTATCAGCGTCTGAGCTCAGTAATACAGCCACCTCAGTTCAGTTTCCATGCACAGTGACCCAATTGTTATGCACTCAGTGAAACTCCAGACACTGGTAACTTAACTGTCTGGGTGGACCCAGCCCAGTGCATCCACGACGCCTCCCTGGACATTCAATGAACCTGGGCTGCACATTAGGAATAAAATAAAATAAATAAATACCGGTACTGCCTGCTGTGCAAGAGTCCCATTACTTTCCAGCTGGCCCACATATTTTCTCCTCAAAATTGTCCCTTTTTGTGGTGGATCTGTGCCCCCATCTAATACTTGGGTTTCTGGGGCCCACAGAAGTTTACACGAGACACCACTAATAGCATCTCAGTTGGTTCAGCCATTTTGCACCGCTTATGATTGTGTCCAACACACATGCCATGCTACGCGTGAGAATTGATTAAAAAATAAGATGTGACAACACCATCTTAACTATTCTATGCTGTTTATCACACCCATTCCCGAATTAAGGGACTGAGAAAAGAGACGCAACAATATTATTATTTATCGCCTTCCAGGAAGTAATACCCATTCTGTACCAGTTGGCCACATCTGTGCAATTGCTGTATGTGAGTGATACGGCATGTTACTGGAATCTTTCTTTAAAGTAAAATATCGCCGTATGAGGCAGTGTTCATGTATCAAAATATGCAAGAAAAATGAAAGCAGTCAACATCTCTGTCAGTATATTAGTTGCATTTTATGTAGACACCTCTGCCAAGAAGAAAAGTCAGAATTCCGTCCCGACAGGTTTCGACGACTTCAAGTTGGACTTCAAGTCGCGGATCTGGTTCACATATCGCACATATCTGCCGGCTTTGCCGGACTCACGATTGAAGTCGGACATTGGTTGGGGTTGTATGTTGAGGTGTGGCCAAATGCTGCTTGCTCAGGCTTTAGTTGTTCACTTCCTTCACCGAGGTATGTATATGTGCACTAACACTGCCACTGCTAGTAGTTCTAGTACGTAAGTAAGTTTAATAAAACACACTTGCAGCTATACAATGTAAAAGCGGAATAGATAAATACAATACAATACAATATGCCGACATAATAAAAGCATAAATAATACAGTAATTGAAAATGAATCATTAAAATGGCGATAATATGATATGATGTGATTGATATGATACTAATAAAAGAAAAATCAACGGGCAAATACAGACAACAGTAAAGCAACTACTGGTAATGGTTAAGTCCGTATTGTATGAAGGAACAACAGCGCTTGGTACGGGTGTAGACTTTGGGAAAGGTTTGGGAAGATCTGAGCCTTGAGGTAATTGCTGTGGACGTGGGTGGAAGAAGGAGACTGTGGAGACATTATTATCATCATATGGCTTGTCCAGTGGACACTGTCGTTTCTACAAGCTTGCTCCATTTTTAGCTCGAGATGTAATACATCTCGCACTTATGCTACGATGTCAGTGTCCGTCTGTCTGTGATGGAAGTGCATTGGCGCATTATAGCTAATTTAGGTTTCAAATTCCGATCCCACTTTACCGCGCATTGCGGCCGCCGTGCTGCTTGCGCGGGCGGATCATCTCGCGCCATGCTAGCCAGTGCTAGACTCTCTTGTTGTTGATACTGCACTCGATGGTAGGCAGTTGCCAGATCAATGTTGAGTGGAGTAAGGTCAGATTCAACTGGAATCAGGTGTGATACAGTTGGCCTGATCAGCAGTTCCAAATTGGCCACAGGGCCACACTGGAACTAAAGACTCGACTGTGGTCCATGGACAGATCAGCATGTGCAGTGTGGCTGAAGAATCTGATATTAACTTTATGGATGATGTATGTGAGTGGTGGCTGGTCAGTACGTCGGCAGACTTTTAGTATGGGTTTAAAATGTGGGATAATTTGGGAGGAATTTGGGAGTTTCAAAGGGGATGGTGACCACAGGTTTGCAGGTACTGAGACTGTTTTTGTTGTTGATCTTTTATCAGATTTACTTTAAGTACTTCCAGTCATCGTGTAGCTGGTTCAAAATGTCGACACTTTAATGCAAATTTTACACAATGTATAAAGGCTTTATCAGCATCAAACACTAGCATACAGTAGGTCATTTTATTCCGTTATTTGAGTGGGAACGCTGGCAAAATTTTTTACACCTTCCATTTTTGCTGAGCAATAATTTTTACTGCTTTCAAGATTATCTACAATTACCTAGTAATTACGCTGGGTGACCAGTGACCATATTGTAACCAATGCAGACGAGAAATTGATATTCTGTTTATGCATTACGGGTGCTGAATGGAAGGAATCTGAAATATTATAATAAAGTTTTTGTCTGTTATGTGGATTATGAAAAGGCATTCGATTGGGTAAATTGGGTAAAGATGAAGGTGCTAAGTGGGTTGGAAGGCCTGCTGGAAATAGTGGGATGTGAGGTGATGGCGGAAGGTATCAGAACTGGTATACATTTGGAGGGCTGGAGGGAGAAAAATTCAGATTGTGGGAGCTGCAACTTTGAAACTGCGGGTGCCAAACGTTGGAGGAAAGCCAGTATAATGGAGCTAAACCCTTTCTGCCATGAGTTAGGTGGTAGAGGAAGCAAGGATGATGCCAATCCACTGATTAGGGTTAATACTTTGTGTTCCATTTAGTGCTCTGACAATGATGGTTGGGTGTCGGAAGAACATCTGATTCGTAACATCCCTATTTCACTAACCTCAGAGGTTCTGTCCCAGAACTGCCGGAGCAAGAAGACCTGGTTGGGAAACGGTGACCGAGGTTCACTCGGAAACATGGCCATTAGACGGTAGTAGCAGAATATTTATGTGAACATTATGTATTCTAGAGTGGAGGTGGCATACTGCCGACGATGGTGCGATACATCGACAAATCATCAGCTATTTTGGCGATACGGCAAATGCACAGAGTCCCTTTTCTATACAGAAACTAATATCGATTGGCCGCGAGTCTGGACGGAAGGCGGGCGACTGGTACGGACCGGCATCCATCGCCAATGCTCTTTGGTATGATGATTTCTGTACTTCTGTGGCTTCTTATTAAGTAAGTAAGTTAGAGTATTTCTAAACAACGCTGTCAAATAAAATTCACAAAGTGCCATAGTCCCATAACCGAAAAAAAGAGTCTTTAGATGTTATTCAAATTGCATAAAAGAGTCACATTGTCTCGGTTTAGCCGGCAGAGAATTCCAGACGCATGTTCTGGTGGCAGCAAAGCTCCAATCTCTGTGTGGCATGTACGTCGAGCAGCACGCTTCAGCGAATCTGAGTGGAGTCGGCGCGGGTGGGCGAGGGAGATGAGCTGACAATTGTCTGACAAGTACGATGGTGCCGCCTTGTACCATAAGTGGCGTTTTTCATGAGCTAACAGGGCGTGTCTGGTAGGTGTTTGGTATGTAAACATGGTAGTCACGTGACTGGTATAC
>Ga0209782_1001271_pt1 | contig 12876 bp, 7 predicted proteins | sample WorMetmaBAHAMAS1_FD_187390 | JGI IMG/M metagenome (GOLD analysis project Ga0209782, IMG submission 187390) | Marine gutless worms symbiont microbial communities from Max Planck institute for Marine Microbiology, Germany - Inanidrilus... | ecosystem: Host-associated > Annelida > Digestive system >... | reverse complement strand
ACATAATACAGTATAATTCATAGTGTGTAGTATACAACACACAATGCATGGAAGTCCAATGACTTGTATGGAGAGTTGTCAGAAGGGCTGACAGCTACAAGTTGTTGTAACAACTACTGATGTCAACTTTTACTCTTAGTCTGACAACCGAGGCACATAATACAAAACAATCTAGACTTGGCAAGTTTTAACAGCTGAAATTCATAAGTTAACTACTTTGATTCTACAACAACAATGCACATCAACTAATCATACTTGTAAACTTCAACATTTGGCCAAAGAATATGGATACTGTTTCATTATATACAACCAGCATATATTTTTCAGTCCCAAAACTGCAGCATACTGTGAAGAAGGCTTAATCATCCAAACCAACTAAAAACTAGAAAAGTGCCCTTGTTGAGGATCGAAGTCCCACCAACTGCATTTGAACTGAGACCCTAACCCTAATGAAAAAAATGTCACAATGATTGACAAGCAGTACAAACATAAACACAAGGTGACACCCACGGACTACAATACATGTCCACTGCTACAATCTCAGACTTCAACTTAGCAATAAACAGCTTTCCATGATAAGATTTCCACTTAACACGTCCCTGACTTTTTGTCACTTCTCTAATATTTCCCTGACAGCTGTCAAATTCTCTGATATTTCAGGTTTACCAGTTGAGTTGCATTGCTTTCTTCAGATTCGCTGGCCTGTACTGCATATCTGGGTACACTCCCAAAAATGACTTAAGACCCTGGCTTAAATGGCGTCCCTTTTAATAGAACCTTTGTGGCAGAGCCAATAATACCAAACACATTGCAACAATGCGTAGTGGCATTGATGAGCAGATATGAAGGCAGGAATGTCCTATCCCTTTGCAGTCCGTCAACAGACAAATATACAATGAGATCCAGAAAGTTTTGGTGACAAAAAGGTATTATCCAATCACTCTTTATGATCAAGAGGGCAATGAGCAAGCCCACAGTCATCTAATTAGCAATTATAACATGAGCATAAAACATTATCATTATTCAGTTTTCAACATCACTGTCATCCAGTACAGGCAGTGGTGGGGTTGATGATGTTTTAGAAGGACCAAAAAACCTCTTCAACTGTCCACCGACAACCGGCTTCTTATGTACAACTGAGTGCCCAACTTTCGGTCGTGGTACAACAACCTTCTCATGGCCACCAAGTCCATTGTAACCTACACGGAAAGTCGACGACTGTGAAAACTTCGCTGAAACGGCGAATGGGATCTTACTTCCCAAAGCTGTGCCAGCATTTGCCACGGATGGCTTGTTGCTGATGTTTCGCAGAGAAGCGGAAACTTTAGCGGACAGTTTGCCAGCGGGATTGTGGCTAACGTTTCTATGTGACACAGAAGCGGTGTGTTTATTAACTGGCTCACTGCTAACTGTCCGCAGTGCAGTGGAAAGTGTGAATTTGCCAGTGACTGAACTGATTGCTTGGTCTGACGTCTTTTGCTTCTCCTCTAATCGTGGTCGTTTCTTTGACGGCTCAATAGGTTTTGGAGTAGTAAACAGGTCAGCAGAGGTATCAAGGTCGATTACTCGTGCCCGATCACTCGGAGTTGAAAGTTTTGGAGTCTTGAAGAGCAGAGACGGTGCAGGACTTTCCTTGATGAGTCGCCGTGCAAACCCAGCTGCCGTGTTGCTAGGACTCTCCAGTGCTGCCTCCAGTGCTTCAAGCTTCTTATGTAAACTGCTCATCTCTTTGTTCTACATACACATGGCAGCATACAGCATACAGTCACTGCTTAATTTATAAACCGTTCATTACGTCAACATTTCATCGTTTCGTAAGACTTTCCCATTTTATCCACAAGTCACAACTAAGCTAGGTGATTCATCTGCAAATGTGCTTTTTCATTAATGAAATCAAGGAATTTGCTGCCATGCTTGCAGGGCCATATATTCAGCTAATATCACGACTACTTTCATTCAACCAACAGATACTTTATTTAGAACTGCTGCATTATAGCTAACGAGGTAAATAATGCACTGTAGTATTTTTGTACAGAGTACACTAACCAATGTTCATTAAGCTAGCTTTAAGATTATACCAAACATTATGGATGGTAAATGACATCACATGCATAATGCATAATACATTTCCTATCTTCTTTATTAGCATTATTATTATCATTCAGCAATTTCTAAACTGGTGCCAAACTGTAATGCTTACTAATAGAGAATGAATAGCATTAATAATAAGCCAATGATTGCTATGCAGCACTGCACTGCTCGCTAACCTGAGAAGCAATGTCTTCCTCTAAGCCGGCAATTCTTCCACTAGCAATGGTCAGCTCGGTCGTCTGGTCGGCGAGCTTTCTCTGCGCTAGTTCCACGTCACGTTTGGCCTTGCGCAGCGACTCAGTGAGACCGTGGCACTCGCTGCGTTTGCGTGCAAGCTCCGCTTTGTACACAGTGCACCATGTGGCCAGCTGTGTCGCGTCGCTCGTCTCACGTATCAGACTGTCAATGTCGTCCTGGCAGCCTGGTGCAAACACTCAAACATTACTACCCACAAACTCGTCCACCAGTTCAAGCAGTTTTGTGCCATGACTGCTAGGCCAGTTTCATTAAATTATCAAAAGTGCAATATCAACAACATTTAAATGTAGAATAGCCCTCTAGAAGCATTCTTACTTTAACACTCATTCTAATAACAGCACTGCATTTATGTGTTCTTGATATTCCGAATTTCAGTCTGTATTTGTACCAAACCAACCCAAATGTGCCACTAAACTATCAATGACATTCACAAAAACTTACTGGTATAGGACACCTTACCTCATTACACTTCATTATCCATGCTGGCAGTAGCCGAGCAGTGGGTAGGGTAATAAGTTGCATCTGTGACTTTGTACATCTGTGTGTGTATGTGTCCTGGCTCTAAAAGGAAAATGCTTTGAGCTATCAACACCAAAGTCAGCAGAGATATAGTCCATGGCAGGCTCTCAGCATGCATTGACCATGTGGCCAGTCAAAGGTCAAGGTCACAGGGTTATCAAGTGCAAATTATGTATTATAGTCCATGGAAACGGCATGATATGGGCCTGCATGTCAATATGACTGCTTAAGTTTTCTAGTGTGAAAGTTGTCTTCTCTCACTGTTCATCAACAGTAACATAATAGTAAATGTAAAGAAAGCATATAGCAGTTTGTGCTACAAGCATCACACTGCTATGGGACCTTGCATGCTATATGGGATCATACAGAGTTACAAGCAGAGACAGCACTCCTGTCCTTACCCCAGCTGTGACCGGCCGGTACTCGATTTATCCACCAATTAAGGATGAAAGTCTGAGTAGATCTGAGCCGACACAGGCAAACGACTTACCCATAGTCGCTACGAAAGTGCCGGCTATACCAGGTGTCGGCTGGTTAAGCCGGCCTTCTGCCCCACTAGGCACACTAAGTGTGAACAACTAGCCCACAGCCGCTATGCAGTGACCAGCTTCAATGGGATTCAAACCCATCTCTTTCAAACATGAGTTGAATGCGCTATCCACTCGGCCATCAATGCCACTGAGTAGCCACTAACTCCACATGCATGGCTAACGTATCTTACAAGTATAACGTGTTTGATTAAAGATGTCGGTTCATCCTAGTCCTGGCCATCTGTACCACCAGCAACAATCTCTGTATCTCCAATGATCACAGCACTACATAGCTTGCACAAATATTGTTTCTGCTGCAGCCAACTTGCACCCTCCATTTATCTTTAACACTAATCACACTGGCATATTTTTCAAACTATTTATACCAGGTGGGTCACTAATGACCTATCAATTATAGTAACATCTTTACGTTTGGACAAGAGAAACTTTGTAAGCATCACAGATGTTAATGCCTCGAGGCCTCACTGGCCTAAAAGACAAAATTTTGAAATTGGTTTCACGACAAAGGCCTCCGAAAAAGGTTGACTTTGACCTTCTGGCCTCAGTCTACACCTGAAAGCTAAAATTTTGGCTTTATCTGGCCTCGAAGCCAAAGTTTTGTCCTTAGCCTTGAGGCCAAAATCTTGATTTCACTTTTGCTTTGTCCAAAATTTTGGCCACATTTGGCCTCATAACACTAACCTTTGCCTCAGCCTCAGTTTTTGGCATTAATTTTAAGGCCTTGGTATTGAGAACAAGATTTTGGTCTTGCCTGGCATCGAGGCCAAATTTTTCGACTTGGTCTCGGCTCAAAGACCACAGGTTTCGCCACAGTTTGGTCTCGAGGCTGAAACACTAACCTCAGCCTTGGCATGATATCATGATCATTATTTTTCTTATTATTACATGTGAGTGATAAAAGTATCATTTAATGCATACAGCATATGTATCAGTCAATGTTAACTTAGTGCATTGTAGCTACAAATACGATCAAAACTGAAACTAGAAAGAATCTTTTAACGGAAGTATGCTGCATCAAAGCTGCTCACCATTGATAACAGACTGAACATTCTGCAGCTCAGTGACCTTTCTCTTCAACACAGCAGTTTCTTTCTGAACATCATTCAACTGGCGCACTGCAGACTGTGCTAACGACAGTTGCTGCCGAAGCAGCCTATTATTGTCCAACTCCTTCCGATGCAGTGACTCTAAACTCCTGCAATCATCATCATGCATACACATGCAGTGGTCCTATAACAATACAGAGTATCCAATCACTAGTTGCCAATGGTGATTTTGTTAACTGCAGTAGTTCTCTACATTTTAACATTTTAAATGTCCACATGATTTAAGCTTGCCTCAGCATTAAAATGCAACCTAGAAACCCATCACGCTATTGAAAACTGACCATATAAGCTCTAAAAATCTTCTGAAAACGACAACAATAAAAAGATGAGTAACCTGTAACTTTCAGTAAGCTGACTGGCTTTGTCATCAATAGCGGACTTTTCGGCCGACAGTTTTGCCACTTCACGCTCGCGAAGACAAAGTTTATTCTGCATCTCCTCAAGCTTTGAGGAAATACGTGACAGTTCCAGTGCTGTGTTTGGCTCACCGATAATAGAGTCATCTGCATCGGGCCGTGAGAAAAAGAGTTTGTGGATGATGTTGGCTCTGGTGACCTTCTGTCGACATTGAGGACATGTCATGCTCTGACTGAGCCAAGGTGCAAGACAATCGGCATGAAACAAATGACCACATCGCAAAGCCGAGACCTCACGTAAGTGTTCCAACGGCTCTGTGCAGATTGTACATACTGCTCCCTTCATTGCTGGCTATGGACAACACATCTGTCAGTAACAACCGACATCAACAGCTACAAAGATTTGTACAGTCTAAATCAAAATTATAATCTATTACCTCATTTTTGTGTCTGTTCTGCTTAGCCAAAAATGTCAGCATTCTAGAATAAAGTTTTAAGAATAACATCAGCTTAACCAACTGTGGTGCCGCCTGAATACAAATGCCGACATGGATGTTTCACACTATTTCCACGCAGCAAAACCTTCACTAATGCAAATACTAACCTTGACACTAAAGCCTAACCCTAATGCTAAACCTATTAAAACCTAACCCAAAACTCTACTAACCTTAATCCAGTATTACATGTTTGGCTACACCCACACTTGAGGTTTGGCAACTGTAACAGGCTACGGGTGAAATGTGCAGATGTTTAGGGTTAGCCAGGGTTTTGTGTTAGGGTTTATGGTTAGGATTTAGTTGGGTTATGGTTATGGTTAGGTTTAGGCGGTTTCGTCTCGGCGGTACATCCGCATTTTACCCGTGGCGACTGTAACACACTGAAAAATAGAAATAACATCTTAGCTGAACAGTCGTCAAAACTATTCCATACGTTCACAATATGATGAGTAAAATCATCATATATAATTAATGCTGACGTCTCTGTCTACAAAAATTAAAATCAACTAAACAAACATCATGTTAAACAAAATTTTTAATTTTATATATTGCGCCCGGAAGTCAAAACGAAACCTGCTGTACGATATCCGAAACGAGATTTCCATAAAATGGCGTTGTCGATTCGCCGAAAGCCGAAATAGCGAAACAGTAAAATGCAAACACTATAAACTGACCTTACCCATATTGTACAGGTTTTTTTTAAATTTAAAACATAATGCAGACTTCTGCAGACCCTAGCAGAGAGCGATAGTTAGCCTAGCTTTGTTCCAGTTCCAGATAGCTCGTAGCCCGTAGTTGTACTCATGGGTAAAAGGCTACTAGCTATTACAGCTCAAGTCTGTACTCTGTACACGTTTTTGTGCACTTTTATTATGACGAAGTTCGAAAATGCACTAACATAGGCGTTTTATGGCGTATGGCCAAATTGTCTTCGACAGCAGTCAGAGTATCGGATGCATTTTGACATTATCTGCCCATCGTCCAAAAGCGATCGACCTAACCGCATAGGCTCTCTTGAAAAGATGGGGGTCTGGCGGATGGAAGTCCCCCAGCGGGGTCCAGGAGCAGAGCCCCGGTAGGGAGTCTGGGGGACGAAGTCCCCCATGCAGAAGCTGAAACTTTTTGGTGGAACTACACATAATATTTGTATTAAAATACAACAAACAACATCCTAAACGACATCACTTCTAAAATATTGATAATCTTTGATAATCTTTATTCACCACGAATGGTAGCAAACAACAGAAAAAAATATACAATATACAATTAAAGCAGAAAATAACTTACGTAAACTTAACTACAGCACAACTTATAAAACACTGAGCATTATAACTGAACGCTGAGTATTAATCTAGCAGTAATATTAGACATATCTGGCAATTACCATCATGGAACGCTACAACATATCAACTGAAGGCTGACAACTGGCTGATAACCATTGCAATAACTGCACGATGCACATATTGAACTGTAGTAGCCAGAAATTGGCGACAAAGTATATTGGGGGGACATTACCATGGATGCCCCTCCTTCATAAATATTAGGGATCGACGCCCCTGGTAAAAAAATATTTGCACAGGCCCTGTATGGCATATAGTTTAAATGAAATATGTCAGTGCTATTTTGAACACTTCAATCATAATTCTCTATTTCTTCTACATTTCAAACTTATATGAGCTTACTTTAAGATATATAGTCAAAATTACACATTGATACAGCATAATCAAGTGACATAAGAAGCGAGAAACTCACGCTTAAAAATCAACTTCTAACTAACATCAGAAAAACTGATAACACTATTTTAAAAAGTACATCTCAAGAACCAACTTGCAGTCATCAGTATCTTCTATAATTCTAAGCATTTCCAACAAAATTTGGCATACACTATCTGGATAACTGTAATTAGAAGCAGAGGCAGTTCTATCACCTCGACTTTGGGGGCCAGGGGTCTCCGAAGAGGGGCTAGTCACCGGAAAAATTTTGTCAGTTATATGTACAAATGTGCAGTTTTCAACATAAAGCCAACATATAATCACTAAATTTTCATCGCAGGTGTCCATTTACTATTACTATTAACTGAAAGAAGACTGTAAAGTAAGTAATTTTGTAGACAAAGTATATACAGCTTAATTCAAGCTTTCAGCTATAAACATCTTAAATATGACTAAATTAACCCGCGGCAACATGGCAGACTGGCAAAATGCAGCTATTGCCCATGCTGCAGCAGCACTATCATCAATGATAGAACAACAGAATCAAAGATACCCTACTGATACACACAGACACTGTTCAGGTGAACATAGCATCCAGATTCCAGAACACGCCATTTCCAGATTTAAACAAGGCAATCGTATATAACAGACTTTGCTCCTGGTGCACAACCAACGATGAGTACTTGGTCTTTATCGGTGCACAAAATTTGGTTTGAATAGGATCAGTGGTTTTGGCTGCTATGGCATCATCTCACCGCTTAATAATACAAATGTCATGCCAAAAACGGCCCACGTAAAAAACTTACGCTATCCACAAAACCGGACGTGCATTACGTATCGCAAACTGAACCTACCAGGGCAGGACTGAGCCAAAGCCACAGTCAACATTTACAAAAATTTTGTTGAAGGTTGGCCATGACGTGGTTTCTGAGATATGCAAACAGAGAGATAAACAGATAAACAAATATACTTATAACGAAACTTTGCAGCCCTTTCTGGTAACTTCGACTACATTTTACACAGGTGAGGCTGACAAATTTGTAATTTTCTGGCGTGAAATTTTCTCCAGATTCCCTTTACCAAACATTACTAAAATTAATCAATTTTTATTGAGTTGGCGGCATTTGAGGACCACTGTGTGTTTAGATATCACAGTCGATGGATATCATTTATAAATGGAATTGTGGTAATCATCACAGCAGTTCTCAGTATGATCAACACTCAACAGTATCTCATTGGACGTTTGTAGGACAATGCTGAAGTGCCTGTAAAGGTTGCAGCACCACTGTTAGATGCCTGTTGACGCTGATTGGCTGACTGATGAGGAGGGGGCGGAGCCTGTTGCTGCTGCAGCTGCCTCTGTAGGTCGGCAACAGTATGCTGTAGCTTGTCAATCTCTTGCTGATGCTCCGCCTTCATGTGCTGCACCTTCTACACAGCACAACATCACCAGCACGAACCCTCAGTATTAATGTACCTAAACACAGCTAAGATAAGTGATGATACTTGTTTTTTTTCAGTTGTATTTCCTTCTTTCATTCATTTTTTTTCCTTTTTAATTATTTTAGGTGTCTGTCAGCGCTTTGCCTTGATACCTCACCCACTGTATTATATGTAAAGCTGCATTCAACTGTGAACTGTTTAAATAAATAAATAAATAAATAAGCTCAGCAATAAACTGAACAGCAGCTTACATTTCACGATTCTAGTCTTGGCTAAATCAGGCAAGCAATTCAGCTCAGCCAGTCAAACATAGGGGCCTGTCGGGAACGAGGGGACGGCAACATCAAAATACATAGCCTATTCGTTCCGACAATTCACTCCGCTATTGGAAGGCCCAGCAAGCCAGTGAGGTGTCCTGGTATTTGCAGTAATTATTATTCTACTGTCTGCTGCATACAACGCAACAGCCAACATGTCATACATCAGAAAAAAGTAATAAGCAAAGCTGTTTATGATAGACCATGTGATGAGCTATGCAATGATAGGAAGTCATGAGACAATATCTTGATCTCGAGACATCTCGAGCCAGTATTTTCACTGTCTTGGTCTTGCACTTACAGTCTTGGTCCCATCACTGGCACTATATCAGTTGACATCTCTGACTGTTGTAAAAATTCCAAAAGCTTCAAAAAGATTGCAATAGTTGCATAATGTAAAATGTCATTGATGGTTACTGGCATGGTCTGATAGGCCACATATCAGTTTCTGATAATGGAGTTTAATAACATTCGCTCTCTTACACTATCTCCACTTTTACAACTACATGACTGCCTTTGATCTACAAAAGTCTTTCATGAGATGAAATTAGAGGTCACATATGGTTTTCCAGTTCACACAGAAAATATCATAGATACTACGTGAGCTTATTTTTCACACTATAATGTTTCAGTTTTAAACAACTGAAATGATCTTCAAGGTCACTCAAGGTCACTAATAATGTTGTCATTTGACAGCATCCACTGTGAATATGTCTGTATCTTTTACTATTTCAGAAATAGGACCTGTCATTTCATCAAAACTTAGACCTAGCTGACGTCTACTATCAGAAGTCAAGTTCAGCTACACAAATATCTCACAAGAGATATTAACGGCGAGGACCGCACATCCAGTAGAGTCACATCAACACAACACACTGACGTTGCGGAAGATCTCCTGATTGGTTGCCAACTGTTTACTGGCAGGTACTTGGGCCGCTGACAGCTGGCGCTGCAAGTTCTTCAGCTTTTCATCATACTACAAAATTTCCACAACAATCATCAGTTGCAATGACATATACACGGTGGTCCAGAAACAACTGCAAAAGATTCAATGTATCATTGTATCATGATTTAGCGTGTATGTCGCATGCATATAAAAGAAAGCGGGCACAACAAGGTGGCAACGATGCTGACCTCCATGTGGATCTGTGTGAGCTGCAGACGCTGTTGTCGCTGTACATCATCAGCGTGTGACTTGAGTGCTGACAGTTCGCTGTCCTTGCATTCCAGCTGCTTCACACGCTGCATCTCCGCATCACCGACTGCACACAGTCCATCACCACTGGCTATAGTTGTTCCACATGTACATGCACACGTTTGGCTTGTTTCAAATATAAAATAAACAAATAAATTTCTTAAAACTTTTTACTGGTGACAAAATTGGTTAAACTTTATGTAATAGGTTAATTTTACTACCACACTGTGCACCAAAAATGCAACAGGTTTAACCTGCAATAACTTTCACAAATACAGCGCGGAAATCGCCATGTGTAGTCAGGGTACGTGCACTGGGCCGGCGCGGGGTAGTGAGTGAACGACGTACGTTTGTCGGTGAAGAGGCGCTGTTGATTGGCGAGGTTGGACGCGTGCTGGTCACTCAGCTGCTGTATCTGACACTGCAACGCCGCACACTGGTCCGTGTGATCCTGCACACGTGCAACCAGCCACCTTGCACTGCTCAGCAGATCGCTTACACGCTCCACTAACCTCCAATGGGCTCTACTATACACTGAATGCGGTTTTCCTCGACGTGTGTATTTGGATGTTTTGTGCTGTGCAAAAATTAACAATTCAATGAAGTATAATCACCGAAAATTATTGTTATTGAACATCATTTAATCAGTTGTGTAAGCTGGAATCGGACGTGTGATACCGTGTGTGCGCAACGCGGACGCCATCTGGTGAAAGCTACAAAGGTAACCGCAGGCCTGGCAGAAAGTAACGGCAGCCTACCACCAGGTCTATGGCGTGATTCACTTCACGTCTCCGGCGAGCTGCCTGTACACCAGGTTAGATCAGATCTGGGCCCAAATGCTCGCTAACAAGTATGGGAACACTTTACCTTTACTTCATCATCCAATCAAAATTATTGAACTAAATTTAAACCTTTCACAAATAATCACTAAACAGGCATATACCCAGCCTTAATTCACAAACAGTAACAAAAAGCATGTAATTATGTGATGCTGACCTTTTCACGCTGCTGTTCTTTCTGCTGCATTGATTTTATCACTTCCTTCAACTTCCTGTTTTCATCTGTAGTACATACAGTGAAATCAGTCACTTAACATGCACAGTGAGAGCAGCCCGCACTTTCCATACAGCCCAATGAAACTCTTACACTGCCACAACACATGGATCTATCATGGAAACTACTCCAATTCTTGAGCTCTGCCTATACATGATACATAGTGGCTATATTGCCTACAGCATTATGCAATTTACATAACAGCATTACTAGCAAACATAACAATAAAACAACGAGGGCTGCTACTATGTGATATTTCCGCTTGGTCTGGGTCTGGCCTGTTAAAAAAGCACTGGGGGAAAAGTTTTGCCAAGTACTATAATTACTACGTTTACCGAATTGAGGGGGTTCCAAAATAGTGCTTGGTGGGCAGCAACTGGTAGACAGGTCATGGACAGGCCAAGGCCTTGTTGTGAGTTTTCAGATAGTGCTTCAGTGAATAACTATCAGTAGAAAGCCTGTTAAAAATCCAAAAAAGTAAAAAATCAGGAAAAATGCAACACAGATACATGTAAAAATGTTAACTTCGACATTTTTATATTGATATTTTTGTGATTATGTGTTTTTTTGAAAATATTTATTACAACAAACTACTGCAGCACTTAAATGTATTCTAAAATTTATTGTATACTAGCAACTTTTTAAATTTACAATTAATTAACATTGACCAGTTAATAATCCATTTGTATAGGTCTACCTTGTAGGTCACACCTTGCAGAAAGAGTGCTGTGGGTGCTACGAATGGTATCCTGCAATGTTTTGATTGCTAAAAACAAAAATAACATTTGCTAATGATATCAAACACAAGAATGACTAGGTGCAAAAGTTCACCTGCAGTCACTATTTAGCAATCTGAGCAATCTAAACAAATATGTTAATTGTCAATAACTTAGTATCAAAACTGGTTAAAAATATGGCAGTTACAAACAAATTAAGTACATATTTGAGACATGTGTAGTCTAAATGTTGTGAATTAATAGTTCTGACACCAGCAATTACAGTATAAACATTACATAGTTACAAGTTAAAATAATATTTTCAAACAATATAAAACTAAGGTTATTATGGTGCCAGGCTCTCACCATATCGTTGATGCATGTCTACTTTGCTAGCTTGTGTCAATTTCTTGTTTGCCTGATCAAGCCTCTTACTGACAAAACAGTTTTCCTTCCACAAATTTGTTGCATTCTACAAGAATTCACACAACTTGTGTGATGTGTATACGCACCATATACCTCAAGCAAAGTGATGGATAAGATTATAGATGTGCAATGAAGCTAAAATTCTAGGGGAGTACTAACGACAAAGGTACAATGGTGAATGGGCCATAGACACTGAGAAGTGACATAACAGCTAATCCCCTTTGTCAGGCCTGGTTCTATGGGGGGGGGGCTAAACAGACTTTAGCTCCCCAAACAAGCCCAGTTAGCCCCCACTGTTTTGTAAAACTGTGGGGGAGCTCAAATAAAATTCCACAGAGTGATGTAATGATGTTGTGTTGGTATCTTCTGCATTCTGCATGCCATACTGTACAGACAGCAGTGATGATAAAATGAACAAAATTAAATCAAAGGTTGAATGAAAGAACCGTCCTACAGAACGACACAGAAATGCATTATCGGAACTCTATGCTTCTCAAGACCCCAATTCCTAAATATTTTTATATGCTGATAACTCAAAACTGTATAAAATTATTTGAAATACAAGTAGGCCTAATCTGGAGAAATTGCACTCAGTAATGATATTAATTAAACTAGAATACCTAGCGGAATATTGAG
>Ga0209782_1001270_pt1 | contig 12882 bp, 6 predicted proteins | sample WorMetmaBAHAMAS1_FD_187390 | JGI IMG/M metagenome (GOLD analysis project Ga0209782, IMG submission 187390) | Marine gutless worms symbiont microbial communities from Max Planck institute for Marine Microbiology, Germany - Inanidrilus... | ecosystem: Host-associated > Annelida > Digestive system >... | reverse complement strand
GAAGGAGATGGTGCAGACAACTGGTGGGTTGACAGATTTTTCTGAAGAAACGCTTGTAAAGATCCAAGCGTCTTGCTTGGAGGGACGGAATGCCAGCCAGAGCCAAAATAGCAAAATATGGGGTGGGTGAGGAATAACCAAAAATGATATTGATATATATACATCTCGCGCTTATGCTACGATGTCAGTGTCCATCTCTCTGTCCGTCTGTCTGTGACGGAAGTGCATTGGCGCATTATATCTAATTTAGGTTTCAGATTCCGATCCCATTTTACCGCGCATTGTGGTCATGGTGCATGCGGGCGTGAGGGAAGGGATCATCGCCGGGAAGAGTGGAGGGATCATCTTGCGCTATGCTAGCCACTGCTAGGCGCTCTTGTTTGTTTTAGGTATAACTCAGCCATTGTTTTACTTAGCACCATTGAGTAAGGTGTGCACATATTTTAAGTGTAGGTTTAAATACGGGAATTTTACAGCGACTGTCATTTGTTCATTTATTTACACACTAAAGCCAGAACTGCTTGAAGTACACAACTGAACAGCACTGCAATCATTTGCTGTCAGCCTGTGTTTTTCACTTATCACATTCTGCAGTTGGACATTGGCTGGTCACTTTGGATGTGCCCATTTGTCAATTGAGCTGACGTAAATGAAGCAATGCCTCTTCTCACTGAAGTCAAAAAATGTCAGTGGGTAACTGATTTCGGTTGAACAACAAGAAAGGCATGCATTGAGCCTGTAAATACCAGTAAAGTTACTACTATTACACTTATTTAATGGCCTTTTTTAAGGACAGCTTGGATAAGCTGGTACCAGAAAGGCAGAACCATTCTGGGTTTTAATGAAGCAAGAGATGATGGGGTGGCTGTGCCATCAGCTGGACCATATGCCGATCATTTGCACTTTGCTCCAGACAGATAACCACTCCAGCACCCATTACTTATTTTTTTATGGGCGGAATGCTCTTCATGCCGCCCAACCGGCAGTGTCAAAGCACTGAAGGCAAAAACCAGTATAGTTAGACATAAAAGATTTTTATTTTTAGAACGAGAGTAGGAATATAGCTAGTTTAGTTAAAATACGCCTATAAAATAGCTACTGAATGATGCGTTAATGCTGTGCAGATATGATTTCTGTACAGTATCGTGCTTAGTAGTAAAGAAAAATTGACATCATGCACAGTAGTGAAGTAAGGTTGTCTTTTGGTTAGGTAAAGATGCTTCAGCACGTGGTGCAAGCGTCACTGATGTAGCGACATTGCCGTCGTCGGCACTCACGTTGATGACAAATGTTGACCTGGCAGTGATGTCACTGTCGCCATGCCGACCAACTGTCAACAGTCTCCTGCATCTTCTAGGCAGTTGGCTGCTGGAAGCTTCACTTGTTGGCATCCATGTGCACGGCTGTCACAACAAAGGTTAGATCACTGTTACATTAAATCACATATATATTACTATACTGATATTTACTATGTGTAAACTATTGTTAATATGCCATGTTTATTTTTTTATACAGTTGTTTGAACTGTGTCCTTACAATCTTTAACTTTGTAGACCGTCCACAATATGCCTACACAGTGTCATGATTTCAGTGACAGTGTTTGCTACAGTATTTAATATTTTCCACAATGCTACATTTTACCATTTTTGTGTTTTTGCCGTTATTTCCATTTTACTGTTTACAAAGGTAACACATGTAATATCGTTGAAGCAAAATGGCTAAGCTGCTACAGTAAGTTGCAAAAATTAATTCATATCTATTTTGCACTGCATTTTCATTTTAAATTCCTGTCCTTTTGCTCAACAAAACATGATGAACTTATTTTAGGATACATTATTGTTGATTTTATTATTATTATTATTATTATTAGTTACTATTATTAGGCATTAGTTACTCCATTACATTAGATTACATAACCATAAATTTTGAATTGTATGCTGATTTTCACTATACACAGTCACTGTTGACATCAGACCCAAAAGACGACTTTTTGGTGGTGGTGGGGTTCTTCAGTGTGTTCTGTTCATGTGCTGACGATCCTACTAACACCAGTGATTTTATAGCTTATAGTATAGCATAGTGTAATATGTCACCTTGCTTGGCTGGTGCAGTTAATACCAGTTATCGTTTTATAACTCTTTCTTCCTGTGTTTATATTAGACACCTTACTCATTAAATTGTTGCTCTTTACTAGGATATTATTTTTATCGTTTATTGTGTAACTGGTGCCGTCAGTGCTTTGACACTGTTGGTTGGCAGCAGGAAGGGCATCTAGCCTATAAAAAACTGAGTGGTTGGTTGGGTGCTGGCATGGTTATCTGTCTGCGGCAAACTGCAGAGTTGCATATAGTCCAGCTAATTACACTGCCACTCACTGTCTCTTGCTTCAGTAAAATCCAGATTGGTTTTCACCTCTCTGATACCGTCTCACCCGGATTGTCCCAGACGAAGTCCGTTAAACACGTGTTGTATTTATCATTTAACTTATGTATTCTACTGTGATTTTTATAATGATAATGTTGTCACAAACTTGTAGCTTTTTTCCTCAGGCCACTTTAATTTTTTTATTTGACTTGATCAATTTGATTATGTGTCTTCTGTCAGTAATTTACTGTTCGCACTGCAGGACACTGAATACAGCTAGTGCTTATCAGTTAGCTACAAAAAGTGCAGCAGTTTATCTGACAACTTTTTTGATTTATTGTAATGCTTGGCATGATAATTGTGCATGTTTGTCTTACACAGTTTTATTTTTTAAAGTTTGTTATGGATAATGTTAAATGCTGTCAAAATAAAGTATTTTAACATGCACAAGACCAACACTGATAATTTAAAGTCATGCATTTAAATGGTGCAGAATTTGTTCTACATTTAAATTGACAAAAACTAACCCCAAAACGTGTGAAGCTACAGAGTACTTCGAAATGTTCCAGCTTGTTTATTATGTAATATTGCTGCATTTAAGTGCAAAATTTACATGCACGAAATTGCCATGAGTACAATAATTACAGTAGATTACTAGCAGTGTGTTATGCTGTGCATGCTTTCTATGGAGTCACTGCATTTCACTAGTATTAACTAATTTATTTTAATTAACTCTGTAGCACATTTCAAAGCACAGTATATACCAGTGCAACAAAACAACCTGGTTGAAAGAAAATCATGTTGATAGGTAATTGCTGGGTAACAGTTTCCCAAAAGTTTCCCAGTGTTTCATTATGTGCCATAATAAAATATGCTGCTTCAGTAGTTAGTGTATGCAGAATATTTGGTCATGTATTTGTATTCTGAATGTTTCTGCAGTAGTTATCGGCTTTTGTGTTAGCAAATGTCACTTTGATGTAGTGTAGTTTTGTGTTTTTGTTACTTATTTCAGTAAAACTATGGACAGCGTATCATTTAAAATGGCACAAGATGAACCTTACCATAGCTGATTAGTTCACCCGTGGGAGAGGTGTGAAGTACCGTAATTGGCGTATCTGTCAGTCTGTACATGTGCACTTGCACATGTCTGTAGATGTCTCATATGCTAACAAGTCTCAACAAGAAGCTCACTATCACAGGGGAACAGTGCGGTGACAGTTGACATTTGTCAGCAGCTGCAGTATTGTACAAAAATCATATTTTAAAAGGCCTGCTATAGGCGCATGACTTTGAAAGTCAAGGTCACCGGAAATAGCATGGTTTGATAGAACATGCATCATGTTAATGAACTGCCTTGCTTGCTTCTGTGTGAGTGATAATGTAACTTTTTCACTGTATCTGTCACATGAAATATACAGATCTTTCAAGATTTGGCTTCTGTTTATGTTGTCACTCTGTTTTATGTTTTATGTTGAGATTGTTAACTGACCATTTCACTACTAACTGGCTTGTCTTTTCTTGTTACTAATCTGCTTGTTGTTATATCTGGCAGCACGGCAAAAAAAAAGATTTGATTTGCTATGGGATATTCTTCAGCATCACCAAAATTCTATAAAAAGGATATAAGGAGTTTAGATTTTTGATGAAAAAGTATCCATACAGTCTGTGTCATGTTATTTATAACTAAATTTTGTCTGTAGTTCTTTGTTCATTGAAAATGAAGTCAGATTGTAAGCAGAGTGAGAAATCTCAAGTGAGGAATTGTTTATTTTAAGTTGCTTTCTGATTCCAGGAAGGATAAATTCGTTTGAGACTTCAGATGTTAGCAGTCAACCAGGACAAGATCAGTTGTAGGGCATTTTGTAGATAAGTGGTGTTTTGGTTAATGTGACATGAATAAAAGGTGAAAGAAGTAGAAATGCCAGTTTTTGTTAGTTAATCATTGCTGATAGCCATATCCACGAAGTACATGTCTTGACGAAATACATCACCATTGGCTTGCTATATTGTTGATATGCATCAGTTGTTTTGATAATTTTTGGCATATAACAGGAGTGAAATTTTGGCTATGGTATACGCATTCAACTTGTCATGTCCACTTACTATTACTTTCTATCATTTGTTGCTTAATTACAGCAACGGAGGTCACAACAAGCTAAATGTGATGTATTTTTGAGACACTGTGTACAGACATTTATTAGCAGTCATGGGAGAATTGAGGTGCAGTGAGAGACAGTATCACGTGCCGTGCTGCTAGTGAGCAGCTGTTGTCACAGTTCACTGCAGTAGCTGGTACCGTGCATGCGCATGGCACTGTGTTCAGCGCCGTTACTGCGTGGTCGCACTGCGTCGTTGCACGTCGTCGATGCAGACCCGTTCCGTCTCCAGTCTCACATGCAGCGTGCATTGACAGATGCTGCTGCTGCTGGAGTGACTGGCGTTGATAGCTACGAGGCGGGGCGTGCACAGGCGTGCGGCACTCTCTGCAGGATATTTTCATCTCACAAGACTGGCGAACAAGTCCTACCGATCTACATGTCTCGTTTCTACACCTCACTCTACTATGCACTGCATGACACGGTTATTGTCATATTTGAAATTTGTATCTTTTTTTGTTTCGTTTTGTTCCTTTTCGCACTTTGACATTACTGGAAATTTAACAGGAAGAATATTAATTTAACTAGTTGAACTCTCTGCCATTTTACTCAAAGGTTGTCTTCTGGAATGACAATAACAATACTTTATAGCCACTGTACAGGTCAACCTGTGCTACGAAGCACCGTCAGTTAAGAACTGACGGATTTTGTTGAAACATACATCCCCTACAACACACTTAAAGATATATGAAGGAGTGCTATTTTGCCATGGTCACTGTGGTGTAGTGACATGACAGCCCTCACCGGCTACGCAACACTGATGATGATGATGATAGTTTTACCCATTCACATGCTCTTGCTGAAGGCAGTTAGTACATTTGCATTATGGACAATACACTATAGTTTTCCTCAACAGTGTTACCTGCACCTGCTCTGTACCATTATTCTCTTCCAGGACAAGTGGAGGAAAAAATGAGGAACCAATTATTCAGATTTGCATGGAAAATGACCATTATAACTAACAAGCATTTTTGACTGTTTTTTTGGCTTTTTATTATTTTCTCATCTGAAATACAAGAGCCCATCTCATTGGTTAAGTCATTAGACTAGTGCATCGAGCCAAAATTGCTCGAGTGTTACAGAAAAAATCCTTCATTGCTGGCATGCATATTCAAGCCCTCAAATTTTGGAATATACAACATAAACCTTTTTGATTTTTTTAATTGTTTACAGTATAGATACTGTGAGCTATGAGTTATGCTGTCATCAATAGCCAACACAAGTTGTCTATGACAATGTGCATACTTTAGATACGTGTACGTGGCAAAGTTAACCAATACTGAACTGAACATTTAGCCTTCTGGTGATCCCCACAAAATGAAATGGAACATAATTTAGATTGTGACAGATGCAGTAGTAACCGATTTGACACCATTGGTGTTATTTGTTATATACTAAATCCAATGACATTCAGTCTCAGTTTGTAATTTATCTTGTATTGTATAACCGTAACTTGTAAATTTGTCTTAATAATTAGCACATAGTGTCATTGCAAAGAATTTTATAGTGTTTGCTGTTGTAGTGTTCTGTGTATCTGCCACGCATATGACCTGTGTCAAAAAGGTTAAATTCGTTGGCAGACTTCTTTTTTACAAACTAGTAACCCCATCAATTTTGTATTGTCAAGCCGTATTCTGATGCAACTCAGAAATGCTGAAATATTATGAGAAACAGTTACACTTCGAAACTGTTAGGAGGTCTTTCATGACATTGAAGGCCATTGCTATTACTGTCAATTTTTTCTTAATTCAGTGTCTTCAAAATATAGAAATGATAATATGGATATACTGATGTTTAGAAAATCATACATTGGCTATAAATTTAGCTGGACTTGAGGAGTATTCAACATCACGATATAGAAGTCTCAGAAGTGGTGCAAGATAGGCATTGCATTTGATACACAGTACTCACATTAACTAATATATGGCAGATTTAATATTGACATTGCTGGTGACTGTTAGTGATTTAATCGGTTATGCTATTATGTCTCTTAAAGTAATATTACTTCTCCAGAGTCACTATAACTTTATCTGGACTTTGCCATTTTTTGAGTTCTTTTTTTAGATATATACATCTCGCGCTTATGCTACGATGTCAGTGTCCATCTGTCTATCCGTCCGTCTGTGACGGAAGTGCATTGTGGTCACAGGGTGCAATGGATCCCGGATACCTTTGCATGCTTGGATAGATGGATGTGTTTGATACTTACTGACAACGCCTCACCCGGATCGTCGGATGAGATGATGCTGGATTTCTGGTGGAACAGGGGGGGTATGGAAAAATTGGTAATTGTAGCAATATTACTTATTTTACTTACTGAGAGTCTGGACCGGAAATAGGCAATGGCTTTGTTTATATCAACGATGTCTACATTTATTATCATTATAATCTCGGTAGAAAATGCATTATATCTGAAGAATGGTTTGTGCTAGAGATTCCCACATCTCGCACTATGCTAGCCGCTGCTAGGCCCTCTTGTTCTTAGTGTGAGAGGTGTTTTTAACCAAATACAACCATGTGATTTAAGTTTATATAGCCTAAAATTAATTGAGTACAACTTTAAAACAATATTGAGTGCCACACAGTATCATCAGGAGTTGCACTAGTTAAACTTCTTGTTTTACATATTTACTTATATAGTCTCAAACACCAGTGATGTATGTCTACATCTGCAGTTGGACAGTTTTTTAAATCATTAGTCTGTGTTGATTAGCAAAATGGACCAGGCATTCCAGCCGTGCTTGCAAGTGTTATCATCAACTCCAGTGACCTGCTGCGAGTTGATTTGACTGGGATTCATGTTATTTTGCCACGACTGCTGTTGGCTCTTGAAGAGTTGCAACAAAAATTCAAGTTTGTAGTGTCATCACAGATTGCTATTTTATGCTGTTGTCTTAACTTTAAGATGTTGGTTATTAGTCTTGTTTCTGTACAGTGATTTTTTGTTAGTCACATTTATTGTTAAAATGTTGAAGCATTTTGATAATATTTGTTAGTTTAGTGCAGTAAGTGCAAGATTACCATCAGGAGTCAAAAATAGCATACAGAAATTTTTATGTCTATCGTTATTGTCTTAAACATCATTTCACATTCTCGTGGTATAATAGTCTGTCTCTTTTCTTGATTAATTTTGCATTCATTGTGGTTAATGGCTCATTTGATTTTGAAGCACACATATTCGGCAGTAAACAAACTATCATATATTTGTTTGAATGAAGACAAGTTCTGCTCTTGGTCGTCTTTTTGATATAACTTTACTTTTATTTATAATAAAAAGCTGTTGTTAATCCCATCGATCTTTAATACCTTGGGTTTAAATTAATAATAATAATAATAATAATTCAGTATTTATATAGTGCCTTAATGTCCTGTATAGGATACAGAAGTTCTTTATTTCTGCTGTGATTCTAGCTGATTGAGAGCAGCTACATGAATGCTAGTGTCCATTTACCCATAGAAGGGTAAATGTTAGTTGCAGGTGAATCAAGTCTGCATACTGTAGTGAGTTGCGTGGTAGTGATGGAATACATATACATACAGGTACAAGACTGAAGGTGCCAGTGATGAAGACACTGAACTGAGAAGATCCTCAGTACATCTCCTGCTGTCCATGCTGTGTCTACCTTTACAGTTTGGACAGACACAGATACGAGGTACCAGCAGATCGTGCCAGCGTCTTTAGTAGCACTCAGCTGACCGTGAATATTTGTCTTTCTGTTACTTACTTTGCTCGTTTTACATGTTTTGAACTCACATGGCTTATAAATATTACTTCTGTGAGAAAAAGCAACTGCTCTTGTAGTCAGGTGTAATTATCTCGTATAAACAATACAGGAAAAAATAATAAGGAAGTTAATTAAACCTGTGCAGTAAAATGCCAGTGTAGCTATGTTTAAGAAATTGAAATAGGTCGCATTAGATTTAGAGACAAAAGTCGTAATAATGACAGTCATTGAAAATGGAAAACAAGAAGCATTTGAAAAATGTTGGGCCCATTCGCCACTGCGAGCCGCCGCATGCCGATGTCCACAACAACAACGACGACAACGACAGCGCGTGACAGAGGGAACCGCTATGGCCCCATGAATGGGCCCAAAAAGCACTGTTGTGCAGTTGAATGTAATCTTGCAAAGCAAACCATGAACATGATTTGGCACAGTCGTGAGAAAATCAAATTCACGAGGCATCATTAGTAGGCCTAAACGGTAGAAAGTGTGTGATGTAGGCCTATATGGTGAATCATCCATAGCCCGAGTTGGATACAATGGACTTTGGATATAGGGCCTAAGACTTTTTTGGACAGTCCCCAAAAGTCCATTGTAACAGTTTTACTGTATGCAGTAAGTTGTTCTTTTAAGTCTGACGGTCATTGTCTTAAATATAACTTTACAGTGTAATATTAAGTATAATATTCCGTTGTTCGTTAGCAGCACTAGTCCTTGTGAACTATGTGAGTGATGTGTGAAGTAAAATCTTACTAACTTTTCCGTGCAATTTTATGTATAGTAAATAAATGTCATTTGTATTTGCAGCTATTCTAGATGATTCACAGTCAAAGCAGTCGGTGACATTCATGTCACTGAAGCCACAGATGACTGAGCTGCTGCTGCAGTTTCTCCGTGCCGAGACTGATGCCACCAACACGCAGATGCTGCTCGGTAAACTGTTACTGTGTGCTTTCTCTGACAGCATTGTGTGCAGCATTGTAATATTGTTATAGACTTATGAAATTTTGCTATTGCCTAACTTAAAAGATAAAGGTAAAGTAAAGTTCTCCAATACTCATTACCGAGCTTTTGGCCCGGAGCTGATCCCGGTGTACAGGCAGTCAGCCGGCAGATGACTTAAGCCATTTACCTGGCGGTAGGCTGCCATTACTTTCCGCCAGTAGCTTCCCAGCCGAAGAGTGTCACCGCCCATCGGCTAGTACCAAATTATACTGCTTGGTACAGAAACACATGGGTGTTAACAACTTGCCCAAGGTTGTTACTCAACAGCTGAATGGCATCATGCTGTTGCTCTGATGATGAATCTGAACTGGAATGTGTTTATACTGAATTAATTAGTCAAAGCCGACAGAAAGTCCGCAGTTGAAAGGTGACAAGGAGCTGAAGCCAGTGTCGATGCGTGTCCGAGATGCAGCAGAAGCATTGCTAACTGCGATCATAGACTATGTTGTAGGCGGCCAGGGCTCAAACTCGCAGCCACTGAGTCACCAGTCCAATGGCTTAGCCACTAGACTATCGAGTCACTCACTGACTTAAAAGATGCTTTCCAAATAATATGATTTGTTATGCAGTGAAACATTATGTTGTTTATGAGTCAAGTATGCAACATAAATTGTCTCTCATATATGTTATACACGATTATGCATCAGTAATAGCATTGATGTTTTGGCTAAGCTAGTCAGTAATTACTTCTGAAGACTGCTGATATCTGCCGAAACATCAGTATTTCAACAATTTTCGTCTGCCATTCATGGGCCCAAGTCCCCTTGTTGGCCCCTAATTCTGTTTTTGCAGTAAATGATTTGACAGTGTAAAATAGTGAGCGAATGCAGTTGTCTGCCAGTGTGAAGGATGTGCCAACGCCGGCCTGCTGCTCGGATTTCTCCACTGGCTTGCAGTGAGGCAGTGGGTTACGTATCAGATAGCACGGATGACGCATGACATAAGTATCTGCAAAAACGAAGATACTTCCGTGGGAACTTTGTCCCAAACTCTGGACTTAGAAAAGTTTTGCCATGATATGTCGATTGTGAAATGTGTTGTCAGCAGTTCACAGTCGACTGTTGCCACTTGATCTGACCTTCTAGATTTGTATACCGTGTAACTGGCATGACAGAAAGTTGAGACTGGTTGTATATCGCGTTGTTGCTTATTTTTAAATAGCAGCCAAATACCTGGCTGGGAAATTGATCTGTGAAATAGGCAGTGGCACTGGCAGTTTGAATGGCGAGTGCTGATGTGTGATAGTTGTGGTGTTAACAGGTGGTTTGGTTTTGTGCATACTGGACCAGTCGTTGTGGGAGAACGTTACCCGTGCTCATTCCTCAGCCACCTCACTGAATGACCAACCGCAAGGTTGCGCCGACACTGCTCATCTATCCTGCAGTCTGTATGGAAGTGACACGTTGTAGAGTTTATGTAGCCGGATGTGTAGCTGAGATTTTGTTTATTAGTGTAGTCATGCTAAATTGAAGTCTTTTCAACCACTGGTTTTGAGTTTTACATGAATCTAGCCAGTACCAGTTTTGTTGGGGGTGCGACTAATTAATGCATCGGCCTACCGGTGTTTCTGACAATTTGATGTCATTTGCTTACTTTTATTTACGGTTGCGAATGCCATAGTTTATGTGCAAAAATAGTGATAAATTCAGGTTTAATGTTGAGGATCATGGGTCGGTTAGGGTCAGTGTTAGGGTTAGGGATAATTTTTTGCGGTAGTATGGGGCTGATAGAGGCCGATGCGTTAATTAGTGACAGCAGTTCTGTTGGCACTTGTCGAGCAGAGAACGGCGGCAGTGTGGAACTGTTCAACGAAGCTGTGCGGTTGATCTGCAAGCGTCTGATGGAGTCGTGGAAGAATGACTTGAGCTGTGCTCTGGCGACACTTGAGGTCCTGTCGGCTCTAGCGCGGGTCCGTCTTGTTGAGCAGAGTCAGGCGGAGTGTAAACGTGCCATCAGACTCATCTGTGACTTTGTTGTCTCACAGTGCAGTCGCCCGGCTCCGTCACACTCCAAGGTCAGCGTCATGTTGTCAGGCAGTTGCAGCTAGGTTTAATGGGACATGTTAAAATCGTTCTGTATGTGTGGTTCACTCACTATTAAGTACAGTTTTATTTTGTTAGTAAATTTAAATGGCAACATGAAGTAATTGTGTTCCGCATTCTCGAATTGACTGTGTGCATGGAGCTCGTTTTTGTTTACAAGATCCCGAGCCAGCAAAAAGCTGAAATATTATGTGCCGAAGACCAAACTGTGTGTCCAAACCCTCAGATGAAGAGTACGTGATGTTTAAAGCAGTTTTTAAAACTGTCAGTAATAATAATAATTGCTGTTCTATATTGGCTTATTTCCCTAACTTCAGTGATTTCATGGTGTTGGTCGGATGAAAGAGGGGCATCCAGGCTGTAAAAAAACTGCGCTAGAAATAGGCCTGCATAAGGTTCACAGTTAAAAAACTAGCCGTCATTTAGTTATATCAGGGATATGCATCGGGCTGAACTAATTTTTGCTTCAGTGCTGAGGAGTCCGTAGTACTGCTCATCTCAAAGGTGAGGCAGGTAAGCTGTGGCGGCGCCGTGCTGTCAAGACAGGCGGGTTGTTGCCAGTTTACTTTAAGTGGAAGTCAGGTGAGACTGGTCAGTGGTCAACTGGTCATGCAGTGTGAGTGATGGATGATCACAGCAGATTTTACACATTTGCAAGTAAAATTCCCATGTCTTAACTAAAACTGGTTGAAAATGGTAGGCCTAATCATTTAAACTGTTTAAAAATTTTCGTTTAGTTTTATGGTGTTACAGTATAATTATGCAGCTTTTCAGCAAGGTAGTTTGACCTGGTGTACCCTGGTATAGTGCCACCACTGAAGAATGGTTTAAAAACAGAAGTAATATAGTATGTTTTAGTGTCAAGTGGGACATTGAACCTAAATTCTATCGGTGAGTTCTCTGCGATGCAGCGTGACCAGTAGTCAGCAGGCAACAAGGTCTTCATGATGTTGACAGTGATGTCAGCTATAGCGATCTGTGTGTGTGTGTGTGTGTGTGTGTGTGTCTGTGTGTGAAAGGACCTACATTCCGTCATCGTTGCAGCATTCCAGTGTCTGACAGTGTGGCTGATAGAGCATGACTATCTGATGCGTGACACAGACTGTCTACAGATAGTTCTGCAGGTCGTCGAGCTTGGCATTTCTGGCACGCGCTCACAGGTACGCATTTCCACCTGTCTCCTGTACTCATACTTCTGTCTATCTCTCATTGCATTTGAAACTTGAATTTTACCTTGTCACTGCCAATTGTGAATTGATTATGTGCCACTTAACTATCACTGTTTAACATAATCCAATCCATACTTAATATAATCATTCTACCATAAATTTAGTAGTATGTAATATGCATATTTAGTGGTGGAAATGTTTTTGCTGCTGTTGATTGACCAACAGAAAGCTTATCTAGCTTGTAAAAAACCTTAGTTGTGATAGTGATATATAGTAGTTTTATTTACAGTTGTTAGCCATAATAATAATAATAATAATAGTCTTTAATATAGCCAAGTCACAACGCTCGACCAACATCTGTCACGCAGGACAGCCACACACAGTCTAGGCCTAGGCTGCCACGCAGGACAGCCAATGGTGC
>Ga0209782_1001269_pt1 | contig 12883 bp, 7 predicted proteins | sample WorMetmaBAHAMAS1_FD_187390 | JGI IMG/M metagenome (GOLD analysis project Ga0209782, IMG submission 187390) | Marine gutless worms symbiont microbial communities from Max Planck institute for Marine Microbiology, Germany - Inanidrilus... | ecosystem: Host-associated > Annelida > Digestive system >... | reverse complement strand
CTCACAACCTTTCTACTTAAATGATTGGGGAAACTGGATTGATTTCTTCAAGATGGGCTGCTACAGGCTGTACCATTACTTTGTAGTGGTCCTTGTGGTGGCCTTTGCTGTGTAGGCCACTTTAGAAAATATTTGTGATGATGATGATGATGATGATCTGCGTCAGCATGCATATCAGACTGGAAAGTCCACATCCACTTCTGTGGCCATTAATAGCAGACAGCCTGCCTGTCTGGCTCAGCAAACAAGTTATTTTTGCACAAGGTTATGCTGACGACGGTAGCGCATTGACATGTAATAAAGTTATCACTACTATTAGTAAAATAATGCAATGTTTGCTGCGAGGTATTCAAGCTTGGTATGACAAACATCTTATCAATTAATCCGGAAAAGAAGGAGCTTGTACTCTTTACCAGGAGATATAAACATGAACAGGTTAAGCTGCTTAAGTTCTATGGACAGACATTAGAACTTCAAAACCAAGTCAAATATCGAGGAGTAATCCTGGACTCCAAGTTAAACTGAAGAGCACATGTGGATGCAAGATGTCAAAAAGCATTAACAGCATGTTACCAAGTGAAATGTGTAGTGAGCAAAACCTCGGGAGCTTCACCCAATGTAGTAAATTGGATGTATACAGCTGTCATCAGACCAATGATTTGTTATGCAGCTGTCATCTGGTGGCGTTGTGTCAGATTCAATACAGGCAACAGTCAACTACTACTGGAGCAAAGTCTGGCATATTTGTATATTACTGGAATAATCCGAACTATTCTACAGCAGCAATGGAGATCATTGTGGAGCTGGTTCCACTAACAGTGTTCATTCAGCAAGAAGCAATATCTGCTTGCTATCGATTACGACTTAATAACCAGTGGGTATATACCAACTGTAGTCACACTCTGATTCAGGATTGGCTCAATAATCAGATATCAGTTGCACGATATAGATGCGACTAAACATCTACGCACTTTGTCTTTGACAAAAATTATACTGTTTAAATACCTCATAAAGCAAACTGGCATCACAAGGATGTCCTCTTTGCTGATAAAATTGTCTGCTATAGAGATGCATCCAGAATCGAATGAACTGGACTGGCTGTAGCCAGTGTATTCAATGCCAATGACAATGAAGAAATGAACTTTCCATTAGGTATATACACTACAGTCTTTCAAGCAGAAGTTTATGCACTACTACAATGTGCAAATCTCGAGTCTTCTGCAAAGGGACAATGCACTTATCACTATTTGCAGCGACAGCATTAAAAGCTGTCTTGATACCAAATATCAATTCAGCACAGGTGGATGATGTGGTCAACGCTATTCAATATTTGGCTATGTTCAACAGTTTTGACTGATATGGGTGCCAGGTCACTGTGGCATTGATAGAAATGAGCATGCTGGCCAAATTGCATGGACAGCATCAGCTCAGAATTTCATTGGACCTGAACTAGCAATTGGTATCAGTCCAAGCATGGTGCAAAGTGCTATTATCCAATGGTCTGCTGGAGTACAAAACAAACACTGAAACACACCAGAAGGCTGCAGACAAGCTAAAATGCTAACTGAGTACCCAGAATGTAACCTGGCAAGATTTGCTCTTCGTCTGTCCAGGCATGAGCTGCGTATATTGGTTGGCCTGCTAACACGGCACATTACTCTTAATAGTCATCTCTCAGTGATGAAGACACGAGAATTCCAATGTGTTCCTCATGTTTAGAAGGCGAGGAGATGGCTCTACATTTCCTTGGTTCATGTCCTGCCATGGCGATCCTGTGCACGAATCTTTTCGGATCATATGTTATGGAGGCATAGGATCTCCGTAGGATGCGCTGGAGTTCTCTTGTAAGGTTTGTAAGAGCCTACAAGAGGTTCAGATAACATTACGGTTACAATGGGATTGCGCATTGGGTCCGATGGAGGCCTCAGCACTGGGTGGTTTCTGGCATTGCTAGAGCCACTCCCTCCTAAGGTAAGGTAAGGTAAGGACACTGCAGGTGGCTGCTGGCCACTATTCACTAAAATGACGTCATTTACCACCATATTCGTGTAAGGATTTCATGTACACATTCACAAAATTACACAATTGGCAAATCACAACCGGCAAGGCATATGATACTGCAACGGGAAACAACATTACGAGGCTACTGTTGTGCCCATAGGTAAAAATGTGGAGAACGTGGACTTTGTGCGGCTTCATTATTGTACGCTACTGCAGTGGGGGTGGAGTACAAAAGTCGCTCATCACGCCTGTATGGTAGTACACAGCTGTATAAGCCACAGGCCAAAGTAACGCAATGAGCCAGATTTTTACCCCCCATATCTCGGTAACCACTGAGCCAATTTTTATGAAACCTGAAATTAAGAACTATCAAATGAAGACCACCCACCATGCCAAACTACATCTCGATCCTATGATGTGGGTGGTCTGGGCGAATAACCAGTTTGCCACTGTTAGGGTTCTTTGTCATTTTTTGGTCTTTTTTTTGGTTTTTTAGTCACGTGTGTCGCACCAGTCGATCAATTTTGACAGTCCATATGTCATAAGTGTTACCATGCAAGGATGTGCCTTTTGAGGGTTGTGTTGATACTACTCCCCATTTAGGAAGTCAAATCGCCCAAAACCCCCAATATTGGAGGAGTGAATAGGCAATTTCAAGTCAAATGTGCAAAATATTCAAACTTACAAATTATAACAAGAAGCTGTGCTATGGCAGAGGGACCACGCGACACGCTTGTCAGTATAGAAAAAAGCTTGCAATCGATGAATGACCTTGACATACACCCAAGGTCATCACAGTTGCTGCTATTAAATGACCGTACTGCATATCACTTCCTGTTTGTGGACTGCTGTTTCGACGTTTTTAACTAGCACAGTTTTCGAGACACTACCACTTTTGAAATGAATGTGACTGCCTGTGACCTTGACAACTCCTTCATTTTTGACAACGAAGCTTAAATTACAAGCCACATGCACTTTGTAATTTATGCGTAAACAGTTCATAGTTAAATTGCACTTTATTTATCAGTTATAAATATTACAAAGGTTTAAAACAACAAAAGTGACCTTCAAACTCACTCAAGGTCATCGGCAATTATGCCATTTGATAGCCCATATATGATTTCCTATTTGTAACTATGTGTCTATCTTGCATCGTTTCCGAGATATCATCGCTTATTTCCAAAAATTTAAAGACAACACGTGACGATGACCACACCCATTTAAGGGAAAGTTTATAATCCCAATGCCAAAGAGTCACATGGCGAACCAGTGTACACAAGAGGGCCTAGCAGTGGCTAGCATAGCGCGAGATGTGGGAAGCTGTAGCACAAACCGTTCTTCTGCATTAGATTATAAAATCAGATAAATATCAACATCGTTCATATGTAAACAAAACGGAACCGTCAACTGTTTTCAGTCCAGACTTTCAGTAAGTAAATTAAGTGATATCGTTACAATAAACAATTTTTCCATACCCCTCCCCTTTTCCACCAGAATCCCGGCAGCATCCCATCCGACATTCCGGGTGAAGCATTGTCAGTAAGTAGCAAAGACATCCATCTATCCAAGCATGCAAAGATATCCGCGATCCATTGCACCCTGTGACCAAAATGCACAAATGTCACAGACAGACGGACAGACAGACGGACACTGACATCGTAGCATAAGCGCGAGATGTATATATTACATCTCGTGCTAAAAATTTGAAGTCTCTAGCTTTAGCCGTTCTAGAGATATTGTAGGGGGAACTAAGAATTAAAACAGGTCACATAACCATAACCACGCCCCTTTTAGGGGTGATTTTTCATTCCTTTGGCAAGACTTGATATAGCTCACCTGTGTACATAAGTTGACAGCCATTACTGAGATATGGATGGGGCCCCCAAATTTAAAATGGGTCACATGACGCAACCACACCCCATTCAGGGACGGTTTGTAGTCCGTATGCTGGGACTAGCTACGACCGATCTGTGTACCAAATTTGAAATCTCTAAGTTGACCCACTACTAAGATATGAAAGGCGACAAAAAATGCAAAAATGTGGGTGGTATGGAAGGTTAGGGGTCACCAAAGGTCATCGGCAACATAACCATTTGATACAGCACATACGACGAAGGCATATACTGCTAGCATAGCATCGTGCGGTAAAAACTACTGAATTGATTACTGATGCTATTAATATCACTGATTCCAACCAAATTTTAACAAATGACAAATACCTCTAAGTACTCTTAATAGGTTGTCCCAAAATGCGTCCCACAAATGCAAGAAGGCGGATGGTCGTCGGTCGCCATCTTAAAAAATTTTTTATATCTCCGCAACCATTGGCAGTGAAGCACATGGGCCCGCCACACTCGGTCGATCATTAAAATTTCTGGAATTTCACAATCAAAGATGGCGGACAATAACTATTTTAAATAATGTAAAAGCCAGGTTATGTCCACAACCTTTTGATCGATTTTGACTAAATTTTGCTTGGTGATGCAGCACCTGGCACCTCTGCACCTGACCAGCCATTAAAATTTTTGGAATTTGCAAATCCAAGATGGTGGACAGAAAAATCGAAAAATATCCATATCTCCACAATGTTTTGGCCAACTTTGACAAATGTTGGTAAGGTGATACATCTGAGACCTCTGAACCCAACTGGCTGTTACACTTTCCAGAATTTCCAAAGTCAAGATCGCGGACTGCCACCGGGACAATTTTGAAATAATTGAAAAACCACATTATCTCCACAACTGTTCAACCGATTTAAATGAAATATGGCATGGTGATGCAACTGGGCCCTTTGCACATGCTCAAGCACTAAAATCTCCAGAAAATGAAAATCCTAAATGGCAGATGTTTTTTTGAATACTGTAAATTGTTGTGGTGCACTTTTTGGAGGCAAAAGGTTACTCCTTAGAATTGCTCCATGCCTCAGTAAAGATTAGAAATACTGAAACCATACTTGCTAGGTCAAGTTTACTAAAAATTTTAATAAAACAGCAACTATTACATAAAAAACTGATTACAGTTTATCTAATGCTGTAGAAGCCAAAGCTCTAAATGATCAAAAAATTACAAAATTTGTTCAATTGTAATCACAAAATACACGCTAGGTTATACATTGAAATCTGGCATTGACAGATTTAAATGTGATAGCACATGTATTTCATGATTATAATTGAGCAATTTTTCAAGTTTTTGATGCTTTACAGCTTTGGCTTATACAACATTAGACAAACTGTTATCAGTTTTTATCGCGATATGTAATATATACATCACGCGCTTATGCTACAATGTCAGTGTCCGTCTGTCTGTGACGTAAGTGTATTGGCGTATTATAGCTAATTTAGGTTTCAAATTCCGATCTAAATTTACCGTGCATTGTGGTCGCAGCCCACAATCCGCCAGAGTCGCAGTGCATGCGGGCGCATTGTGGTCGCGGCATGCCAGGAAAAGGGGAGGGGTCATCTCGCACTATGCTAGCCACTGCTAGGCCCTCGTTTTTCTATATAATTAGACATAGGCATACATGACTTTGTAACAAAAGACTGTGTATTTGGTTCATTTTTGTACAGTTGCTGTATAACCCGTTATATTAAAAAACATGGGCTGTTCAAACTTCCGCTCGCTTTGACTCGCTTGCAAATTTGTCATGCTCACTCCAGGAAAAAATCTTGCTTGCTCTCGATAGCCCCATTTCTCGCTCAATACCGCTCGCTCTCACTTTTGCTTCGGGGTCTAGCTAGCATGTGTATAGTGTAACAACACGAAAATACAGTTAACAAAGTAGCATACCATGGTTCTCAATAATGACTAATAGACAAGTTAACAGCAGCACAACCAATGAGGAACAATTAGTTTTCAATTTTGCATAACTTATTGCAGTTATTACAATGGACTGAATTCTGCGTGACTGAATTCAGAGAACTGACAAAGCTTGAAGCTATTCATTTAGATTACCAGAGACTCTCTGTATTTATTGCAGTGATGGGACCACGACAAGAAGTGCAAGACCTAGACCAAGACAGTAACCTTCAAATCAAAGAGCAAGACACTGAAATATGTACAGTTCCAAGACCAAGGTGATACCAAGACAGTGAACATACCATCTTGAGACCAAGACTCTCTTGTCTTTCTTGACACGTCACTGGCACAGCTTTGTATGGTTGACCAGTCACCAAGGTCGGCTGGGTTCAGTGAAACATATAGTTGCATATCATCTGCATATTGATGCAAGACTCTCTTGTCTTTCTCTTGTAGCCTTCCGGCTGCAAGAGAAAGACAATAGAGTTCCAGTAACCTTATTAATATTAAAGACCTCTGAGCAAACACATTGAAGACACTCATCACCTGAGCAATTCTGTGGCTTTTATTGGTCCTGCATAAAGCTGTTGCAGCGAAACAACTACAACAGAAACTTGAGAGATGCTGGAGGCGAACTCAACTTGATACCGACAGAATTGCCTACCGAATGCATGCTGGTCTGCAAACATTCACATTACCAAGTCACGGGAGTCCTTCTACCAACAGAGACTGCAAGAAACAACCAGCATCCAGGGTCTGAAATGGCATGTTGTTCGTGAGTTACTGCATGTAGATGATCGAAAATCGTACAACCCAAATGAAGCCAGCAAGCTGTGCAGAGGTTTCAGTATGTTCCTCGTTGACAAGTTGAACCACATCGCCAAAGTTGAACCGCATCGCAAGTGTTGTTCGAGAGAGATTGGCGACAACAGCTTGCTTGGTACATCTGCCCATCACACAAATCAGCACATCAGCTATGTCAACCATGAAGTACGTTACTACAGATGAAGTTGCTGACATCATTCAATTGCCGCCACAGAAGTCATCGCCAGTTGACATCATGCCGGTCTCTTTACTCAAGCTGTCTGCTGACTTTATCGTTCCTTTAATAGCTCGGCTTGCTAACCTGTCATTTAAGGATGGTGTATTCCCTACCAGATACAAAGGCACTGGGGTCACACCTCTCCTAAAGAAACCCAGCCTTTCATCACAGGACCCAGCAAATTGCAGACCAATCAGCAATCACTGTACATTCTCTAAAACATTAGAAAAATTGTTTCTGTCCAGATTACAGCCATACATCATGAAGTCATTAAACTACTTCAAGTTCCAGTCGGCTTATCGGAAAGGCTATTCGACCGAGACATCTCTGTTAAGAGTCATCAACGACATTCAGAGGGCTGTTGGAAATGGTCGGTGCACAGCTCTGTTGGCTCTCAACATATCAGCAGCATTTGATGCTGTCGACCACGCCACCCTGATAGATCGTGCTCACAACGTGTTCAGCATCCACGAGGGAGTCTTGGACTGGCTTCGTTCATTCGTCACTAAGAGCACTTAGCAGATCACTGTTGGGTCTGAGAAATCAGCCGTGTTTGAGTGTGCAACTGGCAAACCTCAAGGCTCGGTCCTGGGATTGATGCTTTTTGGTATGTACAAGTCGCCAGTTGATGTCATCTCTCAGCATAACGTTCAATACCATCAATATGCAGATGATGTATACAATTATACGTTTCACTGAGCCCAGCCAACCTTGGTGACTTGTCAACTATACAAAGCTGCTACACTGATGTGTCAAGATGGTTTGTTGAGAAGGCGCTTCTCCTGAACCCTACTAAAGCCGAGGCTGATTTCTGGCACAAGTCAGCGGCTGTCACAAGTCAACAGATTACAATGTGTCCATCTTACCAGAGTGGATATTAAACTGCTCGGAGTAATACTCAACTCAACACTGTCATTTGACAAGTACGCCGTTGATGTAACTTGATCCTGTCACTAACACATTCATGCATTGCACCATATACGACCACTGGGTACAGCCAAAGCAATGGCAGCAGGCTCGTCTACTGCAACAGTGTACTAAGCTAACAGAAACAAACAACAGTGTGTGCAGAACATGTTGGCACGGGTTGTTGCATGGGCACCTTGACCGTTAGTTCCACAGACATTCGTCACGATTTGAACTGGCTGCCTGTTAGCCATCGTGTTACTTTTAAACTGTGCTTAATCACCTGGAAAACACTTCTTACTTATCTGAACTAATCACCTACTATCTTCCACCCACAGCCTTACATTATTCCAACATAAACCTTTTAGCCAGACCTTCTGACATCACTACTAATTTTTCCTCTCGAGCATTTTCTCTTTTCGCACCATCAACTTGTAACTCACTGCCTGCACATATCCGCTCTCTTGACAAACTGTCAACCTTCAAATGTCAACTTACGTCCCATCTATTCCAGTCCGCTTTTGCCGTCTAGTCACCCTGTGCCAGCATTTCAGATTCGTCTTTATGATTTTGGCACTATATAAATTTGTATGTACATATGTATGTATGCTGCACCACAGTTTGTCCATGTCAGGCAACATAATTTTTTTATAGTTATTTTTATGGAAAAAGACCAAATTCAGCCACAAATCATCACAATTTTTATTAAAATGACTTCTATGTCATATTTTCTTGAATTATTGAGAATGCATTAAAGTGTTTCCACCTGTCAAATCATTCACCTGCAGTTTCAATAAAAAAAATGACTAGTAACAAAGCCCACGACAGCTTAAATGTGTTTCTACACTGTTCTGAGTAATATCTGTTTATAAAATGTCATGATGATGGACTGAGCAACTTAGCTGTTTCAAACAGCTGTTGAAAAATACTTGTCTATTTACATGACAAAAATTGCTACATGTGAACCAACTTGAAATTGCAATGAGTGGTCACTGACGCATCGTGTCAGTCGCCAATGGCAACTACTCACCAGGATGTCAAGACACCAAGACTAAGACAGTAAGGGCAAGATCACAACTGAGAGACTGACTGTCAAGACCGAGATTGAGATAAAGACAAGTACACTGTGTCCACAAAAAAGAGGCCAGTAGTTTTTTTACAGTAATTTTTGCAAATTTAAAGCTACACTTATAATTTTTGGCAGTTAGGACATCAACTGTATAAAATTTTCCCACCACACCTGTTTTGTTTCGCTGCTTTACCTTGTGAAGTAACATTTGTGCACAAATGTCATTTTTTGTAACACAAGACAGTTGAAAAAACAACAAAATTAAAACTCGAAGTTTAGCCCAATCTGCAAGTTTATAAATTGCACATTGATGCCAGTCAGAAGCACTGTTCAAAGTGTCCACCATCTGCACAAACACATACTGTGAGACGGCAATACCACTTGTGTATTGCTGCGACTGTGATCCAGTGGTTCATCTTAGCCCATTCAGTTTGGCATTTTGTTTATCAACAACAACACAACTATGTCATTATAAAGCAAGAGCGGCTCACGTGTGGTGGTTAAATTTAATTACTGAGTTGGCAACTGCCGGCATAATTCATGGGCAAAAAACAGTAAATATCGAAATAACCATATAAAAGTCATGACAAGAAAGCTACTGGTCTCCCTTTTCATGGACACATGGTAGATAGTAAAAATACTGTATCGAGACTGTCTCGAGAGGAGAGTGTCAGAAGACTTCACATTACTGATTTAAATTAGTGTGCCAGAGTCTTGCTCTATTAATTGTGCACCATACAAGTATGCAGTGCCTCCATAGTTTCCTCACCTTCCACGTTCTGTGCCAGAATAACAGCAAAACATTATCACATATACATTTATCACAACATACAAGCAAGAATTCTCAGAGCCAACACAAAACAGTACATGCACACTGGTCACATAACCTGACTATGACATTTTCACAGGGTTCCTACTACTTTGCAGAATTCATTTTCCCTGACTTTTCCAGTCAAAATGAATAATTTCCCTGACTAATTTCTTTATTCGCGACACCAGTAAAACAATACTAAGTACACAAATGTAATACTAAACTTTATTCCATTGTAGGATATTGCAATATAAACTAACCTGCAGTGTTTACAGTATCAGCAGTGGAAGTGAAGGATACAATGAATTAACTTCAAAGTTCAAAGTTCAGTTCAAAGTAAATGCAGTAAAAACACAATGTCTGTTGCAGATGCAGAAATCAACTATTTACATCTTCTATTTACAGTTTGTAATGCTCCTATGCGGGTTACATTTGCTTGAGAACAAGCTGCTGTTCATCAATGTCTTTTAGCAGCTTGTCAACCTGTTTTTGCTTCTTTTCAGCGGACCTTCGCAATGCGTTGCCCTGTGTTATGAAGGAAACATTGCGTGTTGATTCACCCTTATCATACATATTCTTAGCATATTCTGTTAACTGAGCGATGTCTGTTTTCAATCGTTTGCAATCATGTTGTAATTCTGACAGCTTGTCTTCCTCAGCCTTTCGTTTCTGAGTCTTCTTGTCCTGTTCTTGTTTTTCTCTCTTCATAAGGTTGTTCAAGTACCGAGCCCATGCACTTCTCACAGATATAATCATTGTACGACTGATATCAACATTCCCAACACCACCGACAAGATCAATGTGGTCTTTTATGATTCTCCGTGCTACAAGACTTTCCAACAGTTGATTCTCAACTACTACTTCTTTATTGATAGAAAATCCTTTTTCCACCGTTGCCTGTCCATGTGATAACACAAGAAGCATCTTCACTACTGGCCATGCCTTTGTGTGACACTTTGACATTCGCTGGTGAAAGAAAGAATTGATGGGTCATTGTCAAAGCTTTAGAGATCACTGCGAGGTGTGGTTCTCATGAAGCTGTTGAAATCAGAAAGAACATCATCACAAGTGTCGGCAGCAAACAGTTTGGCATCAACACAAGTTCCGAGCTATCGCCGCAACATCGTCTGACATATATCTGGTTCAGATGCCATAAGTCTAGGGTCAAGGCACATCATGTTCCGAGCAGTTACATAAGTCATTGGTGTCTTTGTCATCATCTTCTTACAGAGAGCTATCAACACTGACTTGGCATCCTGCCTCAAAACAAAAACATCCTTTTCTGAATACTTTATCGTTTTCACTGAAGCTTGTTTGCGAAGTAGTTTTTCAGCGGAAAAACCCAGATCCACTTGTATATGATCTTCACTCTTTTCAAGGTTGAACTTGCACAAATCTGCTGTTGTCTTCAGTGTATCAAGTGTTTTTCTTTTGACGAATCTTGCAAGCAGATCCTGCACCAAGTTGACTTCATCACTAACAAGAAATGGCAACATTGGCTTGTCAGTTTGGAGGCGGAGAAGAAATGGTTGAATGATCTTTGCTACACTCAACATAAAGTGCAGCTTTACTTCAAGCACAGGGTCTGCACAAGCATCTGCTACATTCTTGTAGGATTTGGTGTCTAAGTTCTTGACCTTTTTCTCATCCACAGCTTTCTTGTACTGACGTAATGCTGGCAAAACTTCCAACACTCTTTCAATAACTGGGACATTCTCAATCCAGCGATGAGGAACAAACTTCAGAGGAAAAGTACTGGATGATGTGAGTCTGGTAAAATCCTCTCGCCTAGCTGGTGTGTCTTTAAATAAGTAGAAACAGCTACCCAAGAAGCATTCTGTGTCCCACTTGCTTGCTTTAATGCCATCCCTGTATGCACCATGGATCGTATGCAATCCACACGAACCCACACTAAGCATCTGCTTGCCTGTATCATCCTGCAAATGTTTTTGAAGGTCTTCAAAGACTTTCCAATTCACATTTGGTCCATCCATTCCAAGTTGTACAATTCTGTTCTTACTTAGCTCCACTATAGCTGTGTCAATGTGCTCTACCAAATCTGCAGCAGATGCATGACCCATAAACACAGACGTGTAATACCGTGTAGCTACCTTGGTACCTTGCCAATAGCGCATGTGAATGTCAAGTTGCTTCTGCTGTGCTTTTTTGTTCAAAGCCTCGTCAATTAATAGCACATAATCTTCATCTCTAGACACTACCTGCTAGCTGTTGTGCAAAATATGGAGCAAGTCCATAAACAGCAACATATCTCGCTTTGTCATCGGCCATCTGGAAATGCTGTGCAATGGTGCTGTCGGAGAACATCATACGAAATAGGTCCGAGATTCGGGCAGCTGAATTAAAGCTGGAGTGTGAGTGTACCATGTGCAGTAGCCAATATATTTCGGCTCTTATTCTGTCTTCATCAGAAGAGAAGAATGGTACTTTTGCTCTCGATGCTGGCAATTTAGTCAAATAATTAGAAGTGCCAGCTTCAGAACTCCCGGTCGTCGTAGAAGTAGCAACTGGCTGATTTGGTTGGACAACTGGCCCAGTCTCTGGCACTGGAAGTAACAGTTCTGAAGATGACTGGCTAGGATGGAAAAAACTGGCAATACTGGTGTCAACCCCTGACTGCAAAGCGGCTAATCGTACATGTTTTCGGATCTCACTGTGGCTTTTTACTGCTGTTATGCCAATATTGGACAGCTTTATTGTTTTTACACAAAGCCGGCAACGGAAAGACGTCCGATCGTCACACGATTCCAACCATGGACAATATTTGGAATACCGGCTATCTGAGAGCCATGACTGATCAAAGTAAGTTTGTTTCGCCATCAGAAGTGATAACTTAAGACAAGTGACGCTAAACAGTATAACCTCTAGCTAGCAATTAACTTTCCTGATCCGCAATATTATCTGTTGTTGTTGTTGATCTCTTCTACTGCCCATACGCGCAGAATATCTGCTGCAGTGGAGACTTCAGAGTGAAAACAGACGAATGTATACACTTCACAGTAGGTAACACACGATGTTGAAACATTATGTCAAACATTAAAGATGGCGATCAACACTGGCGAGAAATTGAAACAGCGCCTCCTTGATGCGACTATTATCAGTTCTGGTGAAGCAAACACTGTCACTGTGAGGAGCCAGCAGTAAACTTTCTGTAATATCCAGTTTCCATTTCTTTCGTTGTTTGGAATTAATCCATATGTCATTCAATGTGTCCAACATATCCCTTCGAGCTGTACTGTAA
>Ga0209782_1001268_pt1 | contig 12885 bp, 8 predicted proteins | sample WorMetmaBAHAMAS1_FD_187390 | JGI IMG/M metagenome (GOLD analysis project Ga0209782, IMG submission 187390) | Marine gutless worms symbiont microbial communities from Max Planck institute for Marine Microbiology, Germany - Inanidrilus... | ecosystem: Host-associated > Annelida > Digestive system >... | reverse complement strand
CAAGTTGGCTTTATCCAGTTTTAACAAAAGAATAAAAAAAATCGCCCCCAAAAGAGGCGAGGTTATGGTCACATAACCTATTTAAATTCTTAGCCCCCCTACGATATCTCCGAAATGGCTAAAGCGAGAGACTTCAAATTTTGTCCAGTGGTTCGCCAAGTGGCAGTTTAGCATTGGGATTACACACTGTCCCTTGAATGGGCGTGGTCACGGTCATGCGACGTCTTTAAATTTTCGGAAATAAGCGATAATATCTCACAAAGGGTGCAAGATAGAGACATAGTTACAATGGAAGACATATAGAAAATCATATATGGGCTATCGAATGGCATGATTGCCAATGACCTTCAGTGAGTTTGAAGGTCACTTTTGTTGTTTTAAACCTTTGTAATGGCTATAACTGGTAAATTAAGCACGATTTAACTACGATATATTTACACATAAATTAGAAAGCGCATGTGGCTTGTAATTTAAGCTTCGTTGTCAAATATGAAGGAGTTCTTAAGGTCACAGGCAGTCGTGTTCACTTCATAAGTGGTAGTGTCTTGAAAACGGTCCTAGATAAAGACATTGAAACAACAGTCCACGAACAGGAAGTGATATGCCGTATGGCCATTTAATAACAGCAACTGTGATGACCTCGGTGTATATCAAGGTCATTCATCAACTGCAAGTTTTTTTTTCTATACTGACAAGTGCATTGCGCAGGTCCTCTGCCATAGCAGAGCTTCTTGTCTCTATCTTTTGTAAGCTTTGAGTGCCAGTCAAGGTTGTTAGTATTTGATAAATCTCTGGCATAGCTCACAATTGTGACTCAAGGAGAAATGTACAGACGGTTTTAACTCGTGGTCAGTAGGTGGCCAACCATGCCATAGTAAGAGCATGAAGTTGAAAAACTAACACTTCACCTTGATGGAGGTCTTCCTTTCCTTATGGAAATCTGCACCCTTATCTAATTCAAAGTAGCTATATCTGTGGTAACTCTCACACCAAAAACCAGCTCAATCCATTTAGGAGTTGTTTAGCATATACTAGCATTACAGACACATGCAGCGGTTGCAGCCCATATATGATTAGTCAGACTTATTTTAGTCAGCTAAAAAATAATGGATTTTTGTTTGGTTAGAAGGCTTAGTGATTAATTCACTACATGTATCTACCTTTTTTCAGATTGTAGTGTAAAGTAATGGTAGTAGATTGCATTTTTGGTAATATTATGCGTATTAGAGGTTATCATCTGGACATCGGAGACACAAGTAATGGATACTATGGTCATGGAGACAGGAATTTCACATCTGCTCGCTACAGCAACCGGCCAGCAGCTGATGAGACTGGAATGTTACGCCACGGCCCACGTTTTAACTCCTCTGGAACAGTCCAACCAGCAGCCAACTGCATTCGTGGCATTGGAATTCGGTTGAGTCAGCCTCGCGGGAACCCCGGTGGACGGTTTGGCGGCACACCACGGTATAGCTGTAGCAGCGATGGTACACAGCAGTCGTCTGCAGCAGGCAGTTCTGACTCGCAGTCAAAACGTTCTCAGGAGCAAGTCGGTACTAGCCAGTCAGCAAGCACTGCTCGAGAACATGGGCTTTCGTCCAGGTAATTGACTAACCTTTCTACTGTTATTTACAGCAATTACAGGTGAACATTATGATGATAATAATACGTGCATTTAGATATTGGCATTGGAGAGATGGCACCAAAATTTTGCAGTATTACTTCCCTTTAGAAGGCCAGTGGTTGATTTTTCTTAGTTGGGGACCTTTGAGTTGCCGTCATTGCTTGAACACGTCGATTGGATGATGTGAATGACGTATACGGTCTGTATAATAAATGCTCCTGGTTCTCTTTTGAGGGACATATCCGAACTTGGAGTAACTCGGAGAACAAATTGCATCAAAGAACTAGAATACCTAGCGGTATATGGTTGTGCCTCCTCCGAGCAATGTGCGAGAGGCACGTCAGCTCTTAACACATGGTCAAAAGTTTGACCCTGAATCCTTATATGAGCTTATTAAGTTTGAAACTTTGAACCCATATTTGGTCAACAAATATTAATTTTAGACCCCCCCCCTTACATTGGACTTTTTGGTCTGTCTTGGTCTGAACTTTCGCCCTATGGGTGAATTGCGGGGGAAGGGGGTTGATTGGGCCGGCGACAATTTTTTTTTGTCATGGACATAAATGTGACTACTTAAGTTGCGCCTTGCAGCGTACGAGAGGCACGTCTAAAAACTGAGTATTGTAGTGTCTTGCCACTAGCCATCCTCAATCCGACAGTTGGTTACATCACTGACAGTTTCTCTTCATGACGTTTTAAATGTAGTGCCTGCTCCAATGTCATTCCTATCCAGCCTTTGACATTATCCTTCTATGCAGCCCTGGACCTGCCTTTTTTCCTCGATTGAGGTGTTGTTCTTTTAGTAATATCCTCCTCCAAGTAAGGGTCCCCTTTCTTTTTATCGTGCCTAAAATATATCTGTTTTCGCTTTCTAAGAAGTTCTTTTCTCTTTCGTTCGCAGCTTTCTGTACACACATTCACTGGTTCTTTTTTTGTCCATTTTGCTCTCAAAATCTGTCATAGATCTTTAACTCTTACAGCCATAGGTGGTAACCGGTCCAACTAATGCCTTACACAATGTGATCTTAGTTGAAATGTTAACACTGACACTTCCGCAGTTTTCACAAAAAGTGATTTACATCTAGACTGTTATTTGTGTGTGTGTAATGTAGTGATAATAGAATTAGACTGTTAGTAAAATGTCCAAAACAATATACTGCTCTACTGCGAAAACAAATGGTTGATTTTGCTAGTTTTTTTTATTTCATTAGCTTTCATGTCATAGCTCATCACTTCATCTGATTATTTTTTAAATAATGCATCATTTGTTTGTGTATATGTTGTTAAAATAACAGAAAATTTGTGTTGTCGGCATCCTTACCATCCATTTTAGTGATACTGGTGGAACAGTTGGTCCAATGTGTGTGTGTGTGTGTGTGACTGGACATTAACTTTAGAACTAAATAACCTTTGACACACTGGTTCATTTTGATACTCCCTCGGTTTGAAGGTCAAGGTTGTAGGTCATAGTTCATGGTCATGGGAGGAAAGTGTTGCTTAAAGTTGTCAGTGTGACAACGAGTGAGGTTTATCATGTTTAGTTGATCTGCAGTTTATCAGTTTGATTTATGTGTTTTATTTGCAGGGGTATTGGTGGATGTCGGTCTCGACGCAAAAATCGGTCTGGTTTTGGTGATGGAACAAAGGTAAATGTTTTTTTATTGCAGTAATATATACAAGACATTCATTGCTTTGACACTATTATATTGGCAACAGGAAGGATGTCTGTCCTATAAAAAAAATAGTAAAATAAAATGTAGTGGCAGGAAGATAATGAATCATGTTAAGTCAAACCAAACTTAAGTAATAATGACTGTTTATGCAGTTCATAAGCACAGTTGATGAGCATGTGATTATGGCCACTAGGATGCACACAAACAGAGTGCAACGGATGACTGCTAGAGAGCAAGTGAAACAAAGTAAACTAAGGTCCGGTTTTTCCACAGCAAATTAATCTCCCATTAATTTAATCCGGCATTAAATCCAGCAGATAAAAGATCAGTTTACTCAGATGTCGTTTTTCCACCGGCAGTTCGTCAATTAAATCGTCCATTTGGACAATTTAATTGACGAACTGCCGGTGGATAAACAACATCTGAATAAATTGATCATTATCTGCTGGATTTAATACCGGATTGAATTAATGGGAGATTAATTGCTCTGGGAAAACTGGACCTAAGAATTTTTGGACTTATTATACTCATTTATGTTGAGCAAAGCTTGTTGACCCAGTTGGCTGAATATCGGCTGAACAGAGGACATACATGACTAATGGCATAAAGAGTTATCACGGCAAACTTAAATGTTTCACTAATGGTCAGATAAAAAAGCTGATCATAGTGATATTTTATAAAACTGTTAGTGGTGTAAGTTCGTGCTTGCACAGAGTTGGATCAAACTGCCTATGGAACGTTCGTGTTCATTTTTGTCAGTTTGGTTTGATAAAATTTTAGTATCATCCTTACCATATGAATGAATGGCTGCAAAAGGCTTTATAAGTTTAGTGGTAGTTTACCATTGGGAAATACGACTGGCATTTGTGCAGCTTTTGCATTCTGATTTTTGACAGAATCCATCAGGTAACAACAAGGACAGGGTCATTTCTCAAGCAAACTCATCATCTGTTTTTGAATTTGAAGAGAAGTATTTTCCTCCGCTTCCTGGATCTGTGGTAATTGTCATCTCTATGCCATTATTTGGTATTTTGTGCTTTTCTTTTAGTTAATTTTTGTTGCCATTTATTTTCCGAGCATGGTTAAGGCTTTCGTTATATATGTACGTCCGATTCTTGAGTATAATTCCGTAATCTGGTCACCTTGCCTGAAAAAAAACATTGAACTACTTGAAAAAGTGCAGCGACGGTTTACTAAAAGATTACAAAGTCTAAAACACTTAAAGTGTAGCATTCGACTTACACGTCTTGGTTTACCTAGCTTAGAATTGCGCCGATTACATTTAGATTTACTTTATTGTTACAAAATCGTTTTTGGATTGATATGTCTTGATGTTAATAAATATTTAATTTTTACATCATTGTCTACAAGAGGACATCCGTACAAGCTGTATAAAACACAGTGTGAGAATTTAAAACGACGCAGTTTCTTTACTGAATGAATTGTTAATGTATGGAATTCATTGCCTGCTACGGTCGACTAGGTTCAAACGATCTATCGCACAAGTCGATTTCTCACAGTTCTTGAAGTGTAATGTTCTATAACCATGAATTATACATGTATGTATGTATGTAGGCCCCTATTCCTCTTTTGTGTGTGTGTGTATGTGTGTTTTTAGTATCATTTATGGATGGATGTCTTGACTCTTTCTCATGTTCTTAGGCTATGGGCAGTTATTGGTGCTCGATGAGAGCCTTTCTGTCCAGCTCGTCTCTAGTTGATATCAGTGTATTTGTACTGTATGTATTGTATTGAGCGAAAATAAATACGAAATACGAAATCATATATATTGTTGTGATGAATATTGTAGGGTATCTGTTTTTTTACAATTTACACAGCATTTTTGGACACTTTAGTATGTTGATATATTTTTTTCTGTTTTGGATTATTTTGTGCTACTAAATAAATTTGATTTGATTTGATTTGATTTGATAAACTGTAATATTGCCTCGTATGATTGTATTGACAGAAAGTGCCTGCAGCCACCGATGTCTTTGACAGTAAGATTTCGGATGTTGTTCGCGGCAGACACAGGACACGAACAGCCTCAGATGATTGTCTGCCACTTTTCTCTTCGATGCCTGTTTCAACATCGTCAGCGCTGAAAACAGTGCAACAGTCACAGCCTTCTACAGCGTTAGTGATTGTCATTGATGACCAGTTGTTCCAGTCTAATGCATTTGCCGTTAATTTGATTATGTTTTACCAGATGTTTTCAATTATTGGGCACTGGCCTCACATTGTCCAAGGTAGAACTAAAAAAACTGGTTGTATAAACATTGGTGTTTCTGAGTTGTTTAATTGGATTACTTTTGCATATGTCGTGTTATTAATACTTAATAGTTTAAAAATTTACAGTGCAGTTGGGATAGCTATATTATGTGTATCAGTCACATTGGGGTCCGGCATCATGGAACCAATATAAAGAGAGCAGCAACCTTTTCCTCAGGACTCAGTAAGTAGATCTAGAATGGATGACAGTCGTGGATGGTTTTCTGAAGTTATAAGGCCCATTTTTGGTCGCCTACCAGAACCTAAGAGGGCGTGGCTGTTAGTTGTTTATTTTTCACGGTAGACCAAGTCAGCTTTCGGTATAATAATCACGTGACTCCCATTTTTACGTACCAAACACAACTACCTGTTAGGTTCTGGTGGGCGACCAAAAACAGGCCTATATTCAGTGCTCCAGTGCTTTGACCTCATTGATTGAGTGATAGAAGGGCTCCTCATCTCTAAAAGCCTGCACCAATTATCTTCAAAGATTGTGTAATTTTTTAATGACTAGCAGAACAAAATCAGTTGGCATCTGGCCGACTTAGATTTATCTGGAAATGATCAATAAATACAGCACAGCATTTGCAGAGCTTCTCTTTGTTAGCGTTTTTTTTGTTGTAGTGACATTGTTTGTAATTTTTTGACGATTTTATATTTACATTATTGAATTTTGTGTTTTGTTAAACAGTGATAGAAAAAATACTGTTACTGTGGCGTTGTCCGATTCTATTTCATCTCCCGTGCCAACGACAGTATGTGCAGTTTTTTATAATGTTTACTGACTGTTCTATATTGCGGTGAAGATGGTTCTGATATTAATATGCCTCTGTTTGTTACATCAGCTACTTCTGGCTGGGTACCGTTTTCACTCCCATCATTTATTTGTATAGTAGGTTAGTCTTGAAGTTTGGCAGTAGATAGATTATGGACTACAGAAGAGAAGTTAGAGATTTATACGACAACACATATTTAATGGCCCTTTGTTCGGGCTACCCGGGCTACCCAGGTGAGCCAGTACCAGAAAGATAAAAACCAATCTTGATTTTACAGATGCAAGACACAATGGGTGGCAGTGGCATCAGCTTGTGATGGTGCTACAGAGCTAGTGTCTGTGCCATCGGAGTAATAAGTCTGGCCCTGTCAGACTCTCCTTTATTCTCTCATATTAAACCACCAAAATAACCAAATCACCAACCGACTATCGCATCGGACCGACGTTCACGGTGACTCAACCGGAAGACGACGGCCTTGCACACGGCTGTGCTGGCCTTTATATACAAGGTCGATCTGGCCTACCAGCCAGACGGGCGGCTAGCCGTGGATGCCTACGCTGACTAAGGCCTGCAACATTCAGACAGGGCCACGCCCGTGTGGCGGATGGAAGAATCCAGCCGGCACAAGCTGGACCATGTGCAAATCTGCATCTCGCTCCAGACAGATAACCATGCCAGCACCCCACCACTCAGTTTTCTACAGGCCGGGTGCCAAATTTTCAAAACACCGTAAGATGATCTTAGTACGAACTTATGACAATGACCCAAGTTATGAACACTCTAGGACAAAGTTGTGATTGTGCTGATTTTGAAAAAATTTTATCAGAAAATTGCGTCGTCACTTTACGATAACAAGCTTGCAGTCCTAGGACCAAATTCCGATAAAGTTAGGTCAACCACATTGCCTAAAAGTTACAATAAAACTTAGTTATGATCAATAAATGTCTCTGAATGAGCCGTATTTATTCTATACATTTTGTTATTTTAAAATGTTGCGTAGACATGACGAACATTTATGTCATGATAAATGCTCATTGTGAAGTAAGTAAACAACTGACACTGGCAGCAAGACCGTCACCTCTTGTGATTGGCTGCTGTTTTTAATTACGATAACATTATGATAAAGTTTGGAGAAACTTGGGATGTGCTAAGATTATTTATTTAAATTAGTTTACGATGATTTTAGGATAATCTTAGGATTTCCTAAGTCTCTTATTTATGATAATTTTGTGATAAATTTAGGACAGATTTAGGAAGATTTGGGGAACATCTTGGGAACCTTTGAAAATCTGGGCCTGTATGTCCTTCCTGCCGCCCAACCAACAATGTTGAAACAATGAAGGTAAAGATTCCTTGGTTGAAAAAATAAACATCAGTTGGGTGTGAACAAAATGAATGCGATGTTTGGAAAACTGGCCACAGCAGAGTGTGAGAAACTCTAGGCTGATATACCTGCTATTAACAGGTAGCAACATTGCGCCAGGTTCAGCGTGGTGTGGTAGATGTATACACGGTACCAAGTACCATTTAGTTTAGCTTATATGTACGTATGCATGTGTGCAGTCTATAATGTGTCTCTGCGTGCTTTCATTTGTCCTTACAGCAGAAGGTAATGGTCAGTGTGTGGGTCAGGAATTGTCCGACTATATCACCTTTGTGGGTGACCGTCTTCGGGCGGGTATACCACCTTGGTATGTAACCAAGCCAACTAGGTCAACTCAGCCTTGCATCCCTCTTGGGTCGCTAAATCAAGTACCAGCCTTAATTGGCTGGGGTAAAGGTGGGAATGTCACCTCTGCCGGGTGGCAGGTAACACTGTGTGATCCCATGTGGCACGTGAGTTCCCATAGCGGTGAGGCTTGTTGCGAACTGCTATATCCGGTTACTTACTTTACTTTACCTTTGTGTATTCATAGATATTCTTCTCTTGTTTAGAAGTAACAGGTCATGCTGATCTTGTGATAATATACCTGACTGCAGTGCATTAGATCCAAGGATTGAATTCCTTTGTGTATTACAGGAGCTGCTGCAGTGCATTTATCTTTGGCATGATCTTACCCCTTCATTGCAGCGACTACTGTCAACAGTTATATGCAGGCTTCACTTAGCAACAGCGATCGATAATTAAACTAAATGTTATAGTTTCTGACTGTGCTATATATTACATTATTCCAACTTCAGATGTGAGTGATTGAACAAGGCTTAACATCCCACGTGACATGCAGTAGGTCACTTCAGAGAAAAAAGCTTAACCACTAATGACACAAACTAATTGCAGTTACATTTCAGTTTTAAAGTGAATTAATTTACTTGAGTTTTGGCTTAAACTAAAACATGAAATTTTGCATTTAATTCCAGAGTGCTTTCAACATCTGTTTCTACATGCTACTGCTGATTTTTTTTCTTTATTTAGGGTGGAATATTTAACCAGTTTAATTTTCCATAAGTGTACTTAAGAGTTAAGATTGCTGTGGAGTGGGTACCGGCACTGGAAATTTGGTACATGCATTGGAGAGCAAATGTTGAGGGATTGACACTTCTGATTTCTGCATACAAGTAAATAGACAAAGAGAGGATGAAGATCATTGAATGATTTCCTGATCCTGGCATAATGAAGGACATCTGACCACATAAAAATTTGGTACTACTCACCGTCACTGTCAGTTTTTCACGACAACTGGCACACCCAGAACACCGGGAAAATAGCTGCTAATCCAGTATGTTTATGCATGCACACTTGCACCATCTAGTGGTTTTTAACATATTAATACATGAACGAAATGTGTCTTGAATCTGCTCTTTGTCACGTTTTGTTGGTGCTGTAAGTAGATGCGTGACACGGCGACGATGAGGCCAAGTTATGCCGAGATGGCAGTTCGTGGTAAAGAACGACTGAGAGAGAACAATAGTGAAAGATCGAGTTCTGGTGTTTCGTCTGTGTCTGAAGTTTGTTCAGAAGCCGCCCATCAAAGGCTGTGTGAAAAGCATGGAACAAGAAGTCCCGTGCTGGACAAGCATAAGAAGTCTTCTGTGCGGCACAACTTGATATCAAGAAGGCTGTCTGGTGATTGTACTGTGGACGAGAATCATTGTGTTCAAAATACAGTCTGTCATACAGAACGACACAGTACTGTCTAATGATTTGGGCGTTGACAAGTTGTTACCAAAAATACCTGCATATTTAACAGCTGGCTTAGAAACAAAATGTTTACGATTCTTCGAGTACCATTTGTACACACAGATCATATCGATAAGTCCGATTATGAAATATTTTGATTATTGTTAGCTGTACTTTGTTGCAGACATAAAATGGTATTTTTGTCATCTGTCGTCATCATTGGATATCATAGTCATGTGTAATTTATTGTATATATACATACATTTGCACATATTTTAAATATTGCTATTTATGTATGTTTTCAGGTGATTGTTTAATTTTGCTAAATGTTGTTTGCTGTTGAATTTTGCTGTTGGACTCACACAGGAATAGCAAGTGTGGCAGATGTCCAGATAGGAATTTCTTTTTTTTTCCTGAAAAGAATCTGCAGTTTATTTTTGTCTGTCATTTATGTTAATATATTTGTATATATATTTTTTAGGTTATGTACTGTTTACTGTTACGTTTGTATGAACTGCTGCTGTTAAGATGTACCATAATTTAGCCTGCAGCAGAACTCTGAACAACAACAAATAGTTTAAAGGCCTCTTTTCTTCAACAGTCTTAGTAGGCAAGCATCAGGAAGACAAATTAACCATTGCTAATTTGAATAAAGCATGAGATGATGTTGTGGCAGAGGTAGACCATATTGAAATATATGAACCATGCTCCAAACAGATAAGCATGCCAGTTCCTCATCATCCAGTTTTTTAGCGCGAGATGTAATATATTCATCTCGCGCTTATGCCATGATGCCAGTCCGTCTGTCTGGGACGGAAGTGCATTGGCGCATTATAGCTAATTTAGGTTTCAAATTCCGATCCCACTTTACCGCATATTGGCTGCCGTGCTGCTAGCGGGCACCGTGCTGCTTGCGGGCGAATCATCTCGCGCTATGCTAGCCAGTGCTAGACTCTCTTGTTTTACATGCTTGATGCTCCTTGTGATGCTAAATCAGCAGTATCAAATCACTGATGGCAGAACTAAACCAGTTTTTAAATGACTGTGTTTACTCGGACATAATAACAGTTCATTATTCTTAACGTGTAAAATGAATCACACATGCTATGGCTGTATTTGTGTCTTAAAAGAAATTCTCTGTCTGGTGTGTTGAGTGTTTTTATTTTTGATTTATATGTTTTAGTAGTAGTAAAGCAGTATTAAGTTTTTTGATGATCTCATTTAGATTATTTGCTTTTCGAAACATCCGGATCTCACGGTCAGAAAGCTTCATCTATTCATTTCATGAGTGGTTCGATTGCGGTTGCCTCCCACTATTATCTCTTGCCTTCTGCAATGACTGGAGTCGGCCTTCAGATATTATTATGATAATATTACATTATTAAGCTATTATTATTATTATTGAGTCATCAATGTGGTTCATGGTCTCTATTCATTTATCAACAGACAGCTGTTGCATGGTAGTAAATAGATGTCAGTGTTTTTTGGTTTCAGTTGCAGTTCATTGCCATCGATGCATGCTTATTTTAGCTGTTGACAGTAAGGTTGTTGAATTTGTTGTCGGATCTTGGAGGCAGTAAGGATGAATGTAATGCTGATGGTGGGTATATGAAGATGTTGTTGAAGGTGGTGCTTCCGGAGCTGTGATCTTTGACGTCTGTTGAATCGATCAGGGCAGATTCCAGTTCCGCTGGTCTTGCTTGAATTGTAGCACTGTTGGTGTGTGTATGAGACGTTTTGTACTGTTTCTGTTGTAAGTGTGAACTCCCACACAAAACCATTAATGCAGTGAAACTGTATCAGACTAGCATTTACGTGTTGTTTGCCACCTAAAGCCAAATATAATTGTGTTCAGTTTTGCCTTTATGACACTTGATGACAGCGAGAGATATGGTTGTGTTGTATATCAGTGCATACGTACTGCAGAGTTTATTTTATTGCGAGTTTTTCTTGCAGTTTTATGTTGTTCCATGCTTAAAACCTACATACGTGTAGGACTAGTGTGTATGGTGATGGATATGTGACTGATGCTTAATGCTGCATTGTTGTTCGCCGCTCTTCTGTGGTGGAAGCGTGTTGTTGACTGCTGAGACGAGGTCCATTAGTTTGTTGTTTTAGGGCCTGATAGCGGTTGATTTCTGTAATCAGTGGCATTAATTAGCATTATCACTGATGATCACGCGTGTCTGTTTCATCATTCTGTGTTTGTTGAACATTCCGGTTTTACTAACATGCAGCGACAGCGTCACATTGAAATTGACACAGGCAGTGTTTATACTAGCAAGCAGTAGGCATGTGTGTGCCTGTGTGTAAGTGACGTATGTTAATGTCGTATTGACCATTCTATTAATACAATTGTAGATGTCCATTCTGTGCACAGCTTTTTGTCACAGTGTGGCGGCTCTTACAACCAACTTGTATTATCCAAAATATGTTCCGGATCACTTGCAAGGTTTAGTCACCTCTTATCTAAGTCGTAGTCTGTGTGCCCACCAAACCCACCTGCAACCTGGAGTTATTCTGCATACAAAAATACATTCCTCATCAACATATGTCAGAAGTAAAGCTGTGAAACTATAGAATGTTTACTTTCCACCAGGACTTTTGTCAAATCAACACTGCTAATTGCTTGCCATTTACAGCACAGTGCTGCTTGATAAACTGTGCATTTTCTCCGCTTGTTTTTCAGGTCCTGAAAGTAGTGTGTATGCATCTACTTTTAGGATGAGATGGAGCACATATAGAGTTTTATTCCTAGTTAAATTTGGTGTTTAAAACAAGTATTTAGTAGAATTTTATTAAGAATGAACACCTTATTATTTTCTGAGCCTCAGTATATGAACTCTTTAATTTTTTATACGTTAATGAACTAGTATTATGTGTTAATGTATCTGTGTTGAACAAGTGAATCACTTGCTAGTGAGTATTTCTGTTATACGTAAAAATGCAGGTACAGGTTGCTTGAAGACAGCAACTGATTTCTAAATTTGACAAAATGATTGATTTTTCTTTTGACCTGTTACACATTTATGCTTTAAATAAACTTCACATCTGCAGCTAATTAGTTCATTGTAGTGACTTTTATCTGACTTGTGGATTTAAACGTTAAAAAGATTAAAGTACCATATTATTGGTTTATAAAATTTGATTAATAAATAGTACTTGTCTCGTTTTATACAGTCAGCTTAATGAAAGCCACTTTCTCTGCTTAGTTGTGCTTGCAAAACCTCTCATTCTTTGTGGCTGTGATGTCTGCTGTGCAGAATATTATAGGTATTCCGGGTGTATTATATAATAACTAAATGTTTTGAATTCAGTGAAGCTTAACAGTCTAAACTGTTTTTTGAGAATTTTAAAACTAGAAAGTAAGCATTTACCATCAACTACTGTATTAGAAGTTTCATTCATTGCTATGGCCATTTT
>Ga0209782_1001267_pt1 | contig 12889 bp, 6 predicted proteins | sample WorMetmaBAHAMAS1_FD_187390 | JGI IMG/M metagenome (GOLD analysis project Ga0209782, IMG submission 187390) | Marine gutless worms symbiont microbial communities from Max Planck institute for Marine Microbiology, Germany - Inanidrilus... | ecosystem: Host-associated > Annelida > Digestive system >... | reverse complement strand
GTCCTATATTTGTATGAATATATTAAATAAATTAGGATTGATGTGCTTTTGTATTTGTGGATATATTATGTTCTTGCTTTGTGTTTGTATTGTTTTTATTCGCTTTTCAGCTTTTCGTTATGTTTTTTTCCTATTATATTGATGTGCGGTTGTCACATCTTAATAAAGATTACTTACTCACTCACTCACTCACTCACGCCTGCAACAGCTGAGTCCAAAGCCTACGGTATTACTGCAAGTTTGACAACCAATAATTTGCCATGGTATTTCTGTTGTCCCTGTTACCATGCAGCTGTCTAAAAAATTGCCAATTGACTGTGAATTTCGAGGCCATTTGCTGAAGAAAAGGGGTCTTTAACAGCAGTCTTAAAAACTATTTAGTGCTATTCATTGACTATAGTGGGTTTGACTGTGTATATGTGTCTGTGTAGGAATTGGATGGAGCCTGCAGTACATTGTCAAAGCCTACGTGTACCGTAGACCGTTCAACAACTCATGCGCGAACTTCAAGTTCACGGGAGTCTGGGACGATGATGCACAGCCTTACGATGTCAAGGGGTGCCGGCGGAGCTCACATGTCGGTACAGAGAGAGACAATGTCGTGTGCTGGTCGATGCCTCTGTTCGTGTCACTGTGCATCCACCACGCTTTCGGTTGCCGACTCTAGTCCTGCATCTCCACCGTCTTCGCCAAACAAGTTGCACGGGTTTATAGGAACGCTTAAAAAGAAATTCAGTCAGATGATGAAACGCGACTTGCCTCCAAGCGACCAGCACGCAGACAGTTCTAGACGGCCGTCGCAGCGTACGAGGTCATTTGATGCGGCGTGCGGCAGTCGCAGTGCGTCACGGTCGCGGACGTTGCCACGTAACGTGTCTGGTACGGCCACTTCTGGTCCGTCAACGCCAGCTGGTATTGTAGACTGCACATTTGGCACTGTCGAGCACCGTCGCAGTCGGTCATTGAGGCGGCATCGGCCGAGAGCACATGAAACGACATCGCCACTATCAGCAGCCGGCGGCCCGCTGTCCCCTTCACACTTCCGACGAATTATTGCCAGACCGGTACGAAACGAGGCTGTCACGAGTTTGCAAGACGAAATCTTGCCAGGGAAGAACGAATCGATAAAACCCCACAGCGATAGTCCCAACAAGGCTGCAGAGGATGTACACACGGTAACAATTGATACGGGATATGGCCACACTTCAGCACCAGTTGCCGTGGATGCAGATGACGAGGCTACATCTGTGCCTTCAATGGCGATGGTTCCCTTCTACGATCAGGTGAAAGAGTCGTCTACAGTGAATTCTGGCTGGTGCCTTACACGTGAACTGTTCAAGCTACCAAAGTACGGATGGTACTGGGGTCCTATAACTCGTGCCGAGGCTGAGGACCGACTGGCCGGTCAGCCAGACGGGGCATTTCTACTTCGCGACAGTTCCGACGACCGATACCTGCTAAGTCTCAGCTTTCGGTCGGATGGCAGAACGCTGCATACGCGCATCGAGCACTGTAACGGCCTGTTCAGCTTCTACGCGCAGCCGGAGTCGGAAGGCTACAGCTCTGTGGTCGACCTGATTGAACGCTCGATGAGTGACTCGCAGTCGGGTGTATTCTGCTACTCGAGAGCCCGCACGCCCGGATCGCCGTCATTTCCCGTCCGACTTGCACGACCTGTTTCACGCTTCACCCAGGTCCGTACGTTGCAGTACCTTTGCCGTTTTGTGATTCGCCAGCACACTCGTGTCGACTACATCCAGAAGCTGCCTCTGCCAACCAGCATCAAGGGCTGGCTTGAAGAAACTCAGTATTAAATCACTCGTGATTATGTGTCTGTTTTTTTTCCGTCATTCAGCCTTTTTCCAGTCCAGCCTGTATTTGTTCGTGGTCAGATCGTGGACATGTGCCGGCTTGGTAATCTTGCCAACACAAGTCAACTTGCCCATTCTGACAATAGACACAAACTTTCGTGGGTTTCCACATCTAGAGCTTAAATGTGGTGTTGATATAGTAGGAAAGGACCTATTAACAAGTGTCCCTGTGTGTCTTGACTTATCGGCAAGATGACTTCATTTTTAGCCAGTTGACTGTTTGACAAGTTGGCATATCGGCAAATTGACTTGCTACCCGTGTATGTACTGTATGTGTTCATGTCTGTGAAATCTCGTTTACAGCGAGTAATATTTGACCAATACAGAAGTCATACTCAAAGTAAATGAAAAGTGGATCATACTTGATACTATATTGTCTCAAAAAACGACACTGATGCAGTCCAATATAATTTCAATGCACGTCAACCAATTTTGGTAATTTTTGGCAGAGATGTTGCTTAGATAGAATGAACAGTGATTTGTTATTCCGCCTCTCCTAATTAATGTATCTGCATTACCTGGGGAAACATGAACCTCTGAAATTGTGTCTCTTCAGTCATACTGTGTCTTAAAAAGGACAGTGCTTTGGCTTATATCTTCGACAATAATCAACAAATTTTACTAATTTTTGGCAGGTAACAGCTACTGAATTTGAGCTATCATAAGCTTATTTAATTTCTCATCCGTTTCCTAGTACATCGTTAATTTGCTGTGAGGTTATGAAGGCGGAAATGACTCAATTTTTGACGTCACAGGTTGAATGCCAATATGCCAGTTACTAAAGGAGATAACATTCAGCTTAAAAATTTGTTTGCATTGAAAGGCTACAATGCTAAATAGTTAGTTATAGAGTTTCTGGCAAAGGCTGGAAGGCAGTGTGTTCTAGTTGTTGCAAAAGCTGCGAGTTACTGGCTCAGTGAACTGTTGTGCCAGCAGAGGCAGACGACGCTGCACCTGCACAGTTGCTAACATTGATCTTGTTGACGATCTGGTCTTGTGCAAAAGTGGCTAAACGAGAAATAATATTTGCACACTGTACTTCTACGACTTTATTGTCTGCAGAAAAGTTATCAAAATTGATTGATGAATGTGGAAGATACAGCAAGCCAAAGCAGTGTCATTTTTGAGAAATGGTATACAACATGACTGAAAAGACAATTTTTAGGATTCATGTTTCCGCAGGTGGTGCAGAGACATTAGTAGGAGAGGTGGGATATCAGATCACCATTGGATAGCTTACTCTCTCAGCAACATCACTGCCAAAAATTACCATAATCGCTTGTTGTGCGTTGAAGTTATAGTGTGCAACATCAGTGTCGTTTTTTTTTGACACAGTCTATATAAAAATGAAAACAGCTGGCTTGGGTATGTGGCATGCCGTGCTGGTTTGAAGGGATATTTTAGGAGGGAGAGTGAAAAGCAAACCAGTGAGAGGTCAGAAAAGGCTACTGTTATGATGAATACCATGGTGAAAATAACATGAAATTGTTACAGGAAATGCTGGAGATAGGATAAAGTGGCTGATAAATACCAGTTGATGAGTAAGTCGTGAATCTGCCGAAAACAGCAGATAGTAAGAAGAAAAGTTACTTTATTCTAGGTAATGACAGTTGAGAACTCAAAACTTATTTATAATTGTGAATATGTAAAATTTGTAATTTGCAATAAGTAATGCATCCTCTCTGTATATAATTAAATATTGTGTAATTTACACACGCATGGAGTTTTTGTACAGATATTCTTAGTGTACATTTACCACTCGTTCGGTGCATTTTCAAAATGATGCTTCCAAGTGAAATTTCATAGTGCCATTTTTTTGTACATGGCGACAGTTTTCAGTGAGTTGGATAGTTTTCCCAATTTGCTATGGAAGGACGAATTGAGCGTGTTACAACCAACTTCAGCGTGGCTGGCTGACAGACTTGAAACAGAATGTTTAATGTAAATGTATGTTGTGTCTGCACTGCATTTGTATGCGGCCTGCGTTATTTTGCATATTTGTGTTTGCCGTTCTTGTCTGTTTAACTGTGTGCATTTACCATCATATCCATGCTTGCATTTGTATCCGAGTAACTTGATGCGTGTACTCTCAGTCAATGGAGATGTGATTACAACTGCTGAACAGAAGTTTATGTGGATCTTTATTGACAATTCATGCATTGTGAGTGACTTGCTGTGGACTAGCGTTGTTTGCATCCTATTGCAGCAATATGATTTTTGTATTCTGTTTGCAGTATAGCAGTGCAAGATTCGTCTCACCTTTTTATCTGGAATATACAGTTTCAGTTTTATTTGTGGTAAATGTGAATATGGTGTTGTTAATACCATCAAGAAGAATAATTGAAATGCACTTGCTGCTGTTAGCAGTAGCATGCTGGCAGTGAAAGAATTAGAACGATCTGCAAAAAAATGGACCGAACCGATTCAGTAATTTTATGTCGCCTGGACCAGCCAAGTCAGTACCTGATCCAGTAGTGATGAAAGGTGATGAAATGACATGTTTCCTGCAGCAGGAGGTGGTAATTAGTTGGTAATCCAGTCCTGCAGTAGTATCAATGATAACACCAGCACCAGTGCATCCAGTTACTGATGAAATTCAGCACATACGGTAGACTAATCACCCATGTTGATAACGATGGGCCAACATCAAAGGAGATAGACTGACCACACTAATTACCAGTATTGCTGGACCAGTGCCGATCTACAAAAACGGACCGACACTGATTAGATCTGCAGTGGACCAGACATGGTCCACAATCTGTACCAAGATCTGTTCTAACTCTTAAACTTAACTCCAACAAAATCCTACCATTTCTGAATTTGAGGTTATGGCTAACACAGTATAACAGTTATCGGATTTGTAATAGCATACAGTAATACTATGTGTATCGTATAGTTGACCGAATAAAAAATCGTAGTATCGAAGCACTTGGTGGTTTATTATTCATTGTCTGTCTTCATCTATTTTAAAGTGGAACAGTTTTTACGATATTTATTAAATAAATACTATAAGTAAAGATATCGGTGCAATACGTGTATATAGTGTGCACTGGAAACTGATGTGTAGTGCAGGGTGGCTCCAAAAACTGCGTTTTTCAATAGACCACATCTGTTCATCTTTTAAAATGAATGCTATAACAATTATTGTTGTGATAATAAATTACAGTAATATTATCTATGTCAGATAGTCAGTGGAATAATAATTTTGGTAATAATGAAAATGAAGAACTTGCTTCAGGATATTACACAGGATATAGCAGAGGATATTGCATCGTCGAATGTGCCTGACGGCATCAGCACAGCCAGCCGTCGACAAACTCATTTCAGCTTGGACTGAAAATATTGTAGTTTGATGCAGGCAACGTCGATAGGCTGACCTGTATTTATGCACCTTTGGTAGTAGGGGATGATTCAGTTATACTACTGTTCAAGAAGTAGTTTTATCAAAATGTTTGAAGAATCCTTATGAAGCTAAAGATTCAGATGAAGTTTTTATGCAGCAGTTTTATATTATTTGTAAATAAGCCCACAATCTTGTTATGACAAAAAAAAATCATTCTGTAGATTGCAGTGGTTGCCATGGCTGTGAGAAATCTGGTGATTTAGGTCCGGTTTTTCCAAAGCAAATTAATCTCCCGTTAATTTAATCCGGCATTAAATCCGGCAGATAATGATCAGTTTACTCAGATGTCGTTTTCCACCGGAAGTTCGTCAATTAAATCGTCCTAAACGGGTGATTTAATTGACGAACTGCCGGTGGAAAAACGACATCTGAGTAAATTGATAACTATCTGCCGGATTTAATGCCGGATTAAATTAACGGGAGATTAATTTGCTGTGGAAAAACCGGACCTTAGTCATTATTTCATTCTAAAGTTAAATTGCATATAAAGCTGCGGAAACATTTCTTGCCACATGTATAATGTATCTTCATCCCATTTTGTTAATTTAGCTACACTAGAAATTACCGTTAAAGTCAATTAAAATTAAATCAAAAATTATTTTTGTGATAGTTTTATATACTGAGTATTTGTATACTGATTTTAGTAAGTTTTCACAGTGGAAATTGCAAATGATGTATTGGCGAACAACCTGGTTTATGATTTCATAGCTGTGACATATGCAACAAATGTAGACCTGACATGTTCACTGTATTATGCTGTTAACTTCCTACTTTCATAGCCTCTAGCTACCATCAGTGGTATAGTTGCTCATTGTGAATTTGTGCAATGGTTCAATTGTCTATTGTAACTATAAACTGTTTTATGTCAAAAGACATGATGTGGATAAAGGAGTTGAAAATATTTCCTACGGAGAACATGCTAGAGTGCATTAGATGAGTACTTTACATGGCACTTGAAAACTTCGATACAGTAATGCCACTCACTGTATGATAAGTGACCAATAAATTAATATAAATACATAAATAAATTGTTGATAAATAACAAAATGCATGTTAAAATTAGTAAGGCATTTTGCTAATCTAGATCCAGTGCATAGTTTTTATGTGTCGTAATACTGAAATTAGTATGTGTACTTCTGCACATTTCCCGATCTCGTTCACGAGTTCAGGCATGTTTTCAAAAACCCAGGGTGAAATTTTTTTTTCTGTGATTTTGGTTGGTCCCTGGTGTGATATGTCACTGCATTAAGTTGTCGTTTGTTCAAAACAAATTGTGTGTGTTTGTATGTCATGTTTGCTTCATGCCAACTTGCCAAGCTGCACTTTTTTGCCAACGTTCGGCAAATACAGGCGACTTACGTGTGTTACAAATTCAAATATTTTCTAGTCAACGAGTCATCATTGTGCACAAACTGTGGGTTGTTTTGTTTTCAATATGCCTAGTTCGTGAATGCCTGTGGCAGTGTTGCAGGCATATTTGTATATTCATGTTTATACTTTGTGTGTTCTCTGTGTCAATGTAGCATAAGTAACTAATTAGATTTTGTGTCCTGCATATAGATTTTTGGTATTTAATAATAAACCTGTTATACTGCATGCAATAAAGTTTGAATTATAAATTCAAAATATGTGTGTGGGGGATAAACAGGCAATAAATTGCAAGCATCTTAAATACCGTCAGTCCAAGGACTGTGACTATTGAATATTTGTTCTGCATACTCTGTACCTGTGCTTAGAAAATGCATTTACTCGGGCACTTCGTTTTTTCCATGCCATTAGCTCAAAAATGGTACATTTTTCGTCTATGATAGAACAATAATAGTCAAGCCCACTGGTCATTGTTGCTACCAGCAGATGCTGAATTAGCAAACTTACAATATAAATCAAGAATCAAGATGCTTTTGGTATTGCAATATTTCACAACGAGCAAAGTCTGTTGTTTGTTAACTACTTGATAAATTTTTACAGCTAACATGAAATTGCGGAGGAAGCTACAAATTTACTATGATAAGTAAGTTAATAGTGAATATTAGTGGAGAATAAAGTGTGCAATCCAAGAATATTTGTGTAGAACGTTATGTGGTGGCATCATGCAGTACTCATTTCTCAAATGCTGTTTGTAGTAAATCCTTACATAAATAGTCACCATTCACAAAAGAACTGCACCGGACCAATTCAGTACCATGGTAATTTAGTTTCCTTTACCAGTGAACCGGCCGAGTAAGTACCTGGTCCAGTAGTGACAAATTATTATGAAACATCCAATATTTCCTGTAACTGATGGCGGTAATTAGTTGGTAATCCAATCTTGCAGTTGTGTGGCTGACAGCACTGGTGCATATAGACACTGATCAAATTCAGCACAGAGCAACCACAGATGTTAATAATAGTGACGGGCCAACATCAAAGGATACATGTTGCCGACACTAATTACGGCAACGTTGGATCTGGCACCAAGTTGATCTACAGTGGACCGGATGTGGTCCGGAATCAGTATCAACATCTATTCTAACTCTATAAACACAACTTGCAAAACTACTGTTTCTATGATAAAGTATAACACTGCAGTGTGAGTAGCTTAAATTATGATCGAGTTACGGCAAGTGAACTCTAGTCATGGAAGTATCTGTGCAATGGCTTTTGTGTTTGTCGTAGTTATGTAGCATAGTTTCTGCGGCTTGCTTACTAACCCTGCCAGAAGCTGCGTTAAAGTGCACTTATATACTGCATTGGTAGTTGATGTGTTGTCCACTGAATTAATGGTTATTTATTATGTCGTCATAGTTTGTATTCCAGAAAAGGTTGTACTGATTTGTAGTCCAGGATTATTTTTGTCGCAGTAAATGTTACGACGTATAAATTCTGGCTGCAACCAGCGCACATCACATTACAGGTTCTTTAAATAGTGTGGTTTATAGTGACGAGTTTAAATGACATCATGTTGTGTTATCTGTATTGCATACTGCTGATAGAATTGCCTTTGCAAGTGTGGAACTTTTCGTGACATGCACTTAGTCTCGTTGTGTGCTAAAGCTGTTGCACGTTATTTATTTTGGAAAAGCAGCAAAGTTGTGTCAGCACCATTAGGTTTTTTTTTATTAGACAACAAGCATAAGATTGGATTTTTTGTATGTTTGCAGTAGAACAGTTTATCCGATATTTAACCAATATAATGTCCAGTGAATTGAGGAGCACTTGACAGAACCTTTCTAATACATGCACATGTGACTCTTGGATCTGAAATTCAGTAGTAATACATAATTGTTGTGTGAAAAGTCACATACTGACTGTAAATGAAATGGATTGATATTGACCTTGAATGACAAAGGTCAGTTAGACATGTATGAGAACAAACTAACAGGGAGATGAACCATGGAGAGTTTTGTACTACATCAGTTAGTATGAGACGAAGATTGTTGGATTAAGAAATCCTAAAAAAATGAACAAGCAGTGGATTTGTTGTGTAAAGAATACACAGATTGCTTGGTTTCATCCAGTCATTGTAGAAAGTAACAGCTAACTTATGAGCAGTTTGCAATTGCATTGGTTTATCACATGTTCAGTACGCATTTTTTTGAAGTATGGTAAGTATACATTTGAAACAGTTGTTGAGGCATGTGCGATAATTCTTTTTGGTTATGGTCATGTGTTCACATGTTCTGGGAATGTTTTTGAAATGTGAATGAATATAGATAGTAAGCAAAGCATTCATAGTGCTGTAATCAACAGAAAGAATTCCGTATAATTGGCATGCAATATGGAATGAGCAGAAAACAAGAGAAACAGGTTTATGTGACATGCAAATTGTGGGAAGAAGATTGCAGGGTACCAGCAGAAACATAAGGCTTAAGATAACAAAGTAGTAATGTTGTTAAAGTATACCTGATTTTTTTAGTAAACTGCATTGTTTGTGTGTGTGTATTATGTTGAACAGTAGTACTGCTGCGTGCATTTGTTTCTTGCTTATTTTACCTGTGTTGCACTACGCGTCATAGAATTTGTAGAAAATTAACAAATTTTATCGACGCCAAACATTTCAGTTTGTAGATGTATATTATACATTCATTTTAGTTTTAAGTTTAGATTTGATTTTGATGTTGTGTGTATTGTTTATGCAAAGAGCAAGTAGTTGTACTACATAATGAATGATCCACTGGACATTGTTAGTTCTAGTGCCTTGGTTTCATTATAAATTGTTTGTCATTGTGTGTTAGTTAGGTACACCGTCAATTATTACCTCAAATTTCCTTTGTGCTTTCGGGCATTAGCATAGCTTTGTAATTCTGGAGGCCTTGTGAGGATGCATTTATTTTGAAACTGATACAGCTGAGGCAGGGTGTTTTGCGTAAGTACAACATTGTATAAAAGTTTATTAGCAAATGTATATAGTTGTGCAGACTGTATGTACCCGGGTACAAGGCAATACGTGAACGAGTCGTGAAGTGATTGCATGATTGAGTAAATGTAGTTATCACTGTGCAATTTATGCATGACATTTTGTCTCTTTCTGTGGTAAAGTCGGCTATATAATACAGTAGAGTATTCTGTCAGTGTTACCGACATTCAGAGTTGCCATAGTTTATTTATCTGTCTGCTGTCATGGCAGAAAGAATTTTTCAGAGCCAACTAAGCAAAAAACTAAACAGTATGCATGTGACTGTACATTATTCGATTTGTAATACTGCCAGTGGGCAGTGCAGTCTGGATAGCAATACTGTTGTTTTTTTTCTGGTTGGTTCCTTTTTAAATTTAAACAATCTTAATGTTTTCAATGCACTGTTATTGACTGTATAATAATAATAAATGTTGTTTGTGAATGGTTCAAGTTCTTATACTGTCCTTTTAGCGTTATTACCAGGGCTTCGATCCCTATGGGCATTAGCAGTATTTATTAAGTGGGTCGTCCATGGTAATGTCCCCCCAGTATTTTAGAGGTGATGTCATTTACGATGTCGTCTCGAGTGAGCACAAGAAGTATGTCCAATTCCCGAAGGAAAGTGGATAACAGCAACAACTGTTTGTTGTATTTTAATGCAAATATTGTGTAGTATCACAAAAAGCTTCAGCTTCTGGGGTCTTCGTCCCCCAGGCACCCTACTGGGGCTCTGCCCTTTGACCCCGCTGGGGGACTTCTGTCCCCAAACCCCAGTCTTCTTTTATGTTCCTCCAATAATCCTGTGAGATCGACACCCTTGGTTGTCACTAAAACTTCCAGATAATTCACAGTTTGCTGATAATGGCTGCTGCTACCATATAGCGTCAAATGATATGCTCTTTTATCTTTCCATTCTCAAATTTTTACTGCTTCACAAATTAAAGATGATTGACCGCTTATGCGTTGAACGCCCCGATTACTGACAGAAATAACAATGGAATGGTAGTGGTCATTCACAATTACCATTGGCTGAATTCGGCAAGCCGCGTCCTAATATCGACCTGCTCGTCACCACTGGTTCAAACGGGCCATTGGAAACTATTTTCACTGTTTGACCTTGACCTACAATCCCAGACTAGTCAAGGTCAATCCTCATGCCAAAATCAAGATCAAAGGTCAAATGGTTCAACAGGAGAGCACCCACAGACAAATGGACGGACACGGACGCTACCAATCGTATTATCTTCCCTGCTACGCGGTCGATAACGAACGGGAATCTACACTTTAGCTAACGTTTGTACAATTACAGCTTGAACGTAAGAACAATGTGCCTTATATGCCTTCAACGTGAAGCATTTGAAAAATGTTGGGCCCATTCGCCACTGTGAGCTGCCTCATGCCCATTCACCAGGTGTCGTTACTGTCGCACGCTGCACGCCGCCTGCACATCGATGTCCACGACAATGCGACAGAGGGGACCGCTATGGCCCCATAGAATGGGCCCAATAATTTGTAAGCTTTTTCTACCTTGGACATAAACACCAGTGGGTGGCATAGCTGGCTTGGAAGTCTAGACCAATCAGGATGACCTAAGAGATTATCAAAAATCCATTGACAATATACTGGAGTACATGTAGCAAGTACCCCCCAATACGCAATTGAGTTGATTTATTGCTAGCCATGAAAATAATATGCTATGTTTTAAACTCCTATACAAAAATTCCCAGTATCACCATTGGTGGTAAGGTATCCAACACAATAATTTTGATGTTACATACACTACTTAGACATGTGTAAACAGAAAATCAAACACAGCAAATGCAATAATGGCTGCATTGCAATGAGTACTACACGGATGTAGGAATTAATGTCACACAGCAGGGTTGAAGGTTGTCGATATCCGTAAACTAAACTGTGAACTTTTAAGACGAGGAATATGACATGGTCCAGTGTGGCGATTTTACCATTTCTGTGGACAGTATCAGTGCTTCAAGTGCTTGATGCTTCAAGCCTAGCTGTATAAAATTAAATAAAATAAATGCTGCAAAAACTTGCAGCACCTCCACAAACTAGAAAATTGGCAGGGCATATACTAATTATCTGATGTAACAGGCGTGATGGACTGCAATAATAAAATACTGCAAAGTGACTCACGCAGGAGCAGCATTGGCCAGGGGGCATTACTGTATGTTGTCTACAACTGCATTGTTTTGCATAACTGATGTGCTGGCTGACTGTGGTTATAAACCTGGAATCCGATTTACAAAATATCTGAAAGAGATTTGTCATAAGACTGTGGTAACTGTCATTAGATTATCGGCGATCGTGATTTAAGTTGTGCGAAGATTTCTCCTTAGCCAATCATGACATTTTTACGATTACCATCTCAAATTTTTGCTACAAAAATAGACTAAGTCTGTCGTAAGACTGCTGCAACTCAGCAATTATCGTATGACAAATATTAAGATATTTCGTAAATCGGGCCCGTGACTTTGAAAACGTAAAATAAGTTAACAGCAGGCTGAAAATAAGCTGAAAATATTCCTCGAGTCCAGTACCCCACCTCCTTTGGGTAGATTATGGACCACATCAAATGCTGTTTATAAATATAATAATTGTATACATCGCGCTGCAATGACATTTTACTTATTACAGCATGATGTACACAATTATTTCGCATCATTAACCTGCTTGCAACTTGTGCAAAAAGTGATAACCATATGTACCTCCATAGAATTTTAACATATTTGAAAAACATATCTATTACAGAACAAAGTAACATCAATATCTACAGTTCACATTTTACAGAAACTACAAGTAAGGTATCAGGCAAATAAATTTCAAGTCACAACTTCAATGTTACTGTAGTAACTATGGTAGTTGCTTGACAGCATTCAAAGGCCATTCAGTGTCATCAAAATTATTACAGTCCCAAACTATCTGGTTCTTTTACATGTTATACTAACAACTTCACTTAATTCAAGACTGTTCTCAATATGGCAGGACCAATTAATACAATAAGCTGTCGGCACACAGTACCGGTTACATACTTGAAATTGTGCATCATTGAATATGCATCGAGTGACTTCCAGTTTCAGTAGACAATAGGGCCCATCAGTAAATAAAGAATATTTATCCCAGATCCAGCTTTACTCGATGTTTGGTGAACTTCCGGTGTTGAGCAATACGGTTCTAATCATAACAGTTTGCGTGAAAGTTGCAAATTCTACATTTTTAGTC
>Ga0209782_1001266_pt1 | contig 12895 bp, 8 predicted proteins | sample WorMetmaBAHAMAS1_FD_187390 | JGI IMG/M metagenome (GOLD analysis project Ga0209782, IMG submission 187390) | Marine gutless worms symbiont microbial communities from Max Planck institute for Marine Microbiology, Germany - Inanidrilus... | ecosystem: Host-associated > Annelida > Digestive system >... | reverse complement strand
GATGGGAGAGGAGAAGGGAGAGAAGGAGGAGGGATGGGGAGGAAGTGGAGGCCCTTTTGGTCAGTGGCCGACGAGGCCTTGTAGCTTAAATCCGCCACTGCCTATATGACCTATTTTGTGTCGAGTGGGATGTTAAACGTTAACTCAGTTAGTTGTGGTGACCAAGGGCATCGATCTCACAGGATTATTGGGGAGCGGGACATAAAAAAAAGACTGGAGGCCTGAGGGACCGTCCCCCAGCGGGGTCCAGGGGCGGAGCTCCGGTAGGGGGTCTGCGGGACGAAGTCCCCCAGAAGCTGAAGCTTTTTTTGTGAAACTACACATAATATTTGCATTAAAATACAACAAACAACAGTTGTTGCTGTTGCTGGATAAAATAAACCTAGCCTAAACGACATCACTTCTAAAATATTGGGGGGGGACATTACCATGGACCTTCATAAATATTGGGGGGCCATGTCCCGCCTGTCCCATAGGCATCGATGCCCCTGGTGGTGACTGTTGATGCTGTTTCTTGCAGTTGGCCTGTCACGCCTGACGTTGTAACAAGACTAGATCTCAACCACAACATATCACATATACACGTCAGCAAGTATGACCACTTACAGCACCTGTCTATTAAGGTCAGTTATTGTTATAGCTACAAACGTGTTTTACTTTTGTAAGTTTTTTTGTACTGTTACCCATAACTTTGCCAAATGCTCAGCAATTTATATAATTATTTCAGCATCAGACTGTCATTAAGTTCATGATAAAATTATCGTTAATTGTCGGCAATCCCTGTAGGAGGTAAGCTTAAATTGATTGATCAGGGGGCGGCACTGGACTGGGGGTGGAGTCTGATATCTACAATTTCCTTGTTATTATTATTATTAATGTGTCTTTGTGATAGATGGCTGACGAAAGTCCTGATGTTATTCCTGTCGGCAGCGTTGACAGAACAGACACTGACCAGGACGCACTTGATGTCTCAGTAGTAAATGAGACGCCAGCGATGGTTGATAATAGTTTGATATCTTGTGACGATGAAACGACAAAGTTCTCTGTTGACGAGCTCGACGTCATCATTCCTACTGATGACGATGAGATTGAGGATGAGGAAGAACTACAAGCAGAAGAAGAGGAAAAAAAAGATGGTGAGCAACAGGAAGAAGTAGGAAAAGCTGCTGATGCTGATACGGAAGCTGACAAAGATGATAGTAAAGATGGAAAAAATGACGTCGGTGATGATGATGATGAGCCAGAAATTGAAACTGAAATAATGTAAGTTTTAATGCTAATATCAGTTTATTATTTTTTTTTATAACAGCAATTAACAACAAGACTATTAAACATCCATTTAATGGCTTCTTTTTAGGGAAAACCTGGACAAGCTTACTTCTCTGGATTTTAATGAAGCAATAGATGATTGGGTAGAAATGGCATCATCTTTACTATATGCAAATCATTTGCAACAAGAAGATCTGCTATTGCAGAGGGACCATGCGACGCATTTGTCACTAGAAATCTTGCAACTATGAATCATCCAATTTGAAAAAGATTGCAATCGATAAATGACCTTGAAGTATATACACACAAGGTCATTGCAATTGCTGCTTTTAGATAAGCCATATATCAGCCATTCCTTAGATATGGATGGGGTTTTGAAAGTTAAAATGGGTCACTTGACGTAACCGTGCCCTTTTCAGGAACGGTTTGTCCTTGGTGGGCTGGGACTAGCTACGATCAACGTGTGTACCAAGTTTGAAATTTCTACTTTTACCCACTTCATAGATATGAAAGGCGACAAAAAATGCAAAATTTGGGTGATTTAGGGAGTTATGGATTACCCCAGGTCATCAGCAACATAACCGTCCCATAGAGCGCATACAACTTCCTATTCGACTTTAAGAGAAATTATGCATCTATCTTGTCCCGTTTTCCAGTTATTTGTCGAAAGTGGCCAATTTTAACCCATCCTACCTGCACTGGTCGCCATTGTAGGGGGTGACCCCGTTCGAATTTTGCCGTGATCTTTGGCATCAGAAAACTAAGTCCCTCGGCCATCGTGCGGCATTATTTGCTTTATCCAATGTTTAGTCCTTTTGATACAATACCGAGTGTGACAGACAAATACACACACAGACAGAAAGATGATGATGGCATATACTGCACAGCATAGCATCGTGCGGTAAAAATTACACCTTATTCCAGACATATTGCTACACCAGTACACTATCACTCAGTTTTTACAGGTTTACTCTTCATGACACCCAGTCGTCAGCATTAGATCACTGAATATGGCAGTGCAGTTGGTCTGACCTTGATGCTCGATTATAGCTAAATTCCACAGGACCAACACTGACACGGACTTCCTCGCCGACTTCCATGTCCGTTCAGCTCGCCATCTCGTCGGCCCGACTTTTGTCCGGACGCGCGCTTTTCCTCACGAGGCTGTCCGTTGGGGATGCGCGCATTTACATGTGTACGTGTACTGTACATGATAAGCTATCGTGTACACATTTACAAAATTACACGATAGGCGCATCCCTAAAGTCCGTGTAGGTGTCGGTGTCGGTCCTGTGGAATTTAGCCATTAAGGAGTTTTTGTACTGATAGTAGATAATAGATGATGGATGATGATGATGTGTACAGACAGCCTCGAACGCAAGTTTCCATTGAGCCGCGTAACAATCAGAAGATAACAGATGTCAGGTCAGTATTATTATTTGACTGTAATTTGTGTGTCTTGTTTGACTGTACATGTAAAAGGAATACAGCTTGAGCTGTCAATACGAACATATATAGATATGGCTGGCCCTTGGCATGCATTTACCCTTAGGTCAAAAGGTCAAATAACAAGGTCACGGGGTTGACAAGTGCAAAGTGTGTGTATGGTCCATGGCAGGCCTGCTATGTAGATATGACTGCACATTTTGTGTTGCTAAATTTACTTGTTAAATTGAAAGAACGACATTTGGATGTAGGAAAACAGTCTCTGTATTGCCGATTATCAGACAAGGAAATCATGGCCATCAGACTTTCCCCCCTGCTTTGTTGCTATAGCTTGATGAGTCAGTTTGTGCGTAAGTATATGTGACGTCGTCACATCTGTGCTGCCCCCTGGTGAGTCACTTTGAGCTTACATGCTACTTGCATTGCCTGCATCATAGGCCTGTTATGAGAAAACATGACATCATCCACAAAACCAGTAGTACATAGCGTACTGCAACGCCGACAGAGAAGGACCGAACCATTGCCATAGCAACACACGCGGAAATTTTGGTGAACTTTGAACATGTTTTTTGAGAGACATAGGCATACACATCACAATTCTTCACACCCTACTGGGAGAGGGCAGTAGCCGTGAATTGTTAAGAGGACCCAACAGAGGACATTTTGCCCCTGTAGCCAACTAGGGGTAGGCCTTTGATGTAGGGCATCGTGAACGGGGCTTTGGCCACCTTAATTCAACTGAGGAGGCTTTATCTTGTTTGTGGACCCTACAGAAGGTTTTTCGCGCGAGATGTAATATATACGTCTTGTGCTTATGCCATGATGCCAGTTCGTCTGTACGTCTGTCTGTGACGGAAGTACATTGGCGCATTATAGCTAATTTAGGTTTCAAATTCTGATCCCACTTTACCGCGCATTGGCCGCCGTGCTGCTGCGGGTGCCGTGCTACTTGTGGCTGCCGTGCTGCTTGCGTGCAAATCATCTCGCACCATGCTAGCCAGTGCTAGACTCTCTTGTTTGTCTTTCCGCAAAACTGAGAGGATTCTGCCGCCAGGGCTTTGCTCTTAACCCAACTGAGGAGCCTTTGTTTCGTGAGTGGTCTTTGTCTTTGCACCTGTGCACAACTGAGAGGATGCCACAGAGAGATCTTCACCTCTGCCCCCCACTGACGGAGCTTCCTCTTCGACTTCACTGGATGGCACTGAGAGTGCTGTCCTATTTTGGAGTACAAACTAATGCTTATTCCACCGTCGCACTTGTGCCTCCTATGTCTACAATGGATGTCTGGCTTGGTATAACGTAGTGTTAACTCACGGATCCACTCAAGCATGAAATACAGGTGCAGGTTTGTAGGCCTACCACTGGCGACTCGTCTGATGGTGCAAAAACTGTCTATCGTGGTATAAGTTCTTTAACACTCACTTACACCACTCTAGACAGTTGTATAACATACACTTAGGGCCAGTTTCACTAACGAAGGTCAATTTGCCAGTCAACTGAACTTAGGTTATTTCTAACAGACAGTTAAATCAGATTTGCCTTAACTGAGGATTAACCGGAGATCAGTCGCTAACTGGCGTTGGTAAAATGATTTATCGCTAAACGGAGGTTATTGTGCAGAGATAAACTATGGTTACAGTTAACTCACGTTGGTGAAACCGGCCCTAAATCAATAGAATATCATACACTTAATTGATGCTCTGATGTTTGTTTCTTCAGTGTGATAGCTTGTAGTGATGATTTCCTGTTAGAGAACTGGAGCAACTGGCAGATTCTTCCGTGGAGGGGTCGTCGGTGGAATTGACGAACAATGTCAGTGAGGAGTCGACAGTTCGACCTCATTGCTCTGTCTTGTTGTCTGATGATAGCACTGTCCACGTTGGTATCAACTGGCACGTCAATTCTCATTAAGCACACAGAAGAGAAACTCGTGTAGATTAGTGATATAGCTTGGTCAAAGTTTACATTAGTTGAACGCGAATTTTGCCTTTTGAATTTGTTTGAATGTTAATTTGAACACAAATGATACTTTAATTGCACTAAACCATAAGTAAGTGCTGTTGCATTGTGCCTAATGAACGGATGGAACCAAAAATGCATTGCATAAAGCTGATTGTATTACTGTGTAACAAAGCTGTATTGTTACCGGAAATGATTTGTTTGTTATTGTTACTGAAGCTATGTGCTGTATACGTATGAAATCAGTCTTAAAAGAAGGACTTTACCACGGATTTGCATTTAACAAAATCTTGAGCCATTAAAACATGGCATTAAATATTGAATGTGCTGAAAATGTTCAAAGTTTAAATGTTGTCAAATGCAAACTTCATCACATCCTTTAAGTCATGTGTCAATCTTTCTTTGTACTCGGCGGCTAATGGCCTGCTTTTTCTGCATTACTGTGCACTTTTTACAGTAGTTTACTTTATACACACATATATCGTACACTTGTACTTGTCCTGATGTTGTGTTTTCTTACTTGTATCTTGATATTGTGGAGCCAGTGTAAGTTGATGTGTCTCAAGAATCGATAGATAAAAATGGAAAGGATGTAACCATTTGGTGATTTTTTAGTTACTTTGCGTTTTTGTGGTATTTTTATGCTTTTGGACGGGTGAAAAAGAAAGGGCATCTGAGTTATGGAAAACCTACACAAATTATTCCCCAAAATTCTCTTTTACAACAATTTGATGGAGCAGATTAAGAGAGACACCTGCTTACTTTGGTTTACAAGAAAAACTGGTGTCATGAGTAAAGTTAATTAAATTGTTTATATAGCAGTTTATGCACACCAACCAGAGAGCATCATTATCACCTTGGCCAATAGTCATTTTTTATGCCATTGACGGTAGGAGGCTGAGTTGGCCTGTGTGTGAAGGATGGGGACGTGGATGAAGCAGAGTTTCAGGTGCGGAGACGGGAGTTGGTTGCTGTGCAACATCGCGAGGCCGAGAAGATACGACAGAGGCTTGAGAGTGCAGAACTAGAGACAGAAGGAGACGAGGAGTCGGCTACAACTGATGCAGTGGATGACAGTTCACCTCAGGTCTTTTAACTCACCTCAGATTCGTATTAACTGAGTATTAAATCAACTAATGTTACAGTTACTGCTTTTGGTTTTTAGCTGCAACGTGTAGGCAGATCGACTTTATAAATACTCGACTCTTCTTCTTGAGATTATGTTTCTGCTGACATTAACGGCTTATACCGTAGAATGCTTTCATGCAGACCTGAGATCACTATAAAACACTAACAGGAAGTCATATATTGTCAGTCTCAAATGCAGTCATTGGCGAGCTGCTGGTGATGACTGGAGGTGCTTGAAGGTGAATTGGTGGCATCTGCTGACTTTGGCTTCTGCAACTCGGCCATTAGAACAGTTTGTGAAACCGTGTTGTATCTGCTGAAAACCAGGAAGTATTGTATGACTACAAATCAGATCTCCGTGGCATCGGAAACCGTAGTATTATAGTGAGTTATTCTGAGTAGTATTGTCATATTTCTGTCATATTTCTTCGATACAGAGGCCTTTGAAGGCCTGCTTCTGTTTTCTCCATGTGATGTGATGTGATGTTGTTGTATATCTCCATTTACTGATCATTCAGTTAATGTAAAAGGAAGCACACATATACAACCATTTTAGGGTCATTAAAAAGGTCAACCTGTGTTAGCTGATGGAAGATTTTGTTAGAGCAAAATTTTTTAACCCACATGCCCTTGCTGTGTCAACTAATGTGTTTGGAATAAAGGGCAATATGCCAAAGGTCTTAATGGTATTTCCTACAGCGTGTTCATACTGTATCCATTAAGAAAAAACATTTGCAGATAAATTAAAGCAGGTTTTACAGGCATCTATAGTACATTGACATGCCATTGACTGTGCCATCTTCCTTCAGTTTTTTATGCTGTTGTTTTGTTATCTGGAAGTGTGTCTGGCTGTAAGAAAACCAACTTCGACCATCCCGTGAGGCTTCTGGAAAAATTAAGGTGGTGTGGAGATTGAAAGTCATATGTCTTCATCTTGTCTGTCTTTAAATACTGCCGTATTATTGTGTTATTGTGTCATTGCCTGCATTATAACAACGTCGATGTTTTGTTTTGTTGCGTTTCAGAACAAACTGCCGAGTCCATTCTTTGCTGGTGGAGACAGGTCGAAGGAGAGACAGACTGACGGTGAGATGCAGTGTCCAACTGACGGTACGTTTTATTCACTACAGGAGCAGCACTTAACAATGTTTTTCTGTCGACAGTACGGAGTTGCTGTCAAAGTACATCAGTCATACTCCGGTGTCAGAATCACACAGAATAGCAGCATTGCTTCGTCAGTTTTAAAAATGGGGGATTAGCCCGCCTACTTCAGATGTTGTCTTCAGTGATTTCATAGTGTTGGTTTGGTGTCAGAAAGAGCATCCGGCTTGTAAAAATTGAGTGGTGACGTGCTGGCATGGTCTGCAGTAGGTGCACATGGTATGATTGTCCAGTTAATGCTATGGCCACCTCATCATCTCTTGCTTCATTGAAATCCTGAATGGTTTACCTTTTTGATACCAGACTACCAAGGTTCTTGTGCAAAGGAGGACATTAAACGGGTTTTGTTGAGACGATCTGTTGTAATTATTTTGTGTATACCTCTGATGATGAAACCGATGTGTGGCTACTGCAGATAATGAAGTTAAAGCCATGACTGAGAAATACAATCCATATTTAACGATACGTCGTAACATTCAGCATGCCGATGAAGATTTCGTGAATGTCATGTGGCTTCATAAGGTGCACACGATTTTATGTTTTTTTTCTCAATTTTTAACTAGCCTTTATCTCTGGAGTGGTATGCCCATTTTAACCTGTGTCTGGTAAAAGAACCTTAGGAAATGGGTTTTTAGCAGTGTAACTGTTCTATCTGGTGATCCAAAAGGCTGAGTTGGTGCGCTGAAGGAAAGTGATATCATCGATGACAGTTTTGCATTATCACTCACTGGCAGGTATGACTAGTTAGTGCATTGGTCTGTTGGCCAATAGTTGCTGTTAATGCCCTGTGCCAAAGATCAACAACTCTTGTAACCCTGACACTAACCATAGATCTAACCCTAAACATGCCCGTCTGTACGTACTTTCACGGTGAAAATTTGCATTGAATAGCCACCTGTGTCCACTCTGCACGTTTCTTTGATTTTCATTATATCTTTAGACGTTGCTGCAGTTTGTCACTAATAGTATGCCAGTTGTTTAGAGTTGACAGAGCACCGGGCCTGTACAAGTTCTGATGTGGTTTTGGGAAAAGAGGCCGTTAACTGGGTGTTATTACCATAGACTTATATTAAATATTCTCTAGACTTCTTATGTCCAATCAGAACAGCAGAAGCGTTTGAAGCCGTCGATTGGCTAGCAGATCTGCCACAAAAACATGGCCAAAGCAAGCAGGCCGGTCAAATGACGTCATTTTAACGTCATTTTGTTGAAGTCAACAGCAGCAATCTTGGTGGCGGCCATGTTTGTTGGGAATCGTGCGATGGCTTCAATTTCGCCCGCTGGTGTGGTGGCTGTGGTTGTGACCAGTTCACACTACTGACGTGAAACTTGACGTATTGGCAGTTTGAACTGGGCATAAGTTGGTTAGTTGTGGCTGCTGTTTATACCCTCTGCAGTCCATAGAGGGAGCATTAATGCTACCTGTATTTTAACAGTTATATTCCAGGTGAACTTGGGTATGGCTGATAAAACGGACTGTGGTGGTAGTAATGGTTTAGGCCAATATCCTTGCAACTGTAATGGCGGTTTGGAATAGTGGTTGGTAGCACATTGGTGTCGAGCAGTGATATTATTCCCGGCTGGAAATCAGACGTCTTAGATCGATGAACCACTTCGGTATGTATCCATCCAGTCCAGCTTTGCCTGGCCGTCCCTCTGTCGGTAGGGGCAGCGATGGTTTAGGGTTCTGCATAACAGTAGATCCTCTGATCAGGACTGCTGGCAGGACAATGTCAATGTCAGTGTCAATAGTAGATTTATATAGCAAAGCCCCTAATGCGCTGTGTACGCTAGTATATCAAGAAAAGAAAAGTTTTAAAATCGGAATGAAAACTGTCAAAAGAATGTGTCGGATCCCGAAGATAGTCTGGTAACGAGTTCCAGGCTGCCGGGCCAGCCATAGAAAAAGCCCGACGACCGAACATTGAACACCGGTGTTGCGGTACAAAAACTGCCAGCGGACCGCAGGTGCTGCCGACAAGCAATGTCTGAGGTGTGGATGCAGCAGTCCATCATGTACTGTAGTGCCTTGTGCTGAATTGATATTCTGAAAATGGCTCAATCAAAAGTGAATGGATTTTAGTAATTTGCAGTACATAGAATCCTGAAGAAATGCTACATCTGATGGTTATAAATTTATACAACTCGTGTAAATGTAACCACTTGTTCTTGTGAAAAGCAGATAACTGTCATCTGATCGAAACCATTATTAAGTAAAACTCATTGAAAATTGGCCTACTATCACTTAGTTACTTACATTAGGTGCAACAAACTTTTCACCATATATGTACTTGAATTTGTAGAAAGTGCAAATGAAAAATGAAAAATGGAAAAATGTACTCACTTTACCATGTGGTCCTTGAATGCATCAATATGACATGATAGTATTGTTAACGCATTCTACTTGGTACCGGTTATGATCATATGAAAGTTATCTTTTTTCACAAGGTACAGTGGCAACATTTACAAGTGAGGTGTATAAATTTCTGATTGACTGATGTGATGCTTCTTGTGGATTTTTTTTTACCAGATATTGCTAAAATCCATTTATTTTTGACTGAGCTATTGTGTCATTGCTCTTTTGAAATATGGTGTTAACTGGCAGTTGTATGCTGGCTTAATTGGTACAAACAGCTAGCAATGGCTCGAAGTGCATGAGCTTCCATGGAGTGGTTCTTAGGGTGGGTTGCACCAACGTCACTTAAATCGCCACTTAGCTAATGGCCACTTAACTTTAAGTAGTCATTAAATCACCAATTATATCTCTATTCATTAGCAGTTAAGTGGCGATGGTGCAATGCGTGTTTATACTAATCTCCACTTAAGTCAGAGTTAATTGGAGATTTAAGTACTACTTAAGTTAAGTATGGATAGTGCAACCCGACCTTAGTGTCTGTTTATCTCTCCAAGTCTCTTCTTCTTCTCTGTTAGTTGCATTGTGTGGTTATTGACAGCTGATAAAGAGTGCACTGGGCCTTGAGCCTGCAGGTGATCTGTCAACAGTGCTGTGCGATGGAGTCATACTCTGTCACTTGGCAAATCACATACGACCGTCCTCCGTGTCAAAAGTTCACGTGCCTCCACCATCAATGGTAAATATGTCTATATTAGGTCAACTCAGCCTTGCATCCCCCCGGAGTTGCTGAATCATTGAGTACCAGCTTTAATTGGCTGCTGTAGAGGCGGGAATGTTACTTCTGCTGGGTGGCAGATAACACTGTGTGATCCCATATGGGATCCCATATGGCACGTTAGTTCTTGTAGCGGTGAGGCTAATTGCGTAACTGCTATATGCGTTTACCTTTATCTTTTATGTACACTTGTAGCCTCAGGCCCACTATTGCCCATGATGGCTTCAGTCACTGCATTGTTTTACCATCTGCTCTGTATGTAACACATGCATTTTTTCACCCTATCATTCTCGCGCATTCTTGAAGCATGTCCATACCATCTCATCTTATTTTGCAGAAGCAACTATTCTATTATCTATTCTCAGTCTCTCTCTCAACTCAGTGGATGAGCATCTATTACATTTACACCACTTATCTAACATTACTGCAGCAGAAAATATATACTATTAAACTAAAGCTAGAAAGCTGGTAATTAATTTGACTTGCAGCCCCGTGGCCTGTTCTTGGGTGCTTGTTTACGTTAGGTTTAGTTTATTCGGTAACACGCCTGAGTAATTGTCTGTTAGGAGCATCTGTAAAATGACGTCTTTCGTGTTAAGTATCATTTTCTCTTCCATCGCATATAATTATTTTTCTACTTAATAGCTGTTGCAGTTGTTACTGTTGTTAGGTTCGACATTTTTATTTCAAAATTTAATTTTGAAAATTACTTTTTTTCAATAATAATTTATAATGTGAACAGTTTACTTCAAAAATTTTATTTCAAAATTCAAGCAAATGTGTGAAAGCAAATTTGAAAATAAAAATTTGCAATGTAAAAGTGGCCACAAAATAGAATATGTTCTATAGAACATGTTCTGTTTTGTGGCCACTTTTACATTGCAAATTTTTATTTCCGAATTTGCTTTTACACATTTGCTTGAATTTTGAAATAAAAATTTCCAGTGTGAAAGGCAATGATCCTTGACTGGTTGTAGCCGAGTGTAGAAACAAAGAAACAACTGGACTGATTGGTGTGTATGTGGATGGGGGCCCAGGAAGCCATATGTTAGTTGGGTTTCCAGAGCCCCAACAGGAAGTAGCACTCTTGAGGAGGGATGATGTCACAATTTTCCCACATGCTGCCAAGGAGCATTTTACGTGACCAATGTCAGAATTTCCCAACAATGTCCACCGCTGTTTCAGTTAGCCAGCCACTGATGCAGTTGGGTGTCACATGAAATTCTCTTCTTTGAGAAATCTGCTCTGCGATGCAGCCTCTTGTCAGAGGATAATTTGACCACTTGTTTTCTGTCAGGACTCTCTTGCATTGACAAAACGACAGAAGAACGTGGACAACTTTCTGTCGGCATGCAAAGTGATTGGTGTCAGTGAGGTGTGTGTTTTTAACTCATTGTTTTACCACAAACAACATCACTGGTCTTCAGTGTTTCAGAACCGCCGGTTGGACATGCTTAAAGGTGTACCAGTTATCCCTGACTTTTTCATACTGGATTAGCACGCCATCCTGCAATTAAATTGGTAAAGGAGGCTGGTTAAATGATTGCTCTCAGTAATGAAGTATTAGTTCTTTCCATTTAATGGCCATTTTATAGCCATTTTTACCGATGAACTTGAGCCAGCTGTTTTCTCCTAAGTCTGTACTTCAGAAGAGAACTCTGAGGATTAGTGAAACTGGTTTTTACAGGTCGAGCATCCCGTTTATAACTTATCCTTCAGTATCTGAAAGGAAGGCAAGGCACTAACTATAACCAGTGGCCTCGCCTCTTCCTCTCACAGTTCATAATTGAACTTGTGATGGAAGGAGCATTGCTCTCTTTGCACCAGTTCTGCCTCGCAGATACGGAGGCAGGTATTCAATCCCTTTTCTGTTCAATAGACAACATCAGAGGTGTGATTTTTGTCTGGATGTTAAGAGGGAAGATTATCAGAACTGTTCTGTGCTGCATTGTCTATGACAGTTGTGCACAATAACATACACATATGTGGGCAGATTTTTTTCTTTCAGTTGTATTGATTGCTTCAGTTTTATATTTTCATTTTAGTGGTCTTGTCGGCCTAGGTTTATGTTATACATTCTGTGTAACAACTAACCTATTTTGTGTTTTGCTGCTTTGTTAGTGTTGGATTTCTGTTTTGTCAGTACTAGCCAAGAAACTGGCAAGAGCATCTCCGAAATGACTTATTTTATATGTCAAGTTAAAATCTTAACTCAGTCAGTCGTGCATGTATTGAAGTTGGTACCCACCTCTCAGATAGCCTACCTGATCCTAGCATTAACCATAAACTCATTTGTTGATGAGATAGTGGGACATGGGATGCTTAAAAGTTACATATTTATTACTCAACTGACTGGTAGCCATAGCAACCTTGTGTTTAATTTATAAACATACGGGTTCCGAATACCACCCTACTTGTCGTCTTCCGTAGAATTTGGGATCACACTATAACACAATCCAGATCAGCCTCCACATACAGGCAGCGAAGCCATCAGCCCATCGTGCCATTTGCCCATCTCCACTTTTCATTGCGCTACATGATAACAATCCACGAACGTTACAGACGGATGGATGTCATGCCTTTAGCATAAGGGCGACATGCTGTGATATCTAGAAGCATGACACGCTAAAAATTCTAATGTTATTATTCTGTGTCAGGAAGTTATGTGCTCGCCTGCAGCCATACTGGATGGCAGTGGATTGGTTGATGTAGCGAGGACGGTCCGTGCCATGGTCACCACCAGTATCCAGCTACGGCAATCAGCTGTCTAGCCTATGACATTCCTCATTGCTGATATATAT
>Ga0209782_1001265_pt1 | contig 12898 bp, 4 predicted proteins | sample WorMetmaBAHAMAS1_FD_187390 | JGI IMG/M metagenome (GOLD analysis project Ga0209782, IMG submission 187390) | Marine gutless worms symbiont microbial communities from Max Planck institute for Marine Microbiology, Germany - Inanidrilus... | ecosystem: Host-associated > Annelida > Digestive system >... | reverse complement strand
CCACTATAATACCTATGGCCTCGCCCCTCGCCATGGTCTGTTTTGCAAGGTACAGTAATTACACAAATGATAGATGGGGCAAGCAGTATATTCAAATTGCAAATTTAATGCATTACATTTTTTTTCCAAATATTATCAGTATTGGTAAAAATTTAACATTTATTGCAAAAATACAGGTACAGTTTTTATTGGGACACAGGTGTATACAAGTACACTGTGTCTAAAAAAATTGCACCCCTAAGGCAGGTCGGCAAAAATTCTGTTATTTTCCAAATAAAAAAAAAATCCCAAATATACGTTTTGTAGGGAATTTCATTCTGAATAAAAGCGGAGTTTTATTATGATGACGTCACTATGACGTTATTTATAGGCAATAAATAAGGCGACGTCACCGCCGAATGTGCTCCGTAATGAACAGCATGCGGTTATTCGTTGTCTTGTTGGCAAAAAGACTTCGTGCAATTTTTGGAACGGAACTTGTTGGACAATCGATTTTTTAAAGTCTTGTTTGCTATTGCTTCCCTAATGATTTCGCTTGCACATAAATGTACAAATTTTTGATCAAAATCCTGTACTTTTCAGAAACGTCATTTTGTTTATTTACATACCAACTGTCGTCTGCCAAGGTGCCTGGTTGCCATGGAAACCTTGCAGCTGGTACTCAATCGGTACTAAACTTTTCGAGCTCAATCGATCCGCAACTGAATGGCAGTACCTTGTGTGAGAAAACATTATGGGCGAACTTATTTTGATGAATTTATACCGACCTGCCTTTGGGGTGCAGGTTTTTTTTGAGACACAGTGTATATCTATTACATTTATTCCATGTATAATTTGACTGGTTGTAATCAAGTTTCTGTGGCTGCTTAGTCTTGATTTGGAGCTTAAATGTGAGATACTTTAGCTTAAATCTGACAGATATTTGCGTTATAATCATCAGTGATGATACAATCCTGTAGCCTGTCGTATTTTTGTGGACTTTTCTAACAAAGGCAATTGAAGAACAAATATGGCTTATAAATGACACTGTTCAGAGTATACTGTGAATTTTTGTCACCACTGCAGACTGCAAAATTAGCAAGTCTTTTGTCTAGCAGAACGATGAAATATTAGACCAAAATAACTGAAAAAAACAGTGATAATGTTATATAACAATAACAATACAAACGTTGTAAAGAGACATCACCAGTCATAGCTTATCGCAGGTGCAGGGTTCCCACTCAAATTTCAGAATGAAAATTCAGGACTTTTCAGGACCTGATATACCAAACAATCAGCACCTACTATTACACCATTTCGGGCCTCGACCAATGAATTTGATACCAAACAAGACACTCTGTAACTACATGCAGTATCCTTATTGTTATGATGACAAATGCCAACTTAACAGTACTACTACATAATTTGCTTCATAACTAGAGCACTGCAACCACATACTAGCCTGATTGATTTTTCAGCACCTTTGTGATGAAATATCAGCACTTTTTCATGACCAATGTCTAATTTCAGCACTTCAGGGCCTGATTTTTCAGTCTCCAAAAATCTGGACTTTTCAGGGCCAGTGGGAACCCTGCAGGTGCCAGTGTGATTTTATATACAGCACTGTGGTGAAAGAAGTTTAAAAGACTCCTAGGTCATGTTCGTGGATGATGAGTTCATGAGGTGGCTGACCGTGATGAATCAAAGCACATTGTCTTAATCATATCAGTATTTCACTGAGAAAAGTGATAATGGTAATATCAGGGATTACAAAAGGTCAAAGACAAATATACAGATGTGAGAAACACCTAAGTTTAATCATTAATTTCAAACAATAAAAAATGAGCTATGTTTTTCATTAACTTTACCTGCAAAAAAGTGCTCGTTGCATGACAGCTTCACAGGGTAAATTAATGGTATAAGCACCTAATAACACATCATCACTAACTAGCATATGTACCTGCTTTCAGGACTTTGTGGTGTTTTTACAAAACTTCAAAAACTTGCAACTTAACGTCTTATAGGTCTTACATTTGTAAGTGTCAGAAGTAATCTCAGTCGACTAGAGTGCTCTATCAACAGGCATAATTCATCGTTATCATCCATGCTTGCTCATGATCGTGGCACAAAGCGAGCCAGTTGAGGATCAGCATTATCGCCATATGCCGGTGCTCGGTAGTAATGCACGCGTAGTCCATTATTGACGTGCGCTAACTGCACACTATCTCCGGTTGAGTATGGACGAAAGTCAACGTTGTCTGCGTTCAGTCGGCCAATGTCCAGCAGGTTCTTTAGTGCCTGAGCACGATACACCACTTCTACACATTAACCAGTCTTTGCATAGCTACACTGTCCAGAAAAAAACTCACTATATTTTTGGCTTTAACTTCACCAAATGCTGGTCGATTTTCAAAATTCTTTCACTGTCAGAATCAGTAGTAAATTTCTTGTAATGAAGTAGCAAAACAATTCACGACACCTCAAACACGTCGCTATACTACAGTGTGTCTCAGAAAAAAACGACACTGACGTTGCACAGTATAACTTCAATGCACATTAACCAATTTTGGTAATTTTTGGCAGAGATATTGCTGAAAGAATATGCTATTAAATGGCAATTTGTTATCACACCACTCCTAACTATAATGTCTCTGCACTACCTTGGGAATGGGTCATTTTAGTCATGCTCAAAAATGACACTGCTTTGGTTTGCTACATCTTTAACACTCATCAACCAATTTTGATAATATTTTGTACACAATAAGGTTATATTATTGAACACGATATGCAAATAATTATTATTTCTCAACTAGCCATTTTTGTGTCAGTTCATCAACAAGATCAATGCGGGCACTGCATCATCTGCCACCACCGGGACGACGGTCGACCAACCAGTAACCCATAGCGACTGCAACAACTTGTAGGTGCTGCTGACATTTTAGCTTTTTCTGGAAAAATCTCTGACTAAATGCCTAGCATTGTAGCCTTTCAACGCAAACAAATTTTAAATCAGAAGCTTATCTTCTTTAGTAAATTGCATGTTTACAAACAACCAGGGACGTTGAAAATGTGTCATTTCTGCCTTCGTAATTTCGCAGCCAATTAAGGACATAATAGCAAACGGACATGATAAATTAAATAGGCTTATGATAGCTCAAGCTCCGTAGCTATTTCCTGCCAAAAATCATGGCACTGAATAGCCTATAATGTGCTGATGTGCCGTTAAGAAACTACTCACTCACCCTGCCAAAAATTATTAAAATTAGTTGATGAATGTAGAAGATATAGCAAGCAAAATTGGTGTTATTTTCATGACTGAAGAGACAAAATTTCTGGGTTCATGTTTCCCCAGGTAGTGCAGAGACACTGGCAAGGGGAGGTAGGATAACACAGTGTACTCACTCAGCAACATCTCTGCAAAATAATTACCAAAATTGGTTAATGTGCGTTGAAGTTATAGTGTGCTACATCAGTGTCATTTAATTTTGAGACACAGTGTATGTTGTGAAATATTAATGTTAGAAAAATAGCAATAACCTGAAATGTGCATAGTGATTATAACACATTATAAAGTAGTTTAGCAAAGCAGTATAGATATAGTAAAAATTTGTGACTACTTTATTGAGTCTGTGCCAGTAAAAGAATTTTAAAAATCGGTCAACATCTAGCAAAATTATGGATAAGAAAATTGGTTGCCTCAAGCACACAGCACTAAAAAACAAAGAACTTGCTTGAATTCTTGAAATCTAATGTATGAACAGAGTACTGGACTCTTGCATCCTCTAGCTGTTGCAGCTGAGTCCAGTCTCACTAATCACATTATTATCTATCCATTTCTTGTTCTGAGCCAGGTGCCTTTTTGGAGTGTTTTGTGCATAAATTGGCATAAACAGGCATTCTATTTTTTGGGCTCCAGTGATAAAATCAAACTTCAGACTACAGTATTAACAGACGGCTTATTCAGTCATAGACTTACAATGCAGCATGACTCCGGGAGATCATTTCCCCAGATGAACAGCTGAACCACAGAGGGATTGTTCTGGAGACTGTCCGCAAGGTCACTCAGTCCTTGACCAGAAATCTCGTTGCTTTCAACACTCAGCCTGCATTGTCCAGCACATCAACAACGGTGTTTTAAATTCACGTGCATTTGAATGCTACTGTTGCTACATATCCTATCTGAAGCTGAGTGATGTTTTTAAACAAGTGATTACAAAGGACCTTACAGACATTGGCAAAACCCGAGGGATAGGACTCACAATCCAGGGATAAATTTTTATCACTGAAGGAATAGAAACTAGAGCACTGTTGTACAAAGTGCACTGTTATGCAAAGTGCAAAGGAATCTTGAACACTGCATTAGAAAGATATGTTCAGTCTCCAACTTGACAACTGAATGTAAGACCTGGCAATGCCAAAAAAGAATCGGCTCTGAGGACGACTTATCCCCCCTCTCCAATGAACAAAACTGTATCAGAGGCGACTTTTTATACCAAAACGTAGATCAATCACCCCTCACTGAACTGAATGTTACCAAAATTTCACACGAGGCAGAGAAATGACGACCGATTAACATGCTGAAATCGGAATTCCAATATCATAATCCTTTTTCAAATGCCAGTGTGCCAAATGTAGGATGATCGTCATTTTGCAACCGAGTCACGGCAAAAATTCCGCAAACTCCATTCTTAAACTCCAAAGTTACTGGACAGATATTCACCAAATTTTTACTCAATGTATAGCCAAATCATCGCCATGTGATCTTTTTAAACTGCTTAACGACAGACCAATCCGTTTTCAAACGCCAGAGCAAAGAGTGAAGGCAGTCAATTTTGACGTCAGCAAAAACGCTTCAAAATTAATTGGTTACCATAGCAACGTCCCTTAGCTACTGCAAAAGTTATGTCAGTTTTGTAATCCCCCATACATGTGACTACTTACGCTGAAAGTCTGATGAAGATCTGTCCAGTAGTTGCCGAGATTTGGTGGGATATGTCGATTGTTGCTGTGTCGTCCAAAAAGGTGCAGTTGTTAACCTCATAATCTCTGGGGTTACTGGACCGATCTTGATCATATTTGCATACGATGTAGCTACAATATTGCCACTGAATATTTTTGAATCGGAACTGCCATATTCTTACCCGTTTCAGAACGCCAGCCTGCCTAATGAAGGTCATTTTGCCAATTTTGTCCAAATTTGGTTGCCATGGCAACATCCCTTGTTGAATCAGAAAAACAGGTCCAGATCAGTCATCTACGAACAAATACATAGGTTATGAAGGGTGTGTTGCTGCATTTTGTAGCAGATTGTTACCTAGAACTGTGTGTATATTTTGCCGTGAAAGCATTAGCTCTGTTGCTCTAGTGCTGTGCCCCCCTTCCCCGTGCCCCTCCTACTCTCAAAAGTGGGGGGAACACGTGCCCCTCCTGAATATATGACTCCGGCGCCTATGTCATCATGGACACGTTTGTTCCGATATTGTTGTTTTTAACATTACAGTAGTGCTGGAAATGCATGGCCTATTTCTGCAACATACAGCAGTTACACAAATGATAGATAATATAAGGCAAGCAGTCTGCAGAAAACTATGTTGCAAATTTACTAATGCTACATTTCTTCCAAGTATTATCACAACTGGTAAAAATTTGACAGTTACTGCAAAAATACTGTTTCACACTTTTTTAATTCGGGCAGTGTACATCTCTGTTTTGTTGATGTATATATAAGGACAAGACTATCTTTGGTGGATACTCACGACTTGAGGTGGGTGTTGCTCAGTGCGAGGGCACAGGCAATGGCAGACGCTCCGTCGTCACCAATACGGTTGAAGCTAAGATCAAGAATTTCAAGAGCTGTGTCACATTTCAACAGCTTAGCAAGCTGGCACGCACCATCACGTGTTATCCGATTACTACAGGAAATAAATAGAAAACATGCATACACACTGTAAGATATAAATCAGTTTGCTTACTGTGCCCCTCAACATACTGCACCAGTAAAACATTAATATGACTAATTAGTAATACGGTACAACGTCCTCGTACTAGCAATAATAAGGCTTTTGGGACTGATATAAATTGGAAGAAAAGCCTGAAAAGGCTTGTGGTACAATATACTTGCACAAATATAGGGGCCTAAATTTATCCTCATCCTAACAGCCATTACCCAAGTGAATCACAGTAAGTCATTTTCTCAGTTTTCTTGCTCTACTTGAAGTTACGTTTTACCAATGATTTTTTAATCTCCAAGCCTTATCTCAAATCCCCGTGAAAGACAACATTGTGGCATACATACATGTACATGTTATAGTGCCCATGCAGTATACATAAAACAGACCTACTGTGCATTGCAGATGTTCAGATAAGAACGATTAACTAATTAAAAGCAATGTTAAAAAGATGAGTCTTTAATGCGCGTCGGACAGCAGGTTGTGAGTCAATGAGTCTGATGTCAGTGGGGAGACTGTTCCAGACGTCAGGGCCACTGACTGAGAATGCACGTCGACCGAACTGTGTTCTTGTTCGACGGACGACAGCAGACCTGGTTGTGGATGACCGTAGCTGACGCTGATGTGCACTAAGGCTGAATGTCACTAGGTCCTTGATATATGGAGGGGAACGTTGATGGAAAATATTGTACATTAACGTTGCAACTTTGAAAGTGATACAGAATTTTATTGGAAGCCAGTAGAGTTGTTTAAGAGCAAGAGTAATGTGTAAACGGTTGGTGAGGTAGGAGTGGAACCATGCTAATGCATGGTCAGAGACTGCAAATCCATCCTGGAGGAAGGACAACAGGGTGGTATGGTCGACAGTATCGAATGCGGAGCTAAGGTCAAGCAACACGAGTGCTACCACGTGGCCTTGGTCTATGACACTAACATGACATATGTCATTATGTAGGCCTAGGCTACTACTAGAACGGCTGACTCAGTGGAATGAAACTTCCGGTAGGTTGACTGTCTGGTCGGCAGAAGACCGCTTTCGTCTGCATGGTTCATAAAATCTGGCTGCAACACGCTCCACCATCTTGGACAGGAAGGTCAAATTTGAAATGGGGCGGTAGGAGTTGAGATCATCCGGACTAAGGCAAGGTTTCTTGAGGCGAGCTCGGATTACGGCTCGTTTCTGTGAATCTGGGAATACACCAGACTGGAGAGAGGCGTTGCAGATCGCGGCAACGACGGAAGCCAACATGCCAGTGGTGCGTTTTATCAGCCACGTTGGTGCCGGGTCCAGATCACAGTGTTTGCATGGCGCCTGGCGGATCAGACGGTGGGCGTCCTCGTCCTCGGTAGTCACCAGCTGAAACGACGACAAGCCATTCTCTGTCGGATGACTCCTGGTCGGCCGTTGGTCAGCCGATGACGCGGTACTGGCACGAATCTTGTCAACTTTGCAGATGAAATGTGATGCGAGGTCGTCTGCCGAGTCTGGGATCTGGGTGGTCGTCGGTGGCTTTGTATTACTCGGTCTAGGCCTATCTTTCGCCACAGCCGTTGTCGATCAGAAAGGCTGCTGGCTATGGCGCTGGACCAGCGGAAGAGGAGCCGCTGCACCTCAAACTGCTCCATCCAGATGACACGAGACTGAGCTGACGGCTGGAGACGGTATGCACGCTCCATAGAACGTGTGCGACGTTTGGTGGCACGGCACTCACCCAGATCAAACGCAAATAGCAGATAAATTCATGGCTCTATTTTGGTATGATTATCTTATACGAATTGCATATTTTGGCAGTGTGTAGTCTGCTAGAAAACTTAATACTTACCACTTTAATTCTTGGCTCAGTCTAGTGCATCAGTCAACGTGGCACTCTGAGTACTGCAGTGTACGACGCCGAGACTCAGTACTCAGAGTGCCACGTTGACTGACGCACTAGACTGAGCCAAGAATTAAAGTGGTAAATATTAAGTTTTCTAGCAGACTACACACTGCCAAAATATGCAATTCGTATAAGATAATCATATCAAAATAGAGCCATGAATTTATCTGCTATTTGCGTTTGATCTGGGTGATGAATACAAAATAAGTTAAAACAAAACATCAGCTATTAAAGGAACATGTTCTTGGCTGCCACATTGTTTAATTGCACAAAAAATTTGGTCTGTTTACAGAAATGTGGCAGCCAAGAATTATCTGAACTCTTGAAGAAAAAAGTATTGCTTCCTTTACACTGGCTCAGCTCTTTCACTCGATATACACTGTGCACCAATAAAAAACAATCCCCGAGAAAAAATGCTGTATTTCAGTCATGGTAGTATGGATTTGAGCCAAACTTTTAGGCATTGTATATCAGTATTAATACAACTTACATATCCTGTGAATTTTATTGAAATGACTGACATGGTTCCTTAGATACAGCAGTTTAAACTTTAAAATTCACTTTTTCAAGTGAATGTGCAGTTGCACATTGAATATTAACGAATAACAAATCAAATTTTTTGCAGCTTCTCTGTACCGTACTTGAACAGAGTATTTACAATGTTAGTGCCCACCAGTTACAGCAACACACGATCGAAATCTGTTGCAAAATGATACAACTGCCTTATCAGTGAACTCATGAAGCAAATCATTTTGTATTGTCGATGAAATGATCTTTTTCTCGGCATGATATTGGCCAGCTTTGACATGTGTCTTTGACAGTATTTCAGCATAGCATCCACAGATGATAACCCATTGGCACATCCATATGGTGTATTTGCTATTATTTTTACATCAGAATCACAGTTCAGTAACTTGTTCACTTATAAAAATGTAATGTTAATGTTAAATAGTTGTAATTTTAAACCATTGCAAATATTGCAATGAAATTTGCTGCGTTGCATATGCAGACTAAATCCTCCTCTGTAAAAGCCGTAAATTTGGTGAAAAAATGTGTTACAGTAACTGAAATAATGAATTTTTCCAAAAGGATTGTTTTTTATTGGCGCACCCTGTATATAGTAAATATGAAATACCTGCGCTATTATTACTGTAAGCTATCAGCTGCACTACCTAATTAATTAATTATCGAACCTTGCAGAGTTATAGTACCATTTAGTAATTACAACGAAAATGGTGTATGATTTAGAAACTGTGACAAGTACCAGCTTAATGCAAGATATGTCAGTGTGAAATTGTGCTGTAGTTCCTCTGCCAGCCGCGTTGCGCCAAAATCTCGAATGACATGTTTTAACAGATGAAGTTCTTTGAGCGTTTCATTGACCTGCTCATGACAGGAAAAACAATCTGATTCAAAAGTTCTGAATTCTGATAAGTTAATTTCTATTTCTACTTTGTTTCTTGCAGCAATTCTTAATTCATCACGAACACGTTTGCATAGAAAATGACACGGAAGTTGATACAACTTTCAACTTCAACATGTAGCCATAATTATCCTGTTAGTTGTTACCTTACAACAATTTTTAGCACGCTCGGCAAACCTGCCGACCGGACTATATATTCTACCTTCCATAATTAATTTTCTTCTTTTATTTTTTTAATGTGAGCAAAGCTATCTCAGGATCTGCTGGACCGATTTTCACAATCTTTGCACCATATGGTAGGTATTGAATTGCAGATGGATGATCAATCCGACCTTCTTTTTCCGATATCTTAAGGGACGTTGCCATGGCAACCAATTTTGTGGCAAAATTACCTAACCCCTGCACTTATCGCTCTGTCATTCCGAAACAAAATGGGATATCGCTACCTCAATGAGCGCATTAACAGCTAATGATGCCTTTATATTGTGTGAAAATTTCGTGAAATTCAGTCCAGTATTTTTTTAGTTAAAGTGGGGTAGAAAATGAAAATTGTGTCGCGACTCGTCTGAAATTTCACGATTTTCGTTCATTTGGCATACTGGTTCTGAAACGCATTCGAATATCACAATTTTGATCTCAGCAGTTTAATTGGCAGTCATTTCTGCACATCTTGTGAAAATTTGGTAATATTCAGATTAGTGATCCCAGAGTTTTAGGCAAAGAAGTTGTACGGCCGGAGTCGATAATTGTTACCACGGTGAGTTCACCTATGTTCGCGATGGGGTGGGGCTGTTAGGTACTCAGGTGATCAGTAAGTAAGTGTTTTTCACAAATATTTGCAAAGAAGTGACATTACAGCGCCAAGCGGGCTATATGCTACGCATTGCCATGCATTTCTAGTCTTGTAACTGTTATGGTCACAAAACAACCTCAAGCCACTGCAGGTTTTAGTATACTGATCTTGTGATCAGTATACTAAAACCTGCAGTGGCTTGAATGTTACCTTCAACATCCTGGCAAAATGGCCAGTAGTCTCTTCCTCGATGCTGAAGTTAATCGGTCGACTGACATTGAGTGACTTCAGTGACTGGTTATAGTTCAGTACAGTTGCCAAAGCAATCAAACTCTCCATCGTCTAAATCAGAGAAGACAGTCACCGACTAGGTTACCCCATGCGGGTGCCACAGACTAATGCACCCGATAAACATTGTAGATTTTGGCACTGTATAGGCTTACAGCATGTTTTTTTTTGTTTCTTGTAGCTTGCTTCCTTTTTCTGTTGCTAATATCTGCTATTGTTATTTGCTTCTCCTTACCTTCTCCTTTAAGATAGGCACACTCTGTTTCCAGGCCCGCCAGATGTCATAAGAGGCGACTACACCTAGGCTATAATTTGTCTCAGTTTATTTTATCTTATAGTTTTTTGTGTTCAATGATTTGTATTTCATTGATTTATTGGTTGTATATTTAAGTTTGCGTTAGCCTAGGTTTGTTTGTTGTTTTGCTTTTCCTCCCAGCATCAATTCTGATTTACTCACTACTAGCCTAGAGAATAGCTGGAAAGAGCATCTCCGATATTACCTATTTCATATTTAGTGTCAAGTGGGACATTAAACCTTAACTCAATCAATCAATCGCAGACTAAGTTGAAATGTTCAGATGCATCTGCAAATTCTAAAGAAAATTTACTGCTGAAAATAACTTTTTGAATTTTTAAGGTACAGTAGCTACATATTACGGGTAAGGTGTACATATTTATATTCTTCTGGTGCGAAATTTCTTGGGATTTCTTGCACCTAGAATTATTACAAGAAGCTCTGCTATAGCAGAGGAACCGCACTATGTGCCTGTCAGTAGAAATCTTGCAACTATGAATCATCCCATTTGAAAAATACTGAAATCAATAAATGACCTTGAAGTATATAGACCCAAAGCCACCGCAATTGCTGCTTTTAGATAGGCCATATATCACTTCCTGCTAGTGTCCTATTGTTACTACGTTTCTATCTAGCACCGTTTTTAGATACTACCACTGTTGAAGTGAACGTGACTGCCTGTGACCTAGTAAACTCCCTCATTTTTGACAATGATGATAAATCACAAGCCATGTGTGCTTTGTAATTTACGTGTAAACATACTGTAGTTGAATCACGCTTCATTTATGAGTTGCAGGTATTACAAAGGTTTCAAACAACAAAAGTGACCTTCAAACTCACTCAAGGTCATTGGCAATCATGCCCTTCAATAGGCATATGCAATTTCCCATTTGTCTTCCACTGTACCTATGTCTCTATCTGGCACCGTTTCTGAGATATTATTGCTTATTTCCCAAATTTAAAGACGTCACGTGACTATGACTATGCCTGGGACAGTTTGCATTCCCAATGTTAAATCATCACATGGTGAACCAATGTACAAAATTTGAAGTCTCTAGCTTTAGCCATTCTGAAGATATTTTAGGGCCAACTGAGAATTAAATGGGTTAGGTGACCATAACCATGCCCCTTTTGGGACGGTTTGTCGTCTGTGCAGCGCTGGGACTAGCTATGATCAAGCTGTGTACCAAATTTGAAATCTCTATGTTCACCCATTGCAAGGATATGAAAGGCGACAAAACAATAAAGAAATTGGGGAGGTTTGGAGGTTAGGGGTCACTCAAGGTCATCGGCAACATAGCCATTCGATAGAGTACATATGAATTCTTGTTCGACTTTAATAGAAACTATGCATCTATCTTGTACCATTTTCCAGTTATTATCGCGTATTTCCCAGAATTTAAAGATGTCACGAGACCGTGACCACGCCCAATCAAGGGAGAGTTTGTAATTCCTATGCTAAAACATTACACGGTGAAGCAGTGTATAAAATTTGAAGTCTCTCGCTTTAGCCATTCTGGAGATATTTGAGGGGGGGGGCAAAAATTTAACTGGGTAATGTGAGCATAACCACGCCCCTGTTTAATAAGAATTGATATAGCCTACCTGTGTACTAAATTTGACAGCTGTAGCTCAAGCCATTCCTTAGATATGGATGTGGGTCCGAAATTTAAAATGGGTCACGTGACGTAACCGTTACCCTTTGTTCTCGGTTTGCTGGGACTAGTAACGATAAACCAGCTGTGTACCAAATTTGAAATCTGTACATTCAGCCACTACAAAGATATGAAAGACGACGAAAAATGCAAAAACTGGGGTGTTTGGGGGCTAGGGGTCACCCAAAGTCATCAGCAACATGGCCATTCGATAGAATGCTTACAACTTATTATTCGACTTTAATAGAAACTATGCAGCTATCTTGTACCGTTTTCGAGTTATAGCGAGTTATTTGTCGAAAGTGGCCAATTTTAACCCACACCACCTGCATTTGTCGCCCCAGTAATGTGTGACCCCATTCGAATTACGCGGTGATCTTTGGCACCAAAAAGTAGAGTCCCTGGGCTATCGTGCAGCATTATTTGCGTCATCCTATGATTGGCCGTTTTGATAAATACCTGAGTGTGACAGACACACACAAAGGCAGACACATGATGACGGCATATACAGCACTAGCATAGCGTCGCACGGTAAAAATCGGTTATTTTGACTGAGTTATTCAGGAAATAATAAGGGGCTTAAGAGAGTTAATGCCATGGTTACTATTATTATTATTATTATCACAATTAAATCATAGGC
>Ga0209782_1001264_pt1 | contig 12905 bp, 8 predicted proteins | sample WorMetmaBAHAMAS1_FD_187390 | JGI IMG/M metagenome (GOLD analysis project Ga0209782, IMG submission 187390) | Marine gutless worms symbiont microbial communities from Max Planck institute for Marine Microbiology, Germany - Inanidrilus... | ecosystem: Host-associated > Annelida > Digestive system >... | reverse complement strand
CGTCTGTCCGTCCGTCTGCAAATAATGCCACACGATAGGCCCGAGACTCTAGTGTTTAAATGGGATGTTTTGTAAGTTGCAGAATTTCTACTGACAAGCACGTCGCGCGGTCCCTCTGCGATAGCAGAGCCACTTGTTTGGCTGTGTCGTACCTGACATTCACAAATAACTTATAACCCCTGTCATCTCTAGAGTCACCACGCAAAAGTTCGCCAAATTTTTAGACGATGTAGCCCCATCAATCATGTCCGCTGTTAATGAACACAGCTAGATCATAATATTGCAATTCGTTTTCTAGCACAAGTGCAACGAATGCAAGTGGTATCAGTCGGCGTTGATAACATTTTCACAACATTATTTGGTTGTCGTGGCAAAATCCCTTGAAAAAAGGAAAATGAGGTACAGATCCATCATCTGCACATCGAGCGCTTTCATATGGTGAAAAGATTGTGAAAATCGGTCCAGTATGTCCGGAGATATTCGACTAAATATGCCAGTTTTTTGGCCGTGTTGTACCTGACGTTCACAAATAAGCCCTGTCAACTCTGAAGTTACTGGACCGAATTCAACGAAATTTTAACACGATTTAGAGGCATCATTTATGCTGTTAACGCGCACATTGAGATAGTGATAGCCCATTATTTTTCTGAATGACAGAGCGATAAGTGCATGGGGGTAGGTTTTGCCCCATTTTTGCCACTAAATTGTTGCCATGACAACGTCCCTTAAGATATCGGAAGAAAATAGATCGTATTGATCATCTGTAATTCAATACCTACCATACGGTGCAAAGATTGTGAAAATCGGTTCAGCGGATCCTGAGATACTTCTGCTCCGAGCGAACAAGTCCTGTACAAAACAAAATTGGTTGCCATGGCAACATCCCTTGAGCAATTGGAAAAACTGGACCGGATCAAGAAAATTCCCGCAAATACCTTCCATTTGGTGAAAAGATTATGAAAATCGGTCCAGTAGATACTGAGATGGCTTTGCTCATAGTAAAAAATAAAGAAAAAAAACGAAGAAATTAACGCAAGCAAAATATATAGCCCTTCTTCCGGCAAGTTTGCCGAGTGGGCTAAATTACAGAAGGTAATATATATAGCCCAGTCGGCAACTTATCTGAGCGGGCTAAAAAGTAATTAAAGGCTATCGAATTGTGTCATTTCTAGTGATCTGACCTTCAGTGTAATTTTGCATGTTGTTAGATCCTTTTAAATGCACTTTCTCACAGCAGCCATTCTGTTCAGATGTTGCTGTTGCTATGTAATCTGTTTGCAGTAGTAGCTAATATTCTTACGATTTGTATGTAATTAAAATGTTAGGCTGTTGCATTAACTGCCCCCTCTCCTCTGATAGACAACATCTGAGCTATGATGTTTGTCTGGAGGTAAGAGGGGAGATTATCAGAACTGTTCTGTGTACGACAGTTGTGCACAATCATAAGCACACTTAGGTGAGCAGTTCTTACAGTTCTCTGGATTCGGTTTTGTCACACGGCGTGCATTTCGCTGTGCATAGCCTAGATTTATTTGTGTTTATCAGTGTGTATTTTGTGCTTTTGTTTTTCATACTGCATTTACGTTGTGTTATTGTCAGCACTGTGGGGTGGACCTAATGGGATTGAAGCCCAGTCCTTAGGACCTCTCTTCCTTCAGTGCTTTGACACTGTTGGTTGGGTCTTTTGACCTATAAAACTTGTCCCCAATATGACCTATAATGTGTTTGGTGGGACGTTAAACCTTGCTCAATTCAATTTGTTGCATTAACTGCTTATGAATTAGCTGTGATTTAAGATTTGTTAGTTTGTTTTTTTTGTTTATGTGCTGCAGTAGATTCTTGTCAACTAGACTTCAAGTTTCATTAAAATGAATAAGCAATTTAGCTTTGGACGCAATAAAGGATCGGGTAAGTACTTAACTATTAGTGGTTTTTAGTAACTCTTGTTCTTAATTATGGTGTTTGTTCGATTAACACAGATGAGCTGAAGTATAATGCTATTACTTAGAGTTGAAACGGTCCAAAAAAAACAAATCTTACCCTGTCACCGATTTTACGTCACATGGTCTGGCCGACTCACAAGGTGATCCAGGAGTGTCAGATGGCATCAAGTTTTTCAACCGTACCCATTAGTGTTTAATTCTTGTGCTTGCACTCAATGTATGCTGCATGCCAGTTCATTAGTACACTATATAACAGTGTGTTGTATCTTACCTTTGCCTATGCAATTTGCATCGCTTATTAAGCTGAAACCAGAAGCTCTGCTATGGCAGAGGGACCACGTGACGTGCTTGTCAATATAGAAAAAAAATTGCAGTTGATGAATGACCTTGATATACACCCAAGGTCATCACAGTTGCTGCTATTAAATGGCCATACGGCATATCACTTCCTGTTTGTGGATGGTTGTTTCAACATTTTTATCTGTGACCGTTTTCAAGACACTAACTATCACTTCTGAAGTGAACGTGACTGCCTGTGACCTTGAGAACTCCTTCATTTTTGACAATGAAGCTTAAATTACAAGCCATGTGCGCTTTCTAATTTATGTGTAAACATAACGTAGTTACATCGCACTTTATTTATGAGTTACAGGTATTACAAAGGTTTCAGACAGCAAAGTGACTTTTAAACTCACCCAAGGTCATCAGTAATCATGCCATTCTATAGCCCATATATGATTTCCTCTTTGTCTTCCATTGTAACTATGTCTCTATCTTGCACCATTTCCGAGATATTATCACTTATTTCCGGAAATTTAATGTCACATGACCTTGACCATGCCCATTCAAGGGACTGTTTGTAATCCCAGTGCTAAACTGTCGTCTGGCAAACCAGTGTACAAAATTTGAAGTCTCTAGCTGTTCCGGAGATATTGTTGGGAGAACTAAGAATTTAAATAGTTCACGTGACCATAACCATGCCACTTTTGGTGGTGATTTTTCACTCTTTTGGTAAGACTATATATAGCTCGCCTGTGTACAAAATTTGACAGCTCACGTGACGTAACCACGCCCCTTTCAGGGACAGTTTGTAGTCAGTATGCTGGCATTAGCTATGACCGGCCTGTGTACCAAATTTGTGATCCCTACATTGATCCACTACAAAGATATGAAAGGTGACGAAAAATGAAAAAAGTTGGGTGGTTTGGGGAGTTAGGGGTCGCTCCTTAAAACTTTGCTTTAGCAAAATCCAAAGTTATTGAGTGAGGTTGCCATCTAACACAAATTAACCATATAATGGCCATAAAACAGCCATGTTTGTGTGATATTGAAAATATTCAGGAGCTGGTGGTAGGCAGTGGGTGCATTCTGCAGAAACATTAACAACAGGACGTGTTGTCTATAATGTCAAGGTATGATGCAGTGCACAGCATGTCTTGTATCATTCAGACATTACATATGTTCATGTGTCATGTTTGCTTTTTAGACGTCAGTATATCGTAAAAAACATGTTAAGATGGTTTTTATGTGGAGGCTATGTGACATTGTTTTGGTGATAGAAAATTTTTTGGAATGTCACCCCGAACTCTAGAATATTTCGTAATTGTTTTGTTTTCACACCACAGTTTTTGATGACACAACGATCATTTGACTGAATTTAAATTTATAGCATTTTACCATCACTATAGCAAAAGGTACAATGTTTACAACAGTTTCACACTGTCACAGATTTTAATATTAATTTAAAATGATGCACACTGCACAGCATTGTAGCTGATTTTATTATATCTCAGTGTGTCTGTGTCATGCTTTGTGAACATGCATGGCATGTGAGTTTGCAATGTGTGGTTAGTATGTCACAAAATACACTCACGATGATATGCATGTTCACAAAGCATGACACAGAGACACTGAGATAATAAAATCAGCTAAAATGCTGCGCAGTGTGCATCATTTTAGTTTCATCTGACGGTTAATATTAAAACACAGTGTTACCTTCCACCTGGCAGAGGTGACATTTTCACCGTTATACCAGCCATTTAAGCTGGTACTTAAACGACCCCATAGGGATGCAAAGCTGAATTGACCTAGTTGGATGATTACATACTGAGGTGGTCGTGCCTACTGATGGTCACCCATCCCATCACTAACAGTGCTCAATATAAAAGAACTTGATTGATGCGATGAATTACGTCACCACTATGCCAACCATCAATATATAGTAGATGTAAGTATCTAAATGTAATGATATCTAAATATCATTAATTGCAGTAGAAGAATGTGGTGTGGAGACAGTGTGGGTAACTCCATTTGGCAGAATTAGCTTATTCTTTCTAATCTGAAAGTGCTAGTTGCTAACCAGAAGGACAGTGTACAGTAAAACTTTGCTCCCACAAAATTGTCCACTTCTTATTTCGGGTGCTGGCTAATACAGGTTGATCTTATGAAGAAAATGGTAGTTGTTGGTGTGTGTGTGTTTGTGTGTGTCTGTGTGTCTGTGTGTGTCTGTCCATTCAGAGTATGTGTCACTGTAAAATTCTGTGTTGGTGAATCTATGTAGTTTCTGGGTCATGTTGAAGTTGATCAGCCTAAGGGCTCTGACATGGTCCGAGATGCCATTCGCAAAATGAAGGTTTGCATTCCGTCTTTTATCAGCATAATTTAGCCCGCTTGGCATGCTTGACAAAAGGCAGTATGTTTTGTGCCGAATTTCATTTTCTAATGCTATATCTCTGTCGTTGTTCGTCAAATTAAATTATCACCAATTTTGGTGCATGTATACTCCAATAGTCAGTGATTATCGCTTCCGGTATTGTTTTTTATTTAGGATGCATGCTAGTAAACTGGGGCAGGCTAATAATTTTACTATTGTGGGATACTTAAGCTATTAATGTTCTTACTTACTAGTCATTATAGTCTTATTTACGGTATTGAACTGGATAGATATTCTTTGTCTTTAAGTACTTTCTAAGTGATTTTATTAATAGTTTACATTTACATTTATGTTTTATCAGTAAACTTAGTGCTTGAAAGTTTTGTTTGACATATATAGTGGTTAGAGTGCAATGATGGCTAATGCCGTGTTCTTCGGTCAGTCTAATGGCCGATGCTGTACACAAAAAAGTATGCGGGAGAGGTGGGTGATGTATGTGATGGTGGTGCATTGTAAGTGTGGGACGGGTGAGTCATTTGATGTGTGCTAATTATTGATTTTCGCTGGACATGCAGAACAGGTGGATGATGCTTGGGTTAGGGTTAAGGTAGTGTTTCTTGGCAAGCTCATGTCTGCTTCACCTGCCTCGCCTGCATACATTAGCATGAGTGGCACCATCTGGTGATTGAAGTGATCCTAGGTCGATTAGGGTCAGTAATATTAGTAAGTTTACAGGGTTAAGTTAGGGTTAGTGTTAATATTTAACTTTTAGTCTTTCACGAGAATGTTTTCTATAACACCCAAACTTAAGTTACATGTCTTGCTGTGTTTTGGCAGAATGGAAACTCTGACATTGGCAAAAAAAGCCTATGGAGATTGAATCATCTGTTATGCTGGCGGTAAAACGTCAGTTGGTTGTTGGCCTCTGGCCAAAGTGCCAGTGATGGCTGTACATCACTAGCACTTCAGATTAGTGGCCCCTCGGAATAGCAGACCTTCGGAATAGCGACCCACAGTCGCCTGCTTCACTTGCCTCGCTCGCATTCTTTAGGCGTGCACGTATAGTGTATAGTCAAAATGTGCATAATTGCTTATCACTGCATGGCCGCTGTGCACACGTCCACATGGCAACTTATTAAAACACTTTAATTCGCCACTGCTAACCCTCACCTAACCCTGTCTTTAATGCTGAGCCCTACCCTAACCTTAGCTATGTGGATGGCTGTGTGCATACAGCCGGCCGTATGTATAGACACTTTCCAGTCTTCTAAAACATGACTTAACCGGAATGGACTGGCAGCCAATACAGACGGGTCAGCTGGTATTGGGACTGACGGGACAGTCTGTATAGCTGCAGATGTGGAACTGATAAGTTATATAACAGTGAAATTGACTGTGTGTTTATCCCATCTGCACCTTCTGTTCAATACGCAGACGGGACGGAACGGATCAGATTTTGTCCTGTCGTATTTTAGACTGACCTGTGTTCTTGGGTAACCAACTTGAGTCGGTGCTGTTTCAGATGCTTGACACAGTAATCGTCAAATTTGGCACATGCTACCAAATATCTTACAATTTAAAATACCGGTCTTTACCATATTTTCAGAGTTGGTAGACACATGGGTTTAAATGATTAACCTTACATTTATTTTGTGGTCGCCCAAGGGATGCACTGCTGTGGTAACCAGTTAATTTTGGAGCAAAAAACAGACATTGATTGATACCAACTTCATTCTTTGCACTGCTGTACCACCACAAGTTGGAATATCACCATTCAAATGCGCACACTAACAGTGGAGATGACCGGCTACATTGTGTAAAAATTTGATGAACTTTGATCCAGTAACTCCGAAGATGACGAGACGTGTATCCATGTATTGGGTGAAAGTCGGCATCTTTACCTTTATTCATCGTGCTGGCATTCGGAAATGGATTGGACATAGCAATGCCGATTAGCGCATTAGCAGCGGCGATGATACCTCTACATCTTATATAAATTGGTGGGCTTCCAGTCAGTAACTCTGGAGTTTACGAGGCTCAGCTTTGTACAACAGGCGTCGATCAGCACTGGGGTTAGTCTAGCTGAGTTTGAAAGAGGTGGCAGTGCTAAGCACTGTGTCGATCAGTACATGGTTTAGCTTCGCTACTGTTCGCTACTGCTATGCTGGGTGGGCTACAGGCTAGGCTTTGCCATGCATTTCTAGTTTGTCATGTTTTAGTGGTAAAATTTTGTTATTTAAAAATTGTTTTAGGATGGACTCAAGTAGTTATAATAGTGATTGTGCTGCCATTACAATATGATATGTCACCACAGTGCATGATAATGCTAAAGCATGATGGTTATCCAGATTAATTTATTACTTAGAATCATATAAGAAAATTAAAAGAACTGAAAGTAGAAGAATTTAGCAGTGAAGATCTAGACTAAGATGTAGTCTGTGGTGGTAGTCCAAAGGAAATCAACAGAATGTGCTGGAAGAATATGCTAAATGGAATTGAGAGAGTGATGTTAGCATTATGTGAGTTGTAAATTGCAACATCTGACTTCTCCTAATTGAACCCAAAAACAAATTGCCAGTATGAGAATATGCAGCTTTTCGCTCAACACTACAACTTAAACCGGGGCTTTATTTTTGATATAAGTGCAGTTTTAAGTTTTAAATATTTTACGATATGCACTGCATTCATCAACAAAATTAAATGTGGCATGTATCTAAATGCTTTCTTTTATGCTTTGTAGTGGTAATTTAGTAAAGTGCAGAATAGCATGCTTGAATGTAGCAAATGTTTTTTTTTGCAGTTTAACAAGCAGATCAAGAAAGCTGAAGGTTATAAGCCACAGAAAGTGGAGCTTGTTATATCAATTGATACCATTTCAGTTGTGGAGCCAAAGTTAAAGGTTGTTCATTTGTAAAGTTTAGTAGAATTAATAATACACACTGTATCACTATTAGAAGCACTGGTAAATGATGTAGAAAATTAAGCATCTTTTGATGTGCTTATCTTTTGATGTGCTTACTTTTATTTCTACCAAAAACTAGAAATGATGAGCTGCATGCGAACATGAAGTCGTTTATTTATGTGCTTGTAGCAGATGCAGCTGAATGACAGTTGCAAGCTTAAATCATGCTTAGAAATAAGCTAGGAGTCCATTTGATGAAATTGACAACTAATGGACCGAAGTATAATTTGCCAGCCAAGTGGTTGTTCATTTAATCCAGTAAAACTGTCGTGAACTGATGCCAACAGTGAAAAGTGTTGCTTGCTACTAGAGAAATGAACAGATATGTTTAACTGAAACACGTGTGTGGTGCTGTTGAGAGCACATTTATTTGTGGCATTACAAAATATGGTTGCATGTTGTCTTTTGTTATTGTAGTAAATAAATTGTAATTTTGAAGTATACTTGTTTACACAGTTCATAAAATTTGCATGCAGTTGATTGTTACAGTATAAAGCATATACGTGATATATCAGTATTGATTTATTCTAATTAATACAATGTACCTTATTGTTAGTGATTGTTCTAGCACATGCCATCACTAGTGAATATTTAAAATTAATTGAGCTGGTAACATCTTGCTGGTGTCATGTCGTTGTTCGTATCGCCGTTAGATAACATACGCAGCGAATGGCTAGGAGAACAGTTGTACAGTGGCGTTGTGCTAGTGCTGCAGCTCGAGTGTTATGTGGCTGGCCAGGTTGTGCAGTACCAGTACCCACTACATCTCGTGTCGTATTGTGCCGATGACAAATCAGACAAAAAAATGTTTACGTTCATTGCCAAGGAGAAAGACTCTGACAGGCATCACTGCTTTGTGTTCGACAGTGAGAAATGTGTGAGTAATTTCACATTTTCACTTTAGTGTTATTTTAGTGTGTGCTGTTTGTAATATTTAGTAAAATGTAATGTACACATGTATGACAGACTCTGTACTGTTGCATTTGTTTTACGCATTGCCAGAAAGAGGTTGCCTATTGATAGACAATTGGTCATGGCAGCTGTGAACACAGCATAATGATTGACCTCATATTAAGTGGAATTGACTGTGTGACTCTAGTGTAATGATGTTGGTAACCTGCTGCTGTGTTGATGAATGCCACTGTGGTTTCAAACGTTGATTATATGTACTTTGTAGGCGGAAGAAATTACACTGACTTTGGGCCAGGCTTTTGACCTTGCCTATCATCGTTTTCTCGATTCTCAGGTCAAGAATGTCGACACCAAGAAACAGATGTTGTTGCTACAACAAAAGGTTTGTGTTCACACTATTCTGTAGTTTTTTTATGCGGCTAACTTTCACTGCTGACGCTGGCATCTGTCATCGTGATGCAAGTAGAGTGTTCAGCTGCATCTGTGAGTTTACTTTTGCAGGCGTCTGTTTGTCTGTCGACTTGTGTGGCATGTACACTGTGTGTATGTGTGTGTGTCTGTCTGTGTGCGTGTGTGTCAGGTGGATGAACTGACGACAGAAAATACTCAGCTCCGAGAACGAGTTGCACTTCTTGAGAAACTGCTCGACATCAAAAAACAAGACGGACAACTTTTCAGCAAAATTGTGGACCATGTAAGCCGTGCAGTGTTACAGTTAGCTTATAAGGTTCTGAAAGTAGCTGTCGGCATAGTAGTATGCAAAATGGGGTTTTTAATTCTTTAAAATGTGCACACTGCTTATAATGAAGTCTATAGATTAAAGTTGCTTGAAAACCTCATACCTCTGCATTGCCTCAAAGAAATTTTTTACATTCAGAAGAAAGTTTCACTTTTATATATATGAAATTATATTTGTGTGTGTGTGTCATTAATGCTAAGTTATCTGATGGTCACTCTACTGCAACAGATAGCCAAGGGCATACATAAAATGCTTGAACCAGGAAGATAACACTTTCTATCGCATCCTTTGGAAGTGATACTGAACGTAATGTAACGTAATGTATCGTAATTTTTACTGTTTGGCCTTGACCTTCAACCCCAGGCTAGCCAAGGTCAAGGTCGACCCTCATGCCAAATATCAAGGTCAAACGGTTCAAACAGGAGAGCGCCCACAGACAAACTGATGGACACATGGGCGCTACCAAACGTATTATCGCCCCTACCGTTACACAGTCGATAAAAATAAGTTGGCTTCTGTTTTATGGTTTACAGTGTATATCATCTATTCATGATCTCTTTTAACCAGTTGTTACCTATACCAAAGCATACCCCATTCTCAAATGTGTAAAAATTGGATATGGTGCTTTGCTAAATTTTATTTTTTTTAATTATACACAGAAGTAGAATGTTTGTGAAAGTAGAAAAACAGTGTTTTTTTAAAGAGATTATATTTATGTGCTAGTTTTAATGGATATTACCATGTCATTACAAGAGCTGACAGTTCTATTGTCATTGACTGTCTGTTAATGTTAAGTTTGCAGAAACTTTCTGATGAAGTCTGAAATGACCGGCTTGCTTACAGGATGTGTGATGTTTTTCTTGTGCAAGATTCAATGAAGTGCTGACATTTGGTGTTTTTGTTTATGCAGGAAATGCTGTTGACTAACAGGTCTAATCAGAATTTGTCTCATCCTGCGTGGCAGACTTTGGTTGATGGCAACACTGCTAATGGTGCAAGTCAGCCAAACGTGCCTGCCTGTAAGTGTGCCACTGCATGCTTTGCGTGTACATGATTGTGTGGGGTTCGTGTGTTGTCATGTGTACTGTTCATCATGGCATGTGCCAGGTTTGTATCTGTTTCGCAAAATTATCAATTTTGACATGGTTTGTAAAATTAAGATAACACATTGTTCACTGCATACGTATGACACTTCGTTAGCTATTGGTACACATTGTCGGTGACTGAGCGGCTCACTGATAAGTGCTGTATGACTGGCAAGTGACTGTCTGTATTGGTATTGTTAGTGTCACCGCCACCTGTACCAGGTCGGCCTAACATGCATTCTACTGCAGCTGTGCCTCCGTCATTCTCATCCACTGCAGGTAACATCACAACTGTTGTTCCATGTGTGTATATTTTGTATTTAACAATGTTTTATACATTTGTGATATTGGAATTACTAGAGCTTCGTTCTCTATCCCGCAGCTCATGCCTATGGTGCTGAGTAGCAAATCACTCAGCGAAAGTTTCTGCTCAGCGATTCACTGAGTCCAAATCAGAAATGTCACTTTACTTTTTAGATTAAGTTTGGTCTTAGTCCGTAGTTTGGTCTCAGCGAAAGACTAATCCAAAAAGTGAAGTCATCCTTTGTGACTGATGCAGTGCAGTGAAGCAGCTATTGATGTGCTGCAGATGTGGATCTGTTTGGTGCTAAACCTTTCACCGTGCCAACAACTCACAGTCCTCCAACTGGCCCCGCTGGTGGCGATGTGTTTGGCATGCCAGTTTTTAGCCCACTTTCACCAGTTTCACCATCTGATCAAGAAATGATTGACATGCAGGTATTGTATTCTGCAGTGTGTGTCTGTGTGTGTATATTGTGCATCGGCAAAGTTGGCTGTGGTCAGTCACTGACCAACCATGTTTGTGCATCTGTATGTGTGTGTGTTTATGTGTTTCTAGTTTCCACTCTATCTTTTAAACCGACTGACCGGTCTTTGACCTTAATTTTTTGCGTGTGTATATGCATCTTGACCATACGTCACATGGAATTGAAATTCAAGATCATAGTTTAAGGTGAAAGGTTCTGGTCTATTTGTGTGGTACACAAGTACATACTGCAGCATGCTGAGTTGCAGCATACTGAGTGTTAATTGATGGCAGTGCCAGGAATGCCTGCGACCCTGGACAGTGCACTGCACAATGATTGGCGGCAGTGGCAGTGCCACAGTGGCAATGCCAGCTATTGGGCTAATGGGCTCAAGCTGATGCATATGTTGCTCACAGTCCACACCTACCCAAATGCAACAGAAAACAGCAAAAATGAATTCTTTTCAGCAGCACTATGAGTTTATAATTATCGCAGTAAATGCATAACTGACCGCTTTGCTCTGCTGAATGGCCAAAGAGAGTCTTCGCCAGAGAAACTGTTTGGACTTTGAGTGTGCTGTCGACAGCTGATGATAGATGATGGACATACAGTTTGACAGCACACTCGCTGAAACATTCCTGCTCCTCGAGATCCCATTGTCCGCCGTCGGACGAATAAGAGGTGACTAGTTTTGGTGGGTGTTATTGATACCACAGTACTTGACAACTAACTCTAACCCTAACCCTACTCACCCTAGCCGACCCACAATCCTTAACCCTAAAACTCTTTTTCACATAAACTATGCCATTTACAACCATTTGTGCCGGTGGAACCATATTAATCTAAATTTGCGTTGCCCATGTGTCGGGGTTCAACACTTAAGCAAGTGTCTATCAAGATACAGCTGTATGAGTCTATCAGTACAATAATGAGGTATCTGTCCAAAATTTAGCGGGTTTGTTATCAGTGAGTTGACTGATGGATGCAATGTTTGTCAACTCTTTTACTCACTTCTTTGTCGCCAATGACAGTAGTTCTTTCGAGGAAGACTGGTGCGGTATGCCAAAAGGTGGACTATTGCACTTCGGCACGGTCACATCTGCTGAACTTTCTCAGGAATGTGTCGCTTCATGCTGAGAAAATGAAATCAAATTTCTGTTGTTATGGAACTGCGGAAAAACATTTAATCCTTCAGTGCAAAAGCCGGAGGAGATATGCAATTGGTGAGGCCAATAAAAGCTGCGTTTCCAGATTGAGTGTGATTTTGCTATGAGCGTTATGTCCGTCTGTCTGTCCATATGTCTGTTCATGGATTGTGATCACACAGTACAACAAACAGTGGAAATTGCCCTGAATTGCCAAACTCCACATTTTTCCCTACCCCACTGGTCTTCCTCAGTAGAATTTGTGATCACAGGTATTACAAGCTTAATCAGCTTCTGCATGCAGGTAGCCAAAATACCACCTATCCTGTCATGTGCCCATTTCCACTTTTTGTGCACTGTATGATCACAGTCCACCAACGTTACAGAAGGACAGACAGAGATAGATGCTCGTAGCATAAGCACGACTGTAGCAATAACAAGTGGCTTTGCTATGGCAGAGGAACCGCGCGACGTGCTTGTCAGTAGAAATTCTGCAACTACAAAACATCCCATTTGAAAACTAAGAGTTCCAGGTCTATCGTGTGGCATTATTTGTGTGATCCTACGTTTAGCCGTTTTCGTACAATACCGGAGTGTGACAGACACACACAGACAAACAGACGGACGGACAGACACACGACGACGGCATGTATTGCGCTTAGCATAGCGTCGCGCGGTAAAAATCGACCATATTGCACT
>Ga0209782_1001263_pt1 | contig 12906 bp, 9 predicted proteins | sample WorMetmaBAHAMAS1_FD_187390 | JGI IMG/M metagenome (GOLD analysis project Ga0209782, IMG submission 187390) | Marine gutless worms symbiont microbial communities from Max Planck institute for Marine Microbiology, Germany - Inanidrilus... | ecosystem: Host-associated > Annelida > Digestive system >... | reverse complement strand
CCCGGCCCGTTTTGTCAATCCCGGATCCCGGGATTGCCGGCGGCCTAATCTCGGGATTGGCAATTTTTTTACTAATTAGGCTAGTACATTTCACTTATAAAATGACATTTTTCGTATTAAAAAGGATTTATGACTAAAGAGGCCTAGTGGTAGCAAGTACAGAAAGCATAGACAGAACACAGAAGCAACATAATTTTAATTATACAAAAGCAGAAAAGTATTAATAATACAATGAAAAATAATACTGATAAGAGATTTCTTGGAGATAATTCTTGGTCCAGCGCTTCAATTTCGTTCTGCTTCACGACTATTTGCCGGCTGCTGACTGCACAGGGTGATATCGTTCCCGTCCTACAGTGTTTACAAACCTTTCGGTGAAAAAGGAGGAAATAAAATTTTTTTATTCCCCCTCGAAATACAATAACGTGGAATCATATAAATCAAACCATGTAAATATCAGTTCTGCAGTTTAGTCTTACGATGCAAGTGAAATACATGTATGAGGTCACAAGAGAAGAAAAACTACAAACCACAATGCTTCCAGTGTGAATGAAGGACATGCATTCTGGACCTATTTGTTCCCCAAAAAGTGCTTTTGGTATCATACACTAAATAGCAAAATATAATTATTTAAAAAGTCTTGACTCACAAAAGTTGTATAAAGATAAGTCACTGTGAGCAACAATGGAAACAGACTAATTCTTCTCTTTGTATTTGTTTAACAAGCTTAAGTTGTGTAAGACATTTTCTAGTCACCGTAGGCAGACAACAACAGATCCAAATTACCGGAGAAACGAAACTCAACCTACGACGTAACAATATCTGTGACAACAAAGACTTAGTGTAAAGAATTAAAATACCTAGCAATAATAACACTTTAATTCTCTATTCGAAGTAGGTGATATAGCACCAACATTTTATATGACAAGAATAAAGATGATGATTAATTATTACTGAGAATCTTAAGAGTAATAACCACAAACAGAAGCATTTACTTTACATGAACATTAAAAACTGCAAAGTGCAAATAGCAGAAGAGCTAAAATGAGCTCGGTGACAGTCACACAGTTAGATCTTCCAGGCCCTCCACAGTACACACTCACATTCCCCATTTTAAAAGTGCGAAAATTGTAGAACGAATGTAAGCTGCTGGCACAAGGTGACTATATGGCAAAATGCATTATGCAGAAGATAGAATTTTCTTTGCTGTTTAAAGGTTTTTACTTTTTAGTTTACCTATACAGCAAATGGACAGAGGTAAATTGTTCCAGATTGATGGAGCAGAAACAGGAAATGCCTGTGAGGAATGCATGTTTCAAACATGTAAGATTAAAAAAAATTAACACTCACTTGTGAGCAGGCCCCAACCCACCCAAGACCATGGACACTAACCCATCCATCCCATCTCAGTGTTACTGTCAAAATACAGAAAAAAATGAAATACAAATACATGCAAAATGTTAGACTTCCTAGTGAAAATTTCACAGGGCTTTCAAAAAGTGCATTTTATAATTTGTTAATTTATTATACACTAATGCCTTTGATGAAGTATAGTATTTTTTGCAAGCGGTCATAGTGAGAAAATAGTATTCATGTCAACAATGCCTGTATTGTATACATTCTGTCAGCATTCGTTTTATAGTACACTGACTGGTTTAAATTCAATTGTAGTTTAAACATTTTCTGGTACCAACTCACATGTCACTTGGACAAAAAGGGTCATTAAACATAGTGTATATTCTGCTTTGAGGATTGCAATTTGTCATACACATTGATTCTTTTGATTAAATCTATAATATTTTTGAAATGCATCAACATCAATATGCTATTAATAATACTCTACATGCAAAATGCCTACACATCACATAAAATGTAAAGACAATACTTTACCTTGTTAATGTAAATCTGAGATCTAATCTAGAAACAAATATTGCAACTTTACTAAGAGATCATAGCAAATTAACTGTCACTGTCCGCACTGCAATCGTCATCTTCAAATGTGTCTTCGGACAATGTAACCATCTGCTGTGACTTTGCAACAGCCATAAGTGCTATATGCTTCGTATATAAGCTGCTGGCATTATCAACAGAGGGAACAGAGTCACTGCTACCTGTCATACTAATGTCTCTCTGTTTGGCACCGGCCTCATCAGTCATTTTATCGTTACTTTGTAATACTGTCTCAGAGTCACTAGTAGCATGCACAGTTGCTGGACACTCAGCATTCGTCACAGGCATATGCCATTCTTCAGAAGCTAAGCCAATGTTATTTATAGTACGAGACATGGCAGACTTCGAAGACTCTGTTACTTCAACTTTATAATCTGGATTCTGTCGCAGTAATGCGCAGCGTTCACGTTCTTCCGTATCTTTTGCTCGCACAGCAATGACAGTTCGAAGTTCGGACAAAACACGAAAGACTTCTTTATCATCTCTCTAAAAGCACAATACAGTTTCTCACGTAATATTGCAAAAATCTGCCATCACATTTGGCAACTTTGCAGCAAAATAATTTCAAATAATCTATATTTTCACTTTTTAAAAATATAGCTGTTACAGTTGAAATTCATCACTTTTTAATTATGCAATTTTGTTTACCTTGCAAACTTAAACATAAGTAAGATGGAATATCACAGTGAAATTATAGTCCCAATATATTGACAGTAATAGATATCACCGATAATGCAGATGCTTTCCTTTTCACCGGGCGACGCTATGCCAGCATGGTATATGCCATCATCGTGTGTTTGTCTGTGTGTCTGTCACACTACGGTATAGTATCAAAATAACTAAACGTAGGATTATGCCAATAACGTGACACGATAGCTCAGGGACTCTAAAGGGTGCGCCAATAAAAAACAATCCCTTCGAAAAAATGCTGTATTTCAGCCATGATAGTATGGATTTGAGCCAAACTTTAAGCCTCTGTATGTTAGTATTCATACAACATATACTGCGAATTTTATTAAAATATCTGATATAGTTCCTCAGATACAGCAGTTTAAACTTTAAAGTTCACTTTTTCAAGTGAACATGCAGTTTCACATTAATTATCCATAAATAACAAATCAAATTTTCACAGCTTTTCATCAACAGTTAAAATGTTTCAATCATGAATGTCAGATGCCTATAACTCACTCTGCACTTAAACAGACTGCTCTCAATGTCAGTGCCCAGCAGTTGCAGCAACACACAATCGAAATCTGTTGCAAAAGATACAAATTTCTTATCAATGAACTCGTGAAGCAAATCATTCTATATTGTCAACAAAACGGTGTTTCCACTAGGCATTTCGTTGGCCAGCTTTGTTATGTGTCTTTGATAATGTCTGAGCATTGTATTTCACACGACAATCCATTGGCACATCCATATGGTGCATTTTCTGTTATTTTTAAATCAGAATTGCAGTTAAGTTACTGGTTCACTTAAAAAACTGTACTTTTAAGTTCAAATGATTGTAAATTTTAAACCATAGCAAATATTGTAACAAAATTTGCTGTGTATGTGGCCTGAATCCTCCTCTGTAAAAGCTGTAAATTTGGTGAAAAAATCTGTTACAATAACTGAGATAATGAATTTTTCCTAAGGGATTATTTTTATTGGCGCACCCTGTAGTTTTCTGACGACAAAGATAACGGCGAAATTCGAATGGGGTCACCCTTTATACAAGCGACTAATGCAGGTGGGGTGGGTAAAAATTGGCCACTGTCGACAAATAACTCGCTATAACTCAAAAACGGTACAAGATAAGAGACATAGATACAATGAAAGAAAATAGGAAATAATGTATGGCCAATCAAATGGCATGATTGCCAATGACATCGAGTGCGTTTGAAGGTCACTTTTGCTGTTTGGAACCTTTGTAATACCTATAACTCATAAATAAAGCACGATTCAACCACATAGTCCCTCTGCAACAGCAGAGCTTCTTGATACTACATAAAGACTATTTAAATGCCATTCATACTGTGAAAAAACATAAACAAAACAAAATCAGCAACGCATATTCATAAGAGACATACTGGTATGAGTCAACATAGCAAGCGAATAACTGTCCAAGTAATATAGTACATCAATTTCAATAAGTACCTCTTCCTCTTCATGACATGTAGAAATATGACGCTCAGTTTCATTATTATCAGCATCAGGAAACCCTTCAAATACCTATATACTCAAGCAATTATCACAATAATAGAAGATAGTAAAGTAATCAATAAAATATTTCATAGAATGTAGAATTAGGAATTGGCGTAAATTATTAAAATGCAGTGCAAAAGTCACAAGATACTTTCCTCCAGGTGTATGCTATCAAACGGCTACATGGCAATTTTTTTCTAGTTACAGTTAACGTACTCAATGCTGTGACTCTGTTGGTGAGGCAAAAGAAATGGCATTCAGCCTACAAAACCTACTTCAATTATCTTCAGAGGTTCTCTCTTAGAAAATTTGGTTGTCCACCAACCAATCTCAGTAAAAAATGCCAGGACCAAAAACTGAATGTGTAGACTGCTGTATTAATCATCTGCATGCATAAAAGAATGGTATATTAAAAAGACCCAAATGTGGGTAATAGACACATTTGCCAAAGTCTGTGAGTACCAAAAGTGATTTTGGGCACTTCTGATCATCAGAGCAGCACAGTGTTGGCTGTATTTGACTGGCAAGATATGACATCTTATTAGTGTTCTATAGTGACTGCAGGTTTAATGGAACCACTGTCAAGTTGTAAGTCATTAAAAGTCAGCTGAACTATCCCAAGAATAAGAACGTAAGAAGCAAAAAAGAATGCTGTGGGGATATTTATAGAGCTGCTTTAACTACATGACATGGCTAAAAATAAAGCACAACAAAAATCAAATATACTAAACCTATAGCAAGATCTCAGATGTGGCAGAGCATTTTTTTATTTATTTATTTAAAATCAACATGGCAAAGGGCAGGGAGCACCACTTATATGCCACACAGTTAGCAAAAGCATGTACATAAAACTATTACACACAAAATTAAGTGCTAATATAAAACTAGATACTAAAGAAAAAGTGGTATGCCAAGTTAGGGAGTCTAGGGATGGAAGACCCCCAGAGGGGTCCAGGAGTGAAACCCAGGTGGGGAGTCTAAAACAGAGCCCATAAAAACTGAAACTGATATATTAAATTTTGAAGCTAATTATAAACCAATGAAAAACAACAACAACACCCACTTAACAGCCCTTTGTCCAGGATTACCCAGGTGAGCCAGTACCAGAAAGATAAAAACCAATCTGAACTGGCTGAAGCAAGAGACAGTGAATGGCAGTAGCATCAGTTTCAGTCCGGCCATATGCAAGTCTGCACCTCGTCCCAGACAGATAACCACGCCAGCACTCCACCACTCAAAAAAATAAATAAAAATTATATATAAGCAGTTTTCTGTGACCAGAGTCACTACTCACGGACTGAAGAATTGACACTACAGACTCGTGTACATCTCTGTTAACTGATGATGATCATGATCATCATGATCATCATCACTGTGTGGCTTGTCTTTGAAAGGACGTTGCCATTTCCACAAGTGACGTCCACGCAGAAGGCTCACTCACAGAAAACACTTCAGCTGAGATGTCCCTAGTAGCTCACCAAGTAAACAATAACTGATACTTTGATGAAAATGCCAAAAGTAGTTAGCTAGTTCAATGGACTGGTATACTGCTATGTTAAGTGCCATGCCAGTGACCAAATGGCACATAGGCTCCATCACCACTGCTATATCTCAGTTGCATACCTGGTCTTCAATGTCTGGTGAGCAGCTTGGAATAAGACTAGTTGCTGTTTGAATGGCAGAACACGATGGGTCTTCAGCAACACCCTGCGAAGCTAAGAACATTCATACATATGATACAATTACGAAGCAGTACTAGTTATTAAATATGAACAAAAGACACAAAGAAAGATCAGAGCAACACATTTGAACACTGATAGCATTACCATGCTATCAATGTTACATGTAGTATCATTCTAAATTCACAGCAGAATGTTTTAAAAGCAGCTAAACCAAGCATGGATTAATATAAAACTACAACAGATAGTTTACAGATGAGGTCAAAAACAGTTATCTACCTCAACGGCATTATGTACATGTAACACAAATAATGCAACTGCCAAGTTTCACAACTGCCACTAACACATTCTGAGATAATAGTGCAGATGACAGTTTGATTTTTACACATTTCTGATATATACTTACTTACTTACTTACTTAAGCTGTAACCACACACGCAAACTCTTTATGGGCATCATACAGGTAAACTTGTTTAGCTGCAACAGTTGACTACTACCCCAGTAGAGAACGGAAAAGTTTTACTGGAGTAGAGTTGCACTGCCTGCATGCTCTTGCTAATTGCAAATAACTAATGCATCATATTTGTATAAGACATTGGAGTTCACCTCAACCATGTTGCCTATACCTAAGGATGTGATGGATTCCGAATCCGACACCTTTTTCAGAAATCCAAAATCGGTCGGATAGTCATAATCTAATCATGTCAGATTCCATATTTTTGTTTTGGTCCAACTCTGAGATCAGTTGCTGTGTTTTCTTTACTTTTTAGATAACAATCACAATAATTTTAATTATTCACTGCTAGTTCGTTTGTAACTGTTTAATTTTTAGTAACTAAGTTGAATCACAGCAGCTACAACAGCTGGTACTAACTTTGATCGCAAAAAAAATCCACATCCGCATCCGACGGATTTTGCTCCATATCTAACAAATGCGATTTTGGCTGGCTCTGTCACATGCCAACCTGAACTGCACTATTTATCTCCATACATATACATAGCTTAATATATTCAATGCATGCATACGTTTTTTGTTGAGTTCCTTGGTGGCAGGCAGACCACTCAGTTTAGCTAGCTGATTCTGAGCCTCATCACAGCAATCTTTGCACGCTGCTAACTCACAGATGGTCACTTCCAGGCTCGACGACAGCTGTGTAATAACATCACCACTCATTGAATCCTCACTCTGCTCCACAGAGTCCTCCAAACAGCTGTCCACAGTCTGAATCCTGAAATAACAGATGTCCAGGTATATTCACTGCAAGGTATTCATTCATGCAGACATTTGTCACAAAATCAGTTCAATCATTACAGTTATAGTAATTTGACATCATTATTTAAGATACAATATGTAACTGGTTTACACAGCAAACTATATGGAAACAATAACAACTGAAAAATTATTAAAATGCAGCAAATAATTCATCCAGTAAACAACTGTATTTTCAAACAGGACAATAATATTACATTATTTTCGCAATTAACACATAAAGAAAAATCACTACCTACATCCATTAAGATGGCCATATTCGATAATCCCCCCTTAGTTTAGTTCCTCTGTTTGTTTTATGGTTTGGATGTCTGTTCCTGTTACCCAATCAAGCGTGTCAAAGCGCTGACCAAAACTAGTTGCATGGCCTCAGCCTTTATTCATCCACAAATACATTCCTGATGGAAAGGGGAGAATGCTGCCTTTAAGTAAGTAAATAAGTAAGTAAGTTAAGTTCTATAGAGCAAAAAATCAATGCAACAATACACTTTAAGTATGCCAGATTTGAGATAACAACAACGAAAAGTGACAGTGATGAAGCTATAAAAAACATACCCAACATAATTAAAAATTACTTGCCTCTGCATTGCTGCTTGCAAGTGGAGGCACAAACTGTGTACAGCGGTGTAAACAGGACGAGATTTAAAGGACAATCGGTTTTTCCGAGCAACTGTCTGTTTGTCAATATTGTCGAGCTTCATCTCCAGCTTTCTGTGCAGTACGTAGCTACGTTCTATGGGTCGACAACTGTCACGAGTAACAGCTGACACCTTCTGCAGTGGCTTCAGCTGGTCCACAAAACCTGTGAAAACACACAAAATGAAAAACGTCAGTGTTTAACTTAACAGGTCGTCATAGATGAATGTTGAGCTTTCAATAAAAATTATGTAACAGACCTCTTAAGAACTTTGAGCTTAGAAGCATATCAAACTAAACTGAACTGAGTGTTATGTTGTGCTTTTATCATACAAACTGATACTCTCACTTGAATTGTTTCACAATTTCAGTGACTGACATGTTCATCGATGTTAGTATAAATTATTGAAGAACTTTAAATTAGATACCAAAAATATACCACCTAACATCATTTAACTAGAATACCTAGCGGTATAGGGTCGTGCCTCTATGGGTGTGCCAGTCGGTGAGCTGCAATCAACAGAGGCGCCCACGACGGACTGTGTTTGGACAGCGATTGGGCCTCGGACAACTTTTTGTCATGGATGGACAGAAACGTGACTACTTGACTCGCGCCTTGCAGCGTGCGAGAGGCGCAACTAAAAATAGAATAAGCAATGTGAAGCAACTAAAAATTCTGACAATCTAAGATTTACTATAAAAGTACCTGATAAAACAGTACATGTATAAACATCGTTTAGACAATATTTAGGCAAACGTTACAAAAGTTCTATTGTTTTTACTAAATTTTCTTTCAACAATAAATAGTTGTACGGTGATGAAGCTAAAGATCAGTATTTTTCTACACTGCGGCAAGGCTAAACAACACAAACCTGTCGTAGCAGAACGACGAGGATCATCAGAAATCTCCAGACACAAAAGACAGAGCACACGAAGAAACTCGGAGCAATGTGCACCAGTCATCTGCATCAAACTCTGCAACCAGCATACAACAGTTCACCAGAGTTGAAATGTAGATTCAACTACTTCTCGTGGTTCACATTTGACCAGCCTTCTTTTCCGGAATGCTAAATGGTGTTCCCAGTTTCCAGCCATGTCACATAGTGAAAGTGGCTCTCTAAATACCTCCACAATGTTCTTCTTCTTCATCTTGTTGTTGTTGGTGATTAATAGTTTTGCTGACAGTAACAGCTTTATAACTCGACAGTGGTTCTATGTAAACCTAAAATCAATGCAGAACATTTGTAGGAAGTCAAACTCTGACAGTCAAATGCAAACGTTACTGCTAACATGCCGCTCTGTGTTAGGAGACTAGAGAAGAGTAATAGCAAACTGCACGTCAAGAGGCATACTCAACGATCCACGACATGATCATTGCCGACACTTGGGTCTTCTTAACACCAAGTTTACCTGACATCACTCTTCAGAAGTTCACAAAAATGGCAGCAAACAAACGTCAAATCCGACCTTTAATGAACTGAGACAGAAATCATCAGTGGCATCACGAAGAGCATCATGCTCGTCATCTGCAAGCAAGATTGACGGTCCATAGTCAGCCAGTGGGACATGAGCCAGATAGTTGTGTGCACCTTCCAACTCAACATCCGAAGGAAATCTAGCTAACGTATAGGATAATCACGACGTCTATTACACATGTCAGCACGATAAATGTTTAGCAGCTGATGATACTGTTAAGTAAGTAGGAGTAGCATATCGTGTTCGAAGGAATGCTAAAACTTTTTGGTTTTCTGCTAGTATTCTGACATTATAAGACAGATCCCATCTGTTTAAGCTGGTCACTTTGGAAACCACGAAAGTTAGACTCATATGGTCCCAGTTAAATGTAAAAATGACACTTCTTGGCTAGTAGAATGATGAAGGCAAATGGAATTAAAGGGGAGAAAATAATTGTTACATAGGTTATGAAAACTATTACCGACAGTCTGTCCTGGCAGGATGCACAGGTTCTGAACAGGTACAAAAAAATTGAGGGGAAGTGGCAGCAAATTCAAGTTAAACTGGAAAACTGCCATTAAACCAATGTGTGTAGACGTCTTCTTGCTTAGCAGCAACGGACACTTATGTTGATCATTTTTACATAACAATTACATTGAATGTACCCCTAACAAGGAAATGATCAGCCAAAACTTGCAACACCAGAACAAGGATACTGTTTCAGTAGTTCTTTGGTGGCAGACTTTATCGCAAGCATAACCTTGCGCATGTGAATGAAGAGAACATGCCTCAAGTTGGCACACTGGCGCAGCCGTGTGCCATGCAGGCTGCTCAGTTCTAGTCGCGATATCGGTGCTGTGATGCTGAAAAACAATGCAGCAAATTTATATGTTGCACACCATACAATTACGTATTACTGTAACAATAACAGTGACCACAGCAGTGACCCTCAAAAATATAATACTTAAAGGACCAGAGTATAGGTGGTCAACAGCCAAAATGAATGAAAGAAAGAAAGTGATATTAATAAATACGACTTAACTACAAAAGTACAGGCACAGCAAAGCAACATGTAACATCTAACTGCAGAAATACATCTCAAATATGCAACAGTCATAAACATTAACATCGATGAGACAGACATACAATGTAAAGCCACGGTGAATGACTTCAACTTCCTGGATAAAAAGTACAATCTTCGAGGTCAGCTGATCAAATTCACCAACAACAGAGACGGCTGATGAAGCACAGTTGACAAAGGTCTGCAGCTGTCCAACCACGCGGCCAATCGTTGCAAACTTGAGTGCAGCGGGTGCCAGTGCCACGATTGTCATGATGACCGACAGTACATCGAGTGCATATACGTAGACACCAGATGCATACTCCGGCATCTTGAGATAAAACATTCGGAAAAACCCATACGCCATTGTTACAGCTAAAACTCCAACTTGGCTACAAATAAAAACAAAAACTGTTTGCAGAAGCATCATGCAGCATTCTGTATCATTTTAAAATATCTATACTATATACTTATAATTTAATTAAGGTAAGGCACAGTAAAGCAGTACTGTTTGTATAGCAGTTTGTGCTAGAAGTATCCCACCGCTACGGGAGCCTGGCCTGCATGCTACATAGGATCATACAGAGTTACCTGCCACCTGGCAGAGGCAGTGTCTCCCACCCTTATGCCAGCCAGTACTCGATTATCCACCAATTAAGGACGAAAGGCTGAGTAGATCTGAGCCTACACAGGTAAACAACTTACCACAGTCACAATAGAAGTGCCGGCTATACCAGGTGTCAGCTGTTTATGCTGGCCTTCTGCTCCACTAGGCACAGTAGGTGTGAACAATTTGCCCACAGTTGTTACGTAGTGACTGGCTTCAGCGGGATTTGAACCCATATGTTTTATGATAGATGACAACAACAATCTGTGAAATTCTCTTTCATACTGGTAACATCGGTATGGGGTGATCACAGCATGTCACACGGGTATGTGTGTGTGATAAGCTGGAGACTGCAATGTCACATGCGTGTGGTCACACTGGCACATAATGTCTCACACAGCTAAGCCACAGACTGCCTGAGCCAGACATCCACGTTTGCACAACAGTAGAAAATGAAGCTGGTAAAATGCAAGCACACAATGCACGATGCAAGACACTAGGTAGAAACTGAATTGGGTTTGTCTTTGCCACACCATGTTCTTGGCTTTCTTCTCTAGACAGCTGTAATGGCGACAACAGCAAACACTGTTGTTTATTTGGTCAACCTTCACTCGCCAACATGACATAGCAGGTGGAGTCGTAACCAATCCCTGCTTGATGCTGTCAACCACGTGCATCATTTTTCATTAAATGGTCTAAACTGGCATATTTCCTTCACTAAACACCTAGTCCCTATCCATACCACTATTTACAGTAAATACATAATACTATGCAGATAAGATGAAACTATTTGTTGTCTACAACTATGACATCAACATCTTCTCTGATGCTTTTACTAAAATTACTTGCTATGATGTTACAACGTTTCGATGTTGATGTAGGCTGCAACAGCAGCTACGATAGCCACGACAAATTATTATGACCAGATGAGAAACTGTATATATTAAATAACATCTATATATGTAACAGTGCAAATATTTAGTAATTCTTGTTTTACTGTGTGTGATGTAGTCATTATCTTTTGAAAAAAAACAGATTATCATTGATAACACAGTTGGAAACCGACAATACATACGTCAGCATCTGTCCAAGGACACCATCACTGGTATCACTAAGCCTGCAACTGCTCAATGACGAGCCATAGCTTTCAATGTATGCAGCATCTTCCTCACCAAGCACTGAGGACTTAAGAACATCATCCACAATCTGACGTGTGTGAGTTATATACTGCAAAATTCATTTTAAACCATATGTCAGATTCAGTTCAATTCAGTGCAATGCATAAAAATAAACAGGGAATAATAGAAAATAGCATTCTAAATACAGACATGGCTTTCGACAGGGGATGGAATTTCATGGTGTAACATACAGGGGGGCCAAAAATGGGCTGTTTTGAGAATTGATAACTTCACGACAATTAACAGGAGAAAAGTGTGTAATATGTAATAAGTTTGCAAATTTTGTCTAGAAAAAGAAAAGTACTTGCATATCAGTGAATTTATAATTATATTATTTGCCTAGTTTGCAAAAATATTCACTGACCATCCGCGAGCATCCGTTGAAAGGACGTTAACACTTTTCTCACAGCTTTATGGTTTCTGTTGCTGTTTAAGTTCAAATAGATGTAATTTTAAATAAAACTAAATACTCTAACGAAAGTTGCTGCATATATGGCCTGAGTTCTCCTCTGTAAAAACTGTAAATTGTGACAAAATCTATCACAGTTACAAAGATAATGAAGTTTTTCTAAAAGATTGTTTTTGTTGGTGTAACATACATAAATTTATGAAGAACCAATATCATTTGACTAGTCTGAGGTGCTGACAGTAAATTGAGCATTCTATGCCAATGAACACATAAAAAAACACACATGGACATCTAATTTTTACCGCGCGACAGCTATGCTAAGCGCGGTATATGCCGTCGTCGTGTGTCTGTCTGTCACACTCCGGTATTGTATCAAAACGGCTAAACGTAAGATCACGCAAACAACGCCGCACGATAGCCCCATGACTCTAGTTTTCTGATGCCAAAGATCATGGCGAAATTCGAACGGGATCAC
>Ga0209782_1001262_pt1 | contig 12908 bp, 12 predicted proteins | sample WorMetmaBAHAMAS1_FD_187390 | JGI IMG/M metagenome (GOLD analysis project Ga0209782, IMG submission 187390) | Marine gutless worms symbiont microbial communities from Max Planck institute for Marine Microbiology, Germany - Inanidrilus... | ecosystem: Host-associated > Annelida > Digestive system... | reverse complement strand
CCACTTTATTTATATATATTGGACTCTTTTTTTGTCTGTGCAATGAGTGAAGATAGAGATATCAAATTTTATATGCCAATTGATCTTAGTTCTGAATGCATGTATGACAAACCACACCGACAGAGGCGGTTAGAAGTACTTCACCTAATTACTGACCATATTAACATTGGAGGTAATGCAGTCGCCTTGAACTGAGTGACCTTGACCTTTTGCATGTGTATAGGTCACGACCATAGCTTTCATGGGATTGAAACTAAGGTTAGGGTCTCAGTTGGAAATGTCATTGGTGGCACCTCGATCCTAAATCAAGGACACTTCTAGTTTTCTTTTAATGTTTGTGCTTTTGTTTTTTTGACTGCTTAACTTAAGCTTTTATATGAAATTTAACCATTGCAAGTATTAGCCAATTTTATACTTATTGTTGACATTCATTGAATTTCTTCTACTGTTGTGACCAAAAGTGGTTGATTTACGTACAGTCTTATGGAAACATTGCCCTTTGCATCTTAACTGCTTTGCCTTGTCATGTTAAATTTAGGCCTAATATATATTATGGTCATCAATTTCCATGATAATCCTTTTCAGCTAGGGCTCCATCCCGGAGCCAAGTATGTGACTATATGATGTTCCTTTAGATCTCTCGTCAGCTGATGAAGGGGACACTCCATCTCTGTCAATGCATTTCACGTTGCAGTTCTGTGCCTTTTGCACCCTCACCAGTTGACTGCCAATAGTTGGATGAAATTAACGGCACTGGTGGCACATCTGACTCCGTGAGATTTTCAATCTGGGGCCGCACAACAGGACACTATGTCACTGCATCAAAATGCATAATGCAGTCGGGTCTCCACTCAAGACGCCAATGGGACAGCGTATGCTCTTCTAGAGTCTCAGTTGGATTTAGTAGGAAGGGAAGAAAGAATGGATTCCGGATAAGGGAAGGAGCGAGGTGGATAAGATCACACGGGGAGAAAAGAAGAGAGAAAGTGAAAAGGGGATGGAGGGCATTTCCCACTCATTTTACAATTTAACTACGGGGTGTTTTGAAAACAAATTAATCACCATGAATTAAACGCTATATTCAACCGCGTTACGTGTACATCAGTTTAGACCCACTACTGTAACCCTCGTAGTCTGTGAGGCCTGTCTTAACTGTGTATTAGTCTGAATTCTACGCAGTGTGTATAATATGCGCGATGAGAATGGAGAGTCCAGTGGAGACTGGAGAGTTGGTTGAGACTGTACAACTACAACTTCTGCAAGCTGCATTGAATATTCTGTTTTGTTATTTGAGTACAATACAACGTTTAGTTCTAGCAAAAATCTTGTTTACATTCTTGCATTTCCCATTTTTGTCGAACGATAGGAGTTAGAGAATTATTGCAATATTTACGGTTTAAACGTTAGAAAAAATGGCCATTTTAAGTTTTTCCTTAAAATAATGTGCATATGCTGTAATAACAGACAAGGTGAAATGGTTCTTGTTGCTGGAGGTGTTATGTAAAGCCAGTGTATCGTGGTTGCCTAGGACGCTATAAACAGGTGGCGCCTAACTTTGTGTTAAATACAACCTTTACCATAACCCTAGACAAATAACTGACTCATAACAATCATGACAATTTTATCACGAACGAATGCTTTAAAATATTTTCTTTGCAAGAACTGTTATAGACTGGAATCATCTTGATAGAGTTGGCTACCAGTCAACTCGTCACACAAGTCACCTCGTCACACAGTTAACTCGTCACCGGTCAACTCGTCACAAGTGAGCACACAACAAAGCCATCAGCTGTCGGAGAGGTAGTGCCCAGTTAAAACAGTGCTCAACGTCGTAATTACCACAAACGAGCAACCGAGTTAGTGCTGAAATTAATAACGAACAAAGAAAAGAAAATCAAAGGGCTGGAAATGATGATGAAACTGTTAGGAAAATATCTGGTCTGGAAAAGACTAAATGAACAGTGATGGATCGTATGTGTATGCAGTCAGTATTCCAAACTTAGGACTGAGGTAAAAAGTCAAAGGCGTGGGTCTGCATGTCGACACAACTGCAGTGCAGTGTCATTTTACTGTTGTTTTATTCTTTGTTGTTTTCGATTTTAATTTTAATTAAGTTTAAATGTTTGTATGTTGTTGGGGTTCAGAAAAGGCTTATCTACGCGTTACCCTTAGTACACGCGGCAAGAACAGACAGACCATCATCGGTACAGTCAGCTCGTCACACGATTTTATGCTGTGACGAGTTGACCGTGTGACGAGTTGACTGGCACCCATAGAGACATTATCTCAGAACCAACAGTCCTTCATTCAAGGAGAGGCTCAAAAATCAGCACCACTTACCATTAACTTGACCTCTACCCCTTCAGCATCAATGTCTGAATAAGGCACTGCTGGAGTATTAGTGTTGAAGTTGAACTGCACATATTTTCATGCTGCTAATATTGTACACATTGTGCATGTGGCCATCCTGTCTAAAATCTAGGGATTTACTTGTTTAAACAAAGACAGCCATTTTGAATTTTAATTTAAACTAATATGAAATGAAACAAAAAATACTGTCTGGTGCCTTTATTTGAATTTTTGCTATGAGTTGACTGTGGATAAATCATAAATCATGTAGGCATATAAAGAGAATTGGTATTTGCTGTTCATAAATCCATTTTATCTTTGATTTTAGAATACTGCTTTTTGTTAAGTATAGATATTAAGTACTGATGATAATTTGTTGTTGGTTATTCACTCATCATAGTCATCGCATAGTCAGCTAGGACCACTGCATCACACCACAGAATGAGAACGACAGATAGCACATCTTCACAGACCAACAGGCAGGAAATCATTGTCATAGTGCATCTGATCCAGCCACTTGCTTCTTGGGTGACTTGGAAGAAGTTTCCAAGTACTATCAGGAAGCCGTCCAAAAGGATGTCAGTCTTGTGCCGAAGGGCTTGATGAGCTGGTGTGTCATCTCCAAGCCTGGCTACATGACCAAACAGGCTGTTGCATTTTCTGACGATTAGATCCATGAGTGGAGGTAGTCCGCTATGCTCAGTGATGTCGGTTTTACAGATGCGGTTATGCCATATGACTTTTAGAATTTGTCTCTGGTACATGGAAGGATTTGAGACTCCTGGTTGGCCAGCAGAGTCCATGTCTCCTAGGTGTATAAGAGGACTGATAAGACAAGTGTTCGGTTATTTATTAAACACACTTAATTTCCTGAATTTCTTTGTCCGTTATCACTATCTGCCATTTTTTTATTATTTAGCAGTTAGCAGCCTGGACCCATTTTGTTTAAATTGTTTAAAAATTACCGATAAATGATGTATGCATTTAAACTAAATACAATGAATAACTTTAGCTACCTGTTAGATATATACATTTTGTTAATTATTTTAATTTTCACATTTTTGGCTGTTATTGCTCTGCCTAAATGCCATGTTGAATCTAAGAAACTGAAGTGAATGCTTGTTATTGCATATTAGAAATTTACAGTATTGTCTGAACATTCTCACACAAGTTATTAAATTCGTTGCATTGTTTGTAGTAAATTAACAGTAAAACATGTATGGCATGATGTGTTGTGTTACTTATTTAATTGATTTAGATTATGCAGTGTATTTTAGTGGGCAGTGATGTTTTAGAGAATGGCTATTTTTGTTGACCATCGAGTTCAAGCACCCTATCCGGGACACACTCGAGATATCCAGTGGCATAAGACACAGGGGCTGCTAGCCGTTGGAAGCTTCAATGAAACGACTGGTGCAGCTGTGACTGTTTACCAAGAAGAGGTTTAATATTTCTCTGCATACTTTTTGTTGCCAAACTTTGTAGTTAACAATATTATGTTGTACCTGTAGTTTCCTCATTATTTTGACTTTCTATTTGCTAGCCAGAACTGAAAAAGGTGTGGGTGTATTTTTTTATACATTTTTTAAAAATTCATGTGACATGAAACTGCTTTGTTGCACCAGGGGGAGCCACTGACAGGCTCAGTTGTACGAAAAGCGAAGGAGTCGACGGTGCTGTCATGGCACCCGAGTCGGAAGGTGTTGGCGGTCGGCTGGGAGACGGGGGAGATAACGGCTCGCAATGAACAGGAGAATGAAGCGTACGAGTTCTCGCGTGTTCATCGCTCAGAGATCACCATTATGCAGTGGACGTCAAATGGCTCTAGACTCATCTCCGCAGATGCTGTATGCATAATTTCACAGAGTTTGCAAAACCTGAAAATATTTACATGATTTCATGCAGGTCTGCATGTATGCCTGGGCATTGTTCCTTATCTACCAACTGCACGAATCATTGGGGAATATGTTAGTTGATAAAATTTTAAAAAGATCCTTTATTTTGGAATATTTTTATTTCGAAAATTATATAATGCTAAATGTTAATATCTAGCTCTATCTCATTTGATTGTGATATGAGATCTAGGGCATGTGTTTCTTTTGCAAAGATTCTCTTTTGATATAAGTAGAGGAAGAAAACTGAAGGGAACTGGTTTTCACATGAAAAATAGCCAATCAATTTTAGCTACCGTTATTGATGGTGGTTTATGGTACAGCTGCTAATTTCTGGCAGGAATGGAAGGAATTGCATACATATTTTGTTGCAGCACAGATGCCCACACTGGTCTGCACAGTTTTTGGAGTAATTGTTGCAGATATTCATGATTCAGGTAGTTTTAGAATGTGTAATGCAAGATGACTACTTGTCAAGAAATCTGGTAAAAAAACCCGGACATGTTTGCTAGGGAAATGCCAACAAATTGACCAGCTGTCCGCAAACTATCGGGGAGATTTCAGAGAAAGTTCTTGTTTTAGGAAACTGTTTATTTCTAACTTTACATTTTGAACTGCTACACCAGTATTTAGTGGCTTTTTTGCTTTTATAGCATTTTGCAGTTTAGTAAATTACCGTAGCCTTTGTTGTAGTATATGCACTGACAAACATGAAGCACTCACAGCAGTAACAACGTTATGCGTATGCTGTGGTTATTGCAATATTGGCAGATGAGCAGGAATGCTGCAAAAAGCCATAGAAATGTCTTAGAATGTCACAATGCACTGAGAATGTTTATTCCAATAATGGCTTTGTTACTAATTGAGCCACTGTGCCAAAACAGATATCTGTCTTATTCTAAAAGCCTTTTACTGACACTTTAACTGCGATACCAAGACGCATGTTTTAAGACACTTGTATGCATAGCTGTTAATTACCAGTAATTGGCCTTAATCCGATACCCTGAGGAGGACTGGGAAAATATTTTTAAAGCATCGTATTTTTTGGGGACATATTTTACAGAGTGCCACATTAATGCTACGGAATGCCAATAGCTGTGCAATATGTTTGTTTTCAGAGTGGTATATTAGTAGTGTGGAAGGCTGACGGTCGCGGCCGGCCTGGCCAGCTCGTCGGCCAACAGAAGCTCGATGAACAGCTGACGCAGATTGTTCTCATTCCACCTCCAGCCGTCGATCCGGCATTGTGAGAGTTGACGTTTGTTGAACTTTTATCTTTATTAATGTGGTTCATCACTAATAACAGACAGGTTTTTGGATTACTGCTTTTGTCAGTACTGAATGGAGGGAAACTATCGTATCTTCTTTCTAACCTGAGCTGAATGTGGGCATGTGGTCAATAAAACTTTCCCACGCAAATACCTTATTCTTAACTCGAAAACCGTAGCAGTCCTGTCGACATGCATACCCGCGCCGGCAACGCATTTGACAATACGAGACCTTGACCTTTGAGAGCCAATGCATGCCCAGTGAATGCCATGCACTGTAAGTCTATTCAGTTTAGTGTTGATAGGTTGAGGCATTTTTTTTTAGAGCGGGGACACACAGACCCACCTACTCACACGGAGAGTTACAGACACCACTGATCACTGTATCCGTGCACTGGCTGCCACTGTCGTAGGTAATGAGGGATACCAGCAAACACAGGTTGGCCTGTTTAGTTCTGTGTAATGGCCATAATTGGTTGTTGTTGCGTGAAATAATTGTACCCAAACTACACATATTATCTTTAAAATCATCTACCATGGTATCTTATTTTAAATAATCAGGCAAATTGCCATACACTAGTACATTGTATATACTGGTGTATTTTATATCTGTCTGTATGTAAGTAAACATGTTTGATTCAATTATCCTCAAAGTTTATTGGGGGGACCAAGCACATGTTGAAGTTACTGTGGGGGAAAGAAAAGGCCTATCAGACACCGTCTGAGTACCCACGTATGTATGTAAACAGTGACTTGGCAAGTCTTGCAAAAGCCGCAGTCAGCGGAGATGAGGCTGCGCTCGACTTACTGTCATGGAACAGAGGTGGCGGCAAAGTGAAAATGTCGCTCGGACCACAAGAGTCTCTCTGCTTCTTTGTCGGTGGAACAAACGGTGCGTGAGTAGATTATTTATATACTGGTTTGTCCGTAGCTGTGTCTGTGTCTATGTAGATATGTTTTGCATTTTATGTCTCTGTTGTTCGATTGTTGACTTTGTCTAAAGTGTAACCAACATTAAAGTTATTACTTCAAGCATCAGGAAGGGTATATAGCCATTTTCTAAGACTTCTTGACACCAGTAGGCTATCAGAAGTCTTTGTAATGGAAAGTTTTTATTGGAGACCTGCAGGGAATCACCAGCTAACTTAGGTTAACCAGAGACAATGCTTATAATCAGCTAATTACTATTATAAACTTTTGACTGTTGATTACAGAGGTCTGGTTATTTTTTGTCTTTCTATCTGGCACAACTCAGAATGTATGTTGAAATCAATTTTTACTAATTGTATTTTCACCCATTTGGAATTCATGATCATTTCTGTATTTATTACTAGCTGTGATATATTTCGTGTAATTTTGTCCGTTAGGGAGTATATATCACGTCGACGAGACGTGCCGCCTGAAGCGGCAGTTTGCTGCTGAAGCTAGCGTTAAGAAACTGTTGTACTACGACGACAAGAACATCCTGGTTACGGTTGCCACGAGCATGATGCTGACACTACACAGCGTGTCAGATGAAGGCGACATCACAGAGACTATGAAGGTTGCTGATGTTGTTTTGTTGCCTCAACCTTTGTTCCCATCCACATTTTTGTGGTTATTTATGTTCCGGTTATGATTAAGATTCCCTTTTCAGCCGTCGCTGCACTGTGACAACCCTGCACAAGTCATTCACATATCTGCACACCAGTTAATAATAGCCATTGTCAACCTGCATTAGTTCATTCTCCTCCCACGATACTTTTAACTGCATTTTTTAAATGGAGAATTTTTGTAGATGAATGATACCATTGTTTTTTTGTGAGCCATGTTTTTTTCCTGTCACCCAACCAACAGCGTCAAAAGCACTGAAGATCCACACATGCTCTAGTTACCAAGCAGCTGTCATATTTGCTACTGGTCATGGGAGGTGACTACTGCCTTGGGAAGTTACAGCAATGTAGGTCATTTTAGTGTATGAGACACAGTTGTTTGAGAAGTATTTTATATTCTGATTTAGACCTTCGTTGGTGTAGATTTGTCTAATATGTCCGGTTAATATTATTATTGTACAAGCAGTCTGTGTTGGTGAGCAGGTGAAACTCAGTGGAAAGGCCGATAAAGCGGACATCATTTGGGCTGGTAAAGGAATCCTGGCGATATGCTCCGGTGAAAAATACATCAGGTGAAGCAGCCGTATTTCCAACTAGCAACTAGTACTATTTATATTTGTTTTTGTTTGACAGGACTTTTGAGAGTCCTTGCAGGTTGGGTTTGGTTCCCCCACAATGAAGATAACTAGAGATAATTTGAGGACATTTTTGAAGGCTGGATGCCCTTGTTGTCATCCAGTCAACATTCTCGGAGGGAATAGAGATTTTTGATGACACGCTGGAAAAAGCAAACACTGAACCTTATTAGTTCTTGGTCTGACTCCTGTAGGAAGGGATGCTGCAGCTTTCATGCCATCTGTCCAATGCTTTGAAGCATCCAGCATTTCTTGAAATAGATGGTTAGCATTGATATGCATTTCTGCAGTTTGTAACTAAAGTTGGTCCAAGCATTATGCAGCAGTCGGGTATTCCACAACACCTTGAATACGTTGCTGCAGTACCTTGCGGAAGTATTCAGAACCGTTTTTGACTCAGTGCCGGTGGTTCGATTTATTGCATCACCCAGTATTGATTCTCAAACCAGTGACTGCATTTTTTGTGCCACCCTGCGTAGCATTTACGCTATTCATAGACCTAGCACTGTCGTCTGTTGTAGGATGTGGGATGTCGACCGAGACGAGAATTACGTTCTCGGGTTGAAAATGAACGACGTTGTTGACAACATGGAAATGATCACTTGCATTGCTTTCTGCCAGGCGAAAGGTCAGGAATTGTTCTCTATAAAGATATGCAGTTGTTGGCCTTGTTGTTCTTCTGCATTGTTACTCATTCCAGCACTAGCCAGTGCATGGCATCTGTGACTTGTGATTGTACGTTTGTTTATGTGTCCGTGCTTTAAAAGAAAAACGACTTGAGCTATCAACACCAAAATTGGTACACATATCCCCTTTGGCAGAGCCTCGGCATGCATTGACCCTGAAATCAAAGGTCAAGGTCACAGGGTTATGAAGTGTGCTGTAGGCGTGGTTATGCATGTCGATATTACTGCTTTGGTTTCTAGTTTAAAAAATATTCTGCACGAGGTGTTGAGTGTGCGAAACATCATTCACACTGGCATGAACATTGTTGGTGTGAAGGATTGTTGGCCGGCGGTACAACGTACGGCCGTGTTGGTCTGTGGAAGTACAGTCCATCTCCCAGTGCCACTGAACCAGAGGACCAGTGGCAGTCACAGACACCTTCGTCCGTCTCCGGGCCTGTCATGGAAGTTGCGGTTTGTCTCCACAGTTATTGTTTCCAGCAGCATGGCTAGGTACCTGTATTGTGGGGGTTGGGGCACTTTAAGCAACTGATATACGACTTCAAGAGGGATCTGATACATGGAATAACTGGGTTTGAAATGCACCAGCGGGTATTAATTCAACCACAGTCAGTACCAAAAACAAGCCACAACGACATAGCCGCTGCTGTGATCACTAGTTGACTTGATAATGCCAACTCTGTACTTTACAGTTTGCGATCTAAGTGCCTGACACATTTGCAGATCATTCAGAATTCACTTATAAGGATTTTATTACAACAACCATTGCTAGCTTCATAGTACACATGTCAGCAACTTCATTGGCTTTTTGTCAGATGGCAAATACAGTTTAAGTTGGCTTCCCTTGCCTGTAAAGTCTAACACTCCGGTACTCCATCATATCTCTCTGAATACTCTCTACGTTCCTCTTTGCAGTCTGTGATCATCCTTCACTGCCAACTTGCACGTCCCTCGCACTAATCTCGATTTCATTTCATAATGCAGCTTTGATGGTCTGGAATTCTCTCTCTTCCACCATTTGTTCGTCTCACACCTGACATACGTTCTGAAAGCATCTTAAAGCCCTTCTGTTCCATTCTGCTTTTAATAGCAGTTAGTCCAACACCTTTGATTCGTTTTACTGAACGATTATGGCACTTAGTCAAATGTTATTACTTACTTTCTTACTTACTTAAAAGTGTCCGTTTGATGATACAATTTTTGTACATCTTCAAACGTATTTTCTGATAAGATTGTGGGCAATGGCCAACTGCATATTGTATGATGCATTAGGCATAAAAATACAGTCAGCCGCATGCTAAAATGCACTTTTTTTGTTGCACCTGTTATGTAAATTATATGGTTTTCCGACACTAGTCCCTGGAACAGGTTCCTTAGCAGCAGTAATATTGTTGTGTTTTAACGTATGTTATATCGTTACATTTACACATGCCGAGCGCTGCAGTATGCCAGTTATTTAGCCATGAATATTTGCCGTGTGGCAGCTACAGTGGAAACACGACTTATAATAATTGTCGTTGCCAGCATCGATGTCATAGCTCTAGTTATCTTGTACGAGATGCATGAGGCATTGGGCATGTGAGTCAAGCATAATAAGTGTAACCTATTTTATAATGTGTCAGCAAACATTAACAGAAGTTTTTTGTGTTGTAAAGATTTTAACTTCATTTGACACCTATGCAAAAAAGGTTTACACCAAATACCCGTGGGATCACCGCGGCAGCAGGGTAGCTTAGATTCATGTGAAATATCCATGATATCAGCTGTGTGGGTGTGGAAATTGGAGAAGATGTGGCTTTTTGTCTTTCTGGTTGATATCTATTGACGAAGCAAGCGCTGTTGAATATGTTGTATAGTTTGGCTCCAGCAAAGGTCTGCTCGCTGTGAATACAATCGAGAACGTCTACATCCTTGTCGAGCAGCAGACTTCTGTGCATTGTAGCAATGGGGTAATTGATCGTCACAATACGCACCGTCATTGTTGCCTTGTTCATTCTTAATAATGCACATGGTGATGCCGAAAAACCGAGCCATAGGCCTGAGTGAAACAGAACGGTCCATAATTTATCCAAATGCTGAATGTTTTTAAAGACTCTTATTTTGAAACTCAGCGGTAAATGTGTGATAGTCATCATTAAAGATCCCACCACAGCTTAAACATGTCAGTACATTACCTTGTGAAATGTTCCACACCTTTCTACTCTCAGTGGCCAATATCTCGGATTTTTCACCACCTATAATAGTAATAGTATCGCCAGTAATGTTTATTGTGTCGTCGTGATGGTTTGAGTGCTGGACAGTTTGTCTGCGTCAGTTGATGAATGCAGACTCGGTATAAGGCAGCGGCCAACCCTCAGATCAATCCAGCAGTCTTGGGCTCAGAGTTTGCCATGTGCCATTTGCTACCATCTACACCCACTACAGCCAACTAAAATGACATATTTTGTGTCGAGTGGGACATTAAAAGTTAAATCGTTCAATCAATCATCTGTCGTTATAACTTAGCTGGCACTTACTTTATTGTCGTGTGGAAGGCAGAAGGCTGAGTCTACCCTGCAGTAGCGGTGTGTGTCCTATGCCCGAGACTGTATTGCAGTTGTTCATTGTGAAATTGTAGAATTTGATGCTCACTCATTTCAGCTAGGCTTGCTGTTACTAGACCACCACGATTTGCTGAAGAATGCTTAGATAAGAAATAATCTTATATTTCTGGCTCTTTAGTTTAATTTTAGTCTCTAAACTTTGCATTGGATATTTAATTCTATGATGTTTCATCTGTAAATATCTTTAGCATTTGGATATGTGATGCTTGAAGTAAGTGAGTGAGTGAGCAGGGTTTGAGATATGTCTGTAAGCAATAAAATGCTAACTTCAAGTTGGATTAAACAACTACTTTATTTTATGCTTTCTTGTGTCAATTTGATGTAAGCCCAGTAGCAACTGCTGTCATGTCGACCTGCACACCCACGTCGGCAGTGCATTCTGTTACCATCCAACCTTGACCTTAGACCTTTTAACCTCACAGTGCATGCTGAGAGTTGCTGTGGGATATATATATATATGCACCAGTTTTGTTGTTGATGGCTTTTAGAGTGCAGACTTTTAGAGTGAAAACAGACAGACCATGAAACACCCATAGACAGCTACACAAACTTGAGGACCAAATGACCTTGACCTTTTGACCTCACTTTTTTAGCATGGCTAGCATCTGTCATGGCCTGTATCTGTACCATATCTGTGATAATAGCTCGAGCTGTTTTCCTTTTAGGGTGTGGACAAACAGACAGGCAGACAGACTCAGCTGAAAGTAATACCCATGCCCCGATGTGGGTAATGCATTGAGACAGTCAGTTAGCCATCAGTGGCTTACATTATTCTTCTGACGTCACAGGTCGCTGCAGTTCAGACTGGAGCAATGCAACTCTCTGTCGACATTTTCAACTCAGCTTCGTCGGGGCATTATGAACTGAAAACGGACATTCAGATCAAAGGCGTCTGCGTCACAAAGGTGCTGCTGTTTAGATTGTAAATTGTACACTAAATCAATCGACGAATGCTTACTGCATTAGCACAGCTAGATTCTGAAACTCACTTTCTGATAACTGTCAACGGGCCGAACTTATGAATAGTTTTAGTAAGTGTCTAAAGTAGTTTGGCTAATGGTATAGTGGCCGATTGCTGCTGCAGATGTATGGAGTTTGCTTTACGTGTGTTGTCAACATTGAAGGCATTCCTCTTCTGCATGCCGAGTTTTCATGGCAGACAGTTCAAGCAATTATCTATAGGTACATTATAGTGGGTCAACACATGTCCCCGCAAAAAGTGCCCCTTCTGGTCGGCAGATCTGGACTGCAGCGAATACAAGATTTATTGGACCCGCACGAGTCTGATCTTCAACGGCATCAGCAATTTTTTGCAAAGCTTACTGTTGTGTATCCAACACAGAAACTGACAGACAGACAGACAGACAGACCATGCTACGTACTCAATCTACGTACCGAGTGGAGGCATTGCAGCCTAACAGTGGGACTAAAACTGAACTGAACATAGCCGTAGCGGTGTTTACAGGAATCGTTGGCAATAATGGACGGCCAACGAGTCGTCGTGTATGAGATAACTGGTGGAAGTATTCCATTCCGCGCGGTCGGCAGCTTTGAGACTCCGTCGCAGTTCATGTGCATGTATGAACAGAACCTGTATACGCTGGAGCCAGGCAAGATACAAGTCCGCAACTTTCAGGTCGGCTTCAACTCTCAAATTATCAACTCACGCACATGCCTAATCGTGGCTGTGCAGCGTTCTGTCGTTGTTTTTTTTTTACATCCAAACCCAATATTACTCAAGATAGAGCGACATCCATAATAATACAGCCTTTCGGATAATTTGAGTAGTTGTGTAGGTTGCGTGCCCTCGTAGTCCAACCAAACAGCGTTAAAGCACAGAAGTAGCTCATGGCAGTGATGGCAGTTGGAGATAATCTCCTATG
>Ga0209782_1001261_pt1 | contig 12910 bp, 8 predicted proteins | sample WorMetmaBAHAMAS1_FD_187390 | JGI IMG/M metagenome (GOLD analysis project Ga0209782, IMG submission 187390) | Marine gutless worms symbiont microbial communities from Max Planck institute for Marine Microbiology, Germany - Inanidrilus... | ecosystem: Host-associated > Annelida > Digestive system >... | reverse complement strand
CTATGGAATGGGGCTGTTAGACATAGGGTGATCAGTGAGTAAGTGTTTTTCACAAGTATTCGCTAGGGGGCGACACTATGGCGCCGATCGGGCTATACGCTAGGCTTTGCCACGCATTTCTAGTAAGCTTATGTTACTATTTTTAAACCACGTTGCAGGAGCAGAGCAGCTTTTTGTTACCGTCAGAATAGCCTGATCGTTGAGTCAGTCTGTAGGACACGATACTGTGCCCTATGGGAACAGCTGACGTGATCAAGATGCCACTAGTGTGATGGGTTGGGTGGCGAAGGGAAAGATTTAGTAAATAGGGCATAGTTCATGTAGAAGGGTAATGTTTGTAAGGACATAAGGCAGCCTGCAGCCCATCATATACAATAGGGAATATGTGGCATAGCTATGTACAAACAGCTGAAGCATTGAGATCAGTGACTTGTGTGCATCAAAGAGGAGGTGAGGTGCTCATCGGCGTCAGCTGGTGAATACCATTGAATAATCTATGTGGAGCATAAATGGTTGATCTGTGCAGAAACAGCTGCAATGTTTGAGATGTCATTTTGGGGGCACACTCACATTGGCATGAGGGAAGATGTATTAGTTTGGTGTGGTCATTTTTAATCATTTTTATGTAACTTTTTTGTATAGTTCATTGGATAATTACGCATATTAACTTAAAATTATTCTTACTGTTTTTTTATTGATTTAACCATACAGAGCAGTGAAGAAGAGAACTTGTCACTTAGTCAGTTGCTTTGAAGTGCCATTTGTATTTTATTTGTTTTCACCAATTTGGCTTTTGTAGCCCACTCAGAATGCGTACCAACAGGGCTATATATTTTGTGTGCATTAATTTCTTTTTTTTAATTGGAGCCCAATTATCGCAACCTTTTCACCATAGATAAGTGTTTTTGATGAAGATGATCGATCTGAAGTTCTTTTTTTCAATTTCTCGTGGGACGTCGCCATGGCAACCAATTTTGTGGCATAATCGCACACCCCAATGCGTGCGTTAACAGCACCGATGATGTATCTACATCATGTAAAAATTTCGTGAACTATGGTCCACTAACTCCAGAGATGAAAGAGCTCATTTGTGAACTTTTGGCAAGACACAATGAAAATTTGCGTATCCAGCCGAATACCTCAGAATACACTGCGTCGATTTTCAGCAAATTTTCAGGATTGGTGGACATATGGATGATGAGTATAAGTTTAATATTTGTTTCGCTATCCCTTAAGGTACGTTGCTATAGTAACCAGTTAATGTTGAGAGAAAGTAATGAACATCAACTGACACCACCTGCATTCTTTGCATTAGCATTCCAAAATTAATTGCAGCATCACTATCTAAATGCATGCATTAACATCGTTGGTGATGGGAGCTACATCGTTTAAAAATTTGGTGAACTTTTGCCTGGTAACTCCAGAGATAATAGGGCTTATTTGCATACCTATGTACTTGTGTTGGGTGAAAACAGACCTACACGCCTTTATTTGTCATGATGCCATTTAGAAATGCCATTGAGTATTGGAACATCGATGGGCGCATTAACAGCAGCGATGATGATGGTACACCTTCTATAAATTTGGTGGGGCTCTGGCCAGTAACTCCAGAGTATATGCGACTCAACTGCATACAACAGGCATAGATCAGCTCTCGGGTTAGTTTATCTGCATTTGCTAGGGGGCAGCATGGTTGTGTTTCGCTACTGCTCATTAGGGGGCAACACTGTGATGCCAAGCGGGCTATATGCTAGGCTTTGTTATGCATTTTTAGTTAACATATTTTTTGCATTTCTGTGTGCTAGGTAAGTCGGAGCAGAACAGTATCAGTGTTATGAACAGAAAGCATTGTGCTAATGATGGTGTACAAAGTATGACGAAAACATGTGACAACAAAAGTAATAAACATGAAGAGAGGTATAGTTGTGAGAAATGTAGCTTTAGTTCTGTGTATGCACGTACATTAACCAGACACTTGAATAACGAGCACAGAATTTATAGATCGGCTATTGCCATTTATAAACAATCATTTTCATTGCAGAGTCACTAGAATTCAGAATACCATGCAACATACAAAGAATGTACTTTTTACTGTAATTTATGCCGGTTTCAGTCTGTTTATCAAAGGTCCTTAACAAAACATCTTAGAGATATTCATAGACTTTCCACAACTACAAAGCTATGGGAAAGACAAATCCAGTTAGAAGGTGAACATGAAAATCCAAGGGAATATGAGGTGACAGAAGAGAACAGTGATGTCGATAATGTTACAGATATCTGTGAAGATTCTGGTGGCAATCAAACCGTTATTGCACATAGCTCTGATGACATCTTGGAAATGGAGCATATTGTTTCATCAGCAGATGAAGTTCACAAACAGCAAAACTAAACAGAGTGAATTAGTATACCACAGTGATATTAGCAATTGTGATTCAGATAAGCAGCGGTCTGGCAATCAAGCAGATGATGGTGCTTTTCAGTATGTTAAGTGCAGCTTTGTGTCACCTTGTGGTAGATCATTATGGAGACATCTTCGAGACATTCATAGACTTGAGATTAAAGGAACCCAAGGAACAGTTTCAAAGTACTGAATGAAAATCAAAGCAGTTACCATTACCAGTGGCCTGGCCTCAGTCTTTCTTTATCCACAAATGGTTAGATCTCTAATGTTAGAACCCAGACCTACGTCTTATGTCATCCTAGTATGAATATGTAGCCCACAAGTTCCACCTAGTTATTTGATGGAACATTTGATGCTTTCAGACTAGTTTGAACATTATTTTTATGATGTTTCATACTGATGTTCAGTGTCAACCAGCCTATGGTATTAGAATGAATATGACAGTAACATAAACTGACATAAGAAATTAACATATCATTGTGTATTTATGCTATTTTTTCAGTTATCTTTTCCCAGTGTTTGACAGCATCCAGCCTCTAAAAACCCACTGCAAACATTCTCCTTTCAGGCACCCAAAAAGTTATGTCTAGAGTAACTCGAGAAAAGAAAACCATGACATAAAAACTGAGGTGTGTGAATGTGTGTGGTGTCTGGTGTGTTTGTGCTGCTTTACAATGTGTTTAAAACTTTCCTCATGTTGGCCATCACATTGGTTTTTGGCTGAAAACTACTAATGGAAAGTTGTTGCCCATCCAATGAAGTTAGGTAACTGCAGAATATTGGTTTACAATACCGCCTGTCAAATGATATTGTTACAGGCATTATGATAGTTTATCGAACTGCAGTGAAAATGTGTAGTTTTGATGCAGAAATTCAAAAATTTCCTAGCTGCTGTTGTTAATAGGTGCAACTTTCTCCTGCAGAACAAATTCATCTAATTGGCATGTTTGTATATATGTATATGTTCTCTAGGATAGTGAAGTACAAGAACAAGTATTTAGCCAATGGTAAGGTGGTTTTTATTGCTATATATTTATTATATGAATCGTACATTAGTACATCAAATTAAAATAGAAAATGACTAGGCCTATTCAGTACATAAAAATTCAATGCTATAAACAATGTCAGCTAAATCAAGCACTGGCACGGATGCAAAATCATACTTGACATTCAACATTTCCTTAATCACGTTAATTTTATCAAACGTTGGTGGTAATATGACATTCTCCTTATGAGCAAGCCATACATACTGTTTGTTAATTCTACAAATATGACTCAGAGTAACGTCCAAGTAATTACAACCAAAAATAGCATTAGCACCAATGGGAGAGAACATATGCCCTTTCTCTTCAATTTCTCTTCAGCCATGAATAATTTGCATGTTTCGGCTTAGCTGTCAGCAGTCACGTATTGCTGACAAATGACAAACGTTTTTTTTCACACACAATTTTGTTATCTTGAAGCACTAATGACGTATCCCGCAGTATTATGTGTATGTACTAATAATACGATGATTTTCTTACTTCATGTGTCTGGATGCAGATTTCCCATCACTGTTTATTATATATCAAGGTCTTCATAATCAAACTGCATTGTGCAACAGATGCCATTTTCTGTCCTCATGCAGCTCAGAAAATTAATATTATTGCCCAACAAAACTGTGTTGTGAACATAGCATATCGGTCAATCACTTATAGATTAAGACAGGCTTAATACTGCCTGATGGGTGTTGCCAATTCATGTCAGTATGGTATGCTGTATATGAACACAGGGCTAGCCATTGGCTTTTTCTCTGCTTTATTATGGCACAACACAATGTTTAGCATGTGCTGATGAAGTTTATGATAGCCAGCTTAATATTTCATTAGCACAAATCGGATACTTCCAGTAGGCTGGATTAAGTCTGTCAGAGTCCACATGGTTTTGGGGCAAATGTAGTGACTTACTGAACTGTGCAAGTACTCAAAGTGTCTGCTTGCACGACCTGGTTTTAAATGTGTAATGTAATGATAGTATCGTTATGTGTTTATGTCTGCCGATCTGTCTGTACACCTGACACTAGTCAATATTTTGCTGAAGTGGCTAAATGTGGGATCACATAAACAATGCCACACAATAGTCCAGGGACTGTTTTCTGATGCTGTGAGATAAGTGTTAATATCTTGGAATCGGTGAAAGATAAGAGACATGGTTAGAACAGAAGACTAATGGGAAATCATATATGGACTGTTGATAGACAAGAGTACTAATGACCTTGAATGTGTTCATTCACTTTTGCTTTTTGAAACCATTTCGACATCCATAACTTACTAGGAAATATAGTGTGTTCTGACTGATGTTTACACATAAATTGCAAATCACACATGGGTTGTGATTTAAGTATTATTGTTAGAAGTGAAGGACTTTGAAGGTCACTGGCAGTATTCAGCAGAAGTGGTAGTGTATCGGAAATGGTGCTAGATACAGATGTTGTTACTGAAGAGAACTTGTCACTTAGTCACTTTGAAATGCTACTTTTATTTTACTTGTTTTTTTTGAGCTTAGCTTTTTATTACATTTTTGCCTTGCTGTGTGCTAGGTCAATTGGAACAGGTCAACATGAGTGTTACAAACAAGAATAGTTGTGCTAGTGAGAACCAGCCAAACGCTCATGATGGTGTACAAAGTATGACACAAGCATGTGACAGCAAATGTAATGAAGATGAAGAGAGGTATAGGTGTGAGAAATGTAGCTTTAGTTCTGTATATGCACGATCATTAGTCAGACACTTGAATAACGTGCACGGAACTGATAGATCGGCTATTGCCATTCATAAGCGATCATTTTCGTTACAGAGTCACCACAATTCAGAATACCATGCAACGTACAAAGAAGGTACCTTTTGTTGTAACTCATGCAAGTTTTGTTCTGTTTATCAAAGGGCTTTAGTGAGGCATCTTAGAAACATTCATGGACTTTCCACAAGTGCAAAAATTTGGGGGAGACAAATCCAGTTAGAAGAGGAATGTGAAGATGTACAAGAACAAGTACAAGAGCATGTGCTGACAGGTGAGTGCAGTGATGTTGATAGTATTACGTTCGTCTGCGAAGATTCTGCAGATGATCAAACTGTATGTGCACAAAGCACCAATGACATCTTGAGAAACGAGCGTATAGTTTTCTCAACAGATGAAGTTTATAAGAAAAAAGCCACAATGAATAAATCACTATACGACAGCAATACTAATGGTTTTCAATCAGAGGATAAACTTCACTCCACGAAACAAGGTAATTACGATGTTTTTCAGTGCACCAAGTGCAGCTTTGTGTCACCTTGTTATAGTTCATTATGGAGACATCTTCGAGACATTCATAGACTTGAGATGAAACGCGATAGACTCACGGCAGATCTAATGACACCTGACACTAAGTTGGTGGACGAGAATCAAAATGAAGCCACATATGAGTCACTCAAAGCATATGATGATGATACGGAGCAGACAGAGTTGTGTGAAAATTCATCTGCTGGTGATGGAACCATCACTGCAGAAAAGTCTACAGACATCTCAGAAAACAAGTGCAAGTACCAGTGTAACTTGTGTGGGTTGCAGTTTCGGTATAAATCAAGCTTGACACTTCACACTAAAGCCCATGCCCGTGGCAGCCGTGCTGTGCAGCGCTTTGTCAGTTATAGTGATCGTAAGAACTACCGCTGTAAAATATGCAGCTATGCATCACCATATGGTCACCGTATTTTAAGGCATTTGCGTTGCGTACATGGACAGCGGTGCTCCAATATTGAGTCTAAGATGATTGATCTTTCTTTTCACTGTATCAAATGCAAGTTTGTGTCAAGTTATTCGAGCACACTCTGGGTACATCTTCAAGATGTTCATGGACTTGAGAAGAGGAAACGTGGCAGACGCATCACTTATCTTAATGCACCTGACATTGAGTTGACGGATGACAATGAAGCTAAAGGTGAGTTAAGAAAAGCATGTGATGATGATACAGCAGCCATTACAGAGATGTGTGAGAAGCCATCTGATAGCGATCAAGCTGTTATCTCACAGAAGTCAGTGGATATCTCAGAAAACAAGTGTATATACAAGTGCAAGCTTTGTGGGTTGCAGTTCCAGCATTTATCAAGCTTAACACATCATACTAAAGCCCACACCCATCGCAGCAGTGCTGTACAGCACTTTCTAAGTTGTGGTGATCGTAAGAAATATCGCTGTAAAAGATGCGGCTATACATCGCCGTATTGTCACCGTGTATTAAGACATTTGCGTGGTGTACATGGAGAGCGAGATTCTGACATTGGGTCTAAAGTGAATGATGTGTATCAAAGTAAGCAGGGAATTTCATCAAAGAATGAAGTTGAACAGCAAGCAATGACACATGTGGATGCAGTGGAAACAAAAGATAACCATACAAGTAATTCCGATACTTTAGATAAATCTCAGCTGACTCATCAATGTAATGATCTCCCTTTACACTGTATAAAATGCAACTTTGTGGCAGCTCACTCTAGCTCATTACGGAGACATCTTCAAGAAGTTCATGGACTTCAGAGGAAACGTGGTAGACTCAGTACACCTGACATTGAGTTGGTGAGTGAAAATGACAACAAAGCTGAAGATGAGTCAAGTAAAGCATGTGATGATACAGCAGTCATTACGGAAATATGTGAGAAGTCGTCTGATGCCATTCAAACTGTTATGGCACAAAAGTCTGAGGAAATCTCAAAGAATAAGTGTAAATACCAGTGCAATTTGTGTGGGTTGCAGTTTGTGTATAAATCAAGCTTGACACTTCATACTAAAGCCCACGCCCGTGACAGCCGTGCTTTACAACACTTTGTCAGTTGTGATGATCGTAAGAGATATCGCTGCAAAAGATGCGGCTATTGTCACCATGTATTAAGACATTTGCGTGGTTTACATGGACAGAAAGATTCTGACGTTGGATCTAAAACGAATGATGTTTATCAAAGAGAGCAGACAGTTTTATCAAAGAATGAAGTTGAGCAGCAAGCAGTAACACAGTTGGAAGGAAAAGATTACCATACAACTAATGCCATTACTTTGGATAATCTTCAGTCAACACTTCAACGTAACGATCTTCATTTTTTGCTGTATCAAATGCAACTTTGTGTCAGCTTATTCTCGTTCATTACGAAGACATCTTAAAGAAGTTCATGGACTTGAGAAGAGGCAACGTGTTAGACACAGTGCTCATCTTAATACACCTGACGTTGAGTTGGTAGATGACAATGAAAGCAAAGCCAAACATGAGTCAAGTAAAGTATGTGATGATGCAGCAGTTATTACAGAGATGTGTGAGAAGCAATCTGATAGCAATCAAGCTGTTATGGCACAGAAGTCGGTGGACATATCAGAAAACAGGTGTACCAGTATATACAAGTGCAAACTGTGTGGGTTGCAGTTCCAGCATTTATCAAGCTTGACACTTCATACTAAAGCCCATGCCCGTGGCAGCTGTGCTGTAAAGCACTTTTTGAGTCATAGTGATTGTAAGAAATATCACTGTAAAAGATGTGGCTATACATCACCGTATAGTCACCGTGTAGCAAGACATTTGCGATGCATACATGGACAGAAAGGTTCCAATGTTGAGTCTGTAATCAATAATGTATACAAAAGGGAGCAGAGGATTTCGTCAACAAATGAAGTTAAGCAGCAAATGGCAGCATATGGTGAATCAACAAGCATTCATAATGCTAATAAGAATACTTTTAATAAACCTAAGTCAACTGGTCAGCATAAAAGTTTTGCTTTACACTGTGTCAGATGCAATTTTGTGACTGTTCGTCGTGCATTGTTAAGGATACATCTTGAACGCATTCACGGACTTAAGATGAAACACCGTAAACTCACTGCAGATGTTATGACATGTGTAATCGAAGTTGCAGATGAATGTGAAAACGAAACCAAAGATGGGTCAAGGGAACTGTACCAAAAATCATCTGGTTGTGCAGAAAAGTATACAGACAGTTCAGAAAATATCCAGTTGAATGATTTACAGGAGCAAATGAACACTGAGAGGGAGACACATTGTCCCGCAAGTGTAAATGGTGATAGAGTAAACAATTTGCAAGTGACCCACGAAGTTGATGAGACCTTTTCTGCTTCACATTTGCAAGAATGTGAAAATGACAGCAGTATGAAGTGTATGAACCTTGAGTGCAAGTGTAAGCTTTGTGGACGACAGTGTCGGAATATGACCGGTCTGTCAATTCACATGAAGGCCCATAGACGCAAACACTGTTTTCCGAAGCATGATGTTAAAAGGATACATCGTTGTAAAGTCTGTGGCTTTGCGGCAGCACATGTTCATCACGTACTTAGACATTGGCAAAGATTACATGTGCAGCATGGTTCTACAATGAATTTTGGAGGTCGAGTGAATGTTGCGGATTCAGACATAAGTAATTTCAGGGAAGCCGGTTCCTCGGCAGAAAATCATTCCAGTGATGGAACTGTCAACTGTGATGCTAGTAAAACTGGCAACATTCCAACTGATCACAGAAATGATGTGACCATAACCAACAAACAACTGGATGAGGCTGCACGCGAGCTATCACAGCCACTTGATCCACTTCTTGGTCTTATGCAAGAATCAAACGTCTGCAGTCTTTGTGGAAAAAAGTTTGGAAGACTTTATACGCTGAAACGGCACATTCGGCAGGTACACCTGCATGTGAAACGTAAACAGAGGATGACAAATACAGACAAGGAGAAACTTAGTAAGTGTCCACAATGTACGTCCAGCTTTAAGACCGAAGGCCGTTTGCTCAAACATCTGGAAAGGCATCAGTCTGGTTTGTATCCGGTGCACCACTGTGGTGAGTGTGGACGACGTTTCGGATATGCATCGAGCTTACGGCAGCACATGGAAATTCATCGACCATGCCAATACGTGTGTAAGGCATGCGCCAAGAGGTTTCATACCATAGCGCAGTTGCTGACTCACGAGTCCATTCACAGTGGAGAGCGGCCATTCTGCTGCGAGACTTGTGGTGCTCGGTTCCGCATACTGTCATCATTCCAGGTTCATCAGCGCAAACACACGGGTGAGAAGCCGTATTCATGTGCAGACTGTGAAAAGGTATTTGCATCGCAGACTCAGCTGAAAGAGCACATAATCGTGATGCACACTAACTCGAAGCCATTTTCCTGTCCTGTATGTGAGCTGAAGTTTGGCCTGAGGAAGGCAATGAGGAGACATGTCAAGGTTCGACATGGCACCCAGTACCTAGGAAGCACCGAATAGACAGACCACCTCTATTATAATTGCCATTTTTTAGGTCAATCTGAGTTAGCCGATGTGGTTTGCTCATTTTCTTACTCCAATTTTTCTGAAAGTCTTCAGTGGCACAGTTTGTTACTAGCCAACACCTTCACGTCACCCAACCAGCAGTGTCAAAACACTGAATGATTCACATAGGAATAAACTTTCTTATGAAAGTAGAGGACTCATATAACTGGAGTCTGGTGGGCAGAGTTCTCAGTGGGTCCAGGGACCAGTAGAAACCATGTGAAGTTCAAAGCATTTAGTGTTTTAATAAGTGTAAATAGGTGCAGATTTGAACATTTTAATTATACTGTAAACTGCTCAGATACACTTTTGAAAGATTATTGTTGAATTTCTATTTAGAGTTAATTTTTATTGTGTGTATCACTGTTGAAGACAGCTTCATAGCAGGTGTTGCATATGAGAAAAGTGCGGATGCTCAGTAGCTAGCAGCCTGGTAGAAGTTGATGCCTTTGATAATTCATACTGATACCCTTAGTGTCGATCAGTTTATGTGCGCTGAAATGAATACGACATCAACGTATGCTTGTAAGGTAAGAATGTCACCTCTGTCGGATGGCAGGTGCTACTGTGTGATCCACCCCTTGCGGGTGCTGGGGCCTAATGTGCGATAGAAACACTAGATTTCAGAGCTATATTGATTATGTTGGTGTATTTTGTCAGTTGCTTTCATTTGCTTCTTGTAACTTGCTTCCTTCTTCTCTTGCTTACATTTTCCTTTACCTTTTCCATAGAGAATAGGCCCACTACATTTCCCAGCCAGATGTCGTAAGAAGCGACTAAAGCAGGGTTTTTAGTTTGTAAGGTTTATTTTATGTTTAGTATTTTTGTGTTCGATGATTTGTATTTTGTTGATTTAGTGGTTGTAGATTTCGTTTTGTGTAAATGCAGCTTTAGTGTTTTGTTTGTAGTTTTTTCTCCTGTCTTTCATTTTGATTTTCTCAGTACTAGCGAAAATAGTGGCTGGGAGGAGTGTCCCCGAAATGACTGAGTGGGACGATAAAATCAATCACTGTGATATCTCATATGGCATGTGAGTTCTGCTAGCGGTGAGACTGTTTGCAAACTGCTGTATACTCTGTTTACTTACTATATCAAGCTACCCGTGGTGTAGGCTTCAGTCATGTCCTAAAAAATTTAAATACAAGCATGATGAGTTGAGACATAACTACATTTTGTTTGATAATTGCTGTTTTATGTGTACATTAATGTGTGTAATTTTGTATATATTTTAAAACCTGTAACTCCACAACGTTTCAAGATGCCCTTATGTCCTCACTGGCTAGAAGTCTCCACGTCATGTAGTGGTTTTTGATAACTGATGTGATGTTTGGTTCAACATTTTGTAACTTTGTAGTCACTTTTTTAGAGTTGTATATATTATATTTAGCATCTTGACTGTTTATCTTAGCATAATGCACACACCACATAATAATTTTCAAAACAGGTTTAGTTTAATTTCCCACTTCATCAGTTTAGTGTACAAGTCTTACCTTGGGAAACTTAGACCCTGAAAATCAAAAATTCAGTGGTAAAGGAACATTTTGAAAATTTGAAATTTGTTTATTACTTTTCTAGTTTCATGAAAAACGCATAATAAGTGTTCAAAATTTTATTTGTACATGCTTTTTGTCATATTATCTTGTTTTTGCTCGCGTCAATACGTTCTGGTGCAGACAGCCAAATATCAACAAGGTGCTGCTTTAGCTCAATGATGCAACAAAACTGTTCTTCTCAAGCCAAAAATTGTATGATAAATAAGTAAAATAATGCTGTTAAACATAATACAATTTTTCTGGTAATTAGTGTCACATTTAACTTCCTATCATTGGCAATACCTGCAATGTGAAGCAAAATTCATGATTCATGATGATTTTTTCAAGGTAAGGTACGTACATGTGGGAAATTACACCACCTTTTGATTGATATTCATCCAGTAATATTTGTACCAAAAATTACCAGAAATGGACAACTATTGTTAAAAATATCATTGGTGGTTGTGTGGTATACTTTTTTGAGACCCATATGGTATGTCTGATGGAGTGTTTCTCATTACATCAAACACAAACTGTGTCTTATTGATTTCGAACATGTTTTATATATGGTTTTCATGTATTATTGAAATATTTTACACTGTTTAACTTTGTCGAAATTATCGTTTTGCAGAAGTTTTGTAATGTCAATGTTGTAATGTCAGTATGTATTTCACTGGTAATTTTGGGTCACTTATTGATGTGTGGCATTGACACTTGACAATGGTACTTTATCATCGATGCAGGTTTACATGTATTAACTTTGAGCTGTTTGCTCACTTTACATAAAACCAGAGATGTTACCTCGTAACTGTTAGCCTCAGTGTCGAGTCGAGTTCAGTGTTACTTACGGTGCTCGGTCAAGATTATTCAGTATTCAAGGACAAATGAGTTATGTAGGCCTACTACATATAGGACCTACAGTTTCTTGCCAACAAACCAGGAACTCTGAAGCTATAGACCTACTTCCAAGCCACCCACACCCCGCACAGAGATACAGATGCCAATAATAAGCATCTATACAGAGTGGCTAACTTTAATGTCTCTCAGTCTTTGGCCCTGCCTAGGTTAACTTTTTGTTCTTGACTTTGGCTTTGGGCTCAGTCACTTTGGCTCGTTTAATGTCTCTGGATATAACTGATCGTGTTTGGTTGCAGTGTCGTTATATTGTTGTGTCTCACTTTGCTGCTCATGATTTCGACTCGTGTGATTTGTTTGTTGTTAACCAGTTATTATCGACCAAACACTTTGTGTTCATAAAACAATATAATAAATTGAACTGTTGAAAAGCCCGAAAATGTTGAATAGTGATATACAGCACATGAAACTCACATGTATTTGAGATACATTTCACTATACACTATCTACAGCAATTGTTTGTGAACTGTTCCGTTTTACATCTACAGGGTGGGCCAAAAAAAGTGATACCTCTCGTACAATGTAATATAATTAGTTTCACATCATAGTTTCACACCTAGTTTAATTTTATAACTATCCACAATAGCTTAATTACTTTGCTGATTTACTTACTCGTCTATTTAGCTGTATGACGTCATAATTACGATAATTTTCGGTCGTCATCTTTGAATATTTAATTTGTTTACTGTCAACGTCTGCATGTTTTGAAATACATATTTTACCTAAAATGACAAAAATCAC
>Ga0209782_1001260_pt1 | contig 12911 bp, 4 predicted proteins | sample WorMetmaBAHAMAS1_FD_187390 | JGI IMG/M metagenome (GOLD analysis project Ga0209782, IMG submission 187390) | Marine gutless worms symbiont microbial communities from Max Planck institute for Marine Microbiology, Germany - Inanidrilus... | ecosystem: Host-associated > Annelida > Digestive system >... | reverse complement strand
CACGCAAACTGTTATGATTAGAACCGTATTGCTTAACACCGGAAGTTCCCCAAACATCGAGTAAAGCTGGATCTGGGATAAATATTCTTTATTTACCGACGGGCCCTATACATGCATGATAAACAATAACCATCAAATAATGACTATTATAAACTGAAAAGAAGTCAACAGTTCTTTTCACTAATTTTTAGCGGTCGGATGAAGATGGCAAGCCAAAATAATCGTTAATAACTGCATGATATACACATTTCGTGACACAACTCCAACTAAATGCATAAGTACATCTCACTCTAGATATACAAGTATGTAATAAGTTCCTAGTCTGCTGCAGTATAAATACTCGCTTCAACACTAATATACACCGTGCTCCAAAACTAGCCATTTTCATTGTAAGAATACCATACTTTAGTACTTTATTGCAACAATCACGTACCGCACACATAATGTGCTACGAAACTTCACAGTCTGTTTTAAGCATCGAGCAAAGCCAACACAGCTTGGCGTCACCACAAATTCACTTCATGAAGAGACGATGACTTCTCAACATTAAACCAAAGCATCTGTGCCAGCTCTAAATATGCCTATGCACTTTCTACGTCAATTAAGTTCTCCATCCTCTGCTCGCATAGTAACAAAATAATAACAATAAATCACAATAATTTCCGTCCATATCTATCGGCCTGGTATACACGTAGGTCGGTCTTCAGATGCTTGGTGTTGAGTTTGAACCAGTAATTTATAATGGCTTTGCACCATAAAACAACAAGCCTTATATTACAATTTATTAATTTATGTGAATTATTATTAGCCCTGTGACTACTACAACTGCCAGTCATCAGCAGTGTATTGCAGAAAGTTGCAAAGGGGACACTTTGGGGAGCACAGTGTAATGTAACCAACAGCTTTCTACAAACCAACTGGCAATGTGAGACTGTAACTGCAGAGAAATAGAAGTCCTCAGAAGAGCAAATCGGATGTGTCGGCATGCTTGGACCAGCTGCCGGTTTCAGATGCGGGCGCTGCCTGGGGCGATGTAGTTGGCTTGTTTGAGGCCACTGGGCTTGCTTTTCTCTCCTCCTTCAAGTGCATTCCAAACTGGTAGTCCACCTGAGTTCTCGACTGATACGATGACAGAGCACCTGCACGACATTTCACACGCAGTCAACCACATGGACTGAATTAAGATTTTATGTCCCATGCGACACAATACATGTCAGTCAATGTATTCTATTGACTAATCAAACAAGAAGCATTTGAAAAATGTTGGGCCCATTCGCCACTGCAAGCCTCCGCACGCCGCCTGTTCTAATTTTACATTGCTATTCACCAGGTGTCGCTACTGTCGACACCACTACAAAGATGAGCCGAAGCAGCTATAGCTATAGTGCAGGCGGCATGCGACAGTAGTGACACCTGGTGAATGGCAATGTAAAATCGATGTCCACAACGACAACGACAATGCGTGACAGAGGGGACCGCTATGGCCCCATAGAATGGGCCCAATGAAGAAGTGCTGGCAAAAGCGAAAAGGGATAGACTGATAATAAAAATCATCTAGCAGAGACAACATCATTGGATGATTTTCATTATCTGTCTATCCTACTCCACTTTTGCTAGCACTTCTTCATTTGACTAGCACCGAGGAAATGAAACCCAACACAACAGAATAAAGGAACAAAAAATTAAGCTATTCAAAATGTGGAACCGAAACAAAACTCCAAAAAAGAAACTGAAAACTAAACCAAATGCAAGTTTAATAACTGCTCACATGTGTGTGCATAACACTGTGTGCAATAGTTGTATACAACACAACACAGAACAATTCTAACATCTTCCTTCTTAACCTCCAGAGAAACATCACTGCTCATTTCCCAAAAGGTATATCGATCATCAGCCATTTTACACAGCCAGTAAAGTCTGAAAGCCGCAGGACACTAGAGGACTAGAGTACGACACAGTAATGGTAAATGCGGTACCACGGTAACCACAATAATTACCACAGGAATGGGGAAAATTCTATGGTAATACTCAATTCCCGAAAGGCACCTCGATCATTCATCAGCCACTTCTGTATAGCTTGCAGTTGTGTCAAACACATAGACACACAAACAGACCATCATGCCATGTGCAATATCTGCAGCAGTAAGCCACATCTGTGGACTGTGCAGGCAATGCAACCTGAAAGTAAGCTGTACAAAGAAGTAAAGTGGGACTGACCAGCAGCTACAATGCTCGGCGTAACAAGGAGACCGGAGCTGTGAATGAGGTCGCTGCCATCGTAGTCGACATCACCGGGCTGGGCTGGTGTGGCAGCCATCAAGCTCTGCTCGGACGGATACTCATACGTCTCCGTCAGTGTGTCGTCAAATATAATCTGCAGCTGCACGTCATATCGACATCAACGTCAATGATCATTAAACACATGCCGTCTCCACAATTCACTGCTCTACGGCCATCCGCATAAGTAAAACTAGAAAAGTGTCCTCTATTGAGGATCAAGGTCCTACCGACCATGTTTCGAACTGAGACCCTAACCATAACCATGACCTCTCATTTAAGTTTAATTTATTTTAATTTGCATGTGCAGATGGTTTGACCCGAGCTCTTGCATCCTCTGCAAGATGGACCAGGCTATGTCACACATAGTGAATGAGAGTCCACTTGCTATGCTCTCACATAGTGCAAAGATTTCATTTTGCTGATAATGCTATTAACTGGTTGGACTCAACGACGATAAAAGCAATCACAAAATGATATTTTTGCCCGTAATTAATTGGCCTGATTATCTAATCTAATCAGCCATTTTATTATATTTCTAAACATCCCAAAACTGTAGAATAACCATGTAGAAATTTGCACAGCAACGTAAGAAATGAGTAAGCATGGTGCACATCCCAATACACTGGCATGGCTGTGCCAATATACATGGTGCACCAATAAAAAAACAATTCCCTAGAAGAAATGCTGTATTTCAGCCATGGTAGTACAGATTTCAGACAAACTTTCAGACTTTGCAACATAGCCTGCAAATTTTATTGAAATAACTGATTTGGTTCAACAAATACAGCAGTTTAAATTTTAAAGTTAACTTTCTTCAAGTAAACTTGCAGTTGCACACTGAATATTTACGAATGACATAAAATTTTGCACAGCTTTTCAGCAACAGTTCAAAGATTTCAATGATGGATGTCAGATACCTAAAGCTCACTCTGTATTTAAACAGAGTGTTCAGGATGTCAGTGCTAATCAGCTGCAGCAACATACGATCAAAATCTGTTGCAAAATGATACAACTGCCTTATCAATGAACTCGTGAAGCAAATCATTCCATATTGTCGACAAAACTGTCATTCAGCTTGGCAAGATGTTGGCCAGCTATGGTAGTGATAGTGTTCCAGCATAGCACCCCACACATGTTAATCTATTAGAAATTGGAATATAACCTTATGGTGCATTTGCTATTATTTTTACATCAGAATCACAGTTTAGTTATGTTTGCGCCTAGAAAAATGTACTTTTAAGTTCAAATGGTTGTAATTTTTACACCATACAAAATATCATAAATTTGCTGCATATGTGGCCTACATCTTCCTCTGTGAAAGCTGTAAAGTTGGTGAAAAAATCTGTTACAGTAACTGAGATTTCCAACTTTTGCTAATGCTAAGGGATTGTTTTTTTTATTGGCTCACCCAGTATAGAGCATAACATTCTCTACAGTACCACAGACTGCAGCAACTGTCACATGTGTTTGCTTTGGCCACAGTAGTTCCAACAAAACTCAATATGGAATAAAACAGTTTATGAAAAATAAACATCTTGGAAAGAATTGCATTTTCCTTATTTATTTAAAATATGCTGATTGTCTGACACTGCTATAAATATTATACAGCCTAAAAGCTAAAGCATTTCCAACTGACTTCATATTCAAAGCCAACTGAGAAAGAGTTAAAGTAAACAATGTAACTGCCCATTCATAAATACGCTACATATGCTGACATGATAGATTTACTCATACTGAAAATTTCTAATTCTCTGCATTAAAAAATTAATAAAACACTGTGTGTCAATACTTTTCTTGAGCTCACTCATGACTGGGCATATCCAAATCAAAAATCAAGAATTTAAACAAGAAATAAATGCCACGTGTTTACCGATTTGTTCTTATTAGTCTTGGTGAGTAGAGACCGACCAAGAATAACGCCAGCACCAGTAAAAACATACTCTTCCATAATGACAGAGTCACCAGCAACACTATCGACCCTGTCCACATCATCATCATCATGCACACGCGGATCCATTCGTTCTTTCTTCAGCGGTGGTGCAAATTCGCCTTTTCGAACATCATTGAATTTTGTCAGTTCCAGGTATTCTGAACTAGTCTTGGCAGCCACGAGATTTGACGCAGGTCGGATTACAAGTTTCCCCGGCCTGAGTGCTGGCTGTGGTTTCTTACTAGATGAAGCTGGTTGGATTTTTACATTTTCCTTGTTATCAGACAGTTGAGTAGATAACAAAGAAGTGTCTAGATGGACTGGTTTGGCAGCACTGGTGGTAGATGTGTCGGTGAATGGACGTGATGACTCAGCAGCATTTTTGGACAGTGCTATGGAAAATGTTGGAAACATTACATGTTCTTGTTCTGGTTCGTTGGTCGTCGACTTCAGCAACTGTGTATTATTATTACTGCTACTATGAGTTGCGAGAGTCTGCAGTGTTGAACTACTAGTGCTACCTCGATTCAACACATTGCCACTAGCTGGATGGGATGAATTGATAACTGAGACATTGGTCCTTCCATCAAATGACGTTTGCACAGACTTCTCAGCGTCGTCTTCAATCCTAGCATTTTTATTTTTTGGTAATTCACCACTGACAGTTACAGCACAAGTACTTGACTGCAACACATCCTTGGTGGATTTGACCGAGTTACTTAGGCTGTCGTAAGACTGGTCAATCTTTTTAGGTGTACCGGCTTCCTGCATTTTCGTAACAGACGTGCCCCGGAGTTGCTTACTCCTTTCTAATGTGCCAGTATAAGAAAAGCGGCTAGATGTTGCATTCTGAATAGCTGGAGATGGCGGTCGCTTCTGTGATGCTGAATGGACTGCCAAACTTTCAAACAGTGACCGAGCACTGGACACAATGTTTGCAAATGGCAGTGCTTCTTGGATTTCTGAACTGCTGGAATTTCTGTTTTGTGGCACATCATTCTTCCCTACGTCATAGTGGTCCAAATGCATAGTGAGATCCCCATTCATATGATCATAAGTGGCAGTTAAATCCAACTCATCCACTGAGTCACTGCGATCAATTCGGACACTAAATTTTGTTTCGTGAAGCAAATCATCGACGCTGTGAATCTTGGTTATCGGCATACCAGAAAATGGCTGGTAAGAGAGGCTCTCCAAATCCTGAGTTATCCTTCTTTGCGACCCAGAACCATCAGATAAGCTGCTGCATTTCTGTCTAGATAATCTGTTGTTTGGTGCCAGTTCACTCCCACTACTGGACAAGTGGCTGAACTTCATCAGAAGTTTGTGAACGAAACCCTTCCCATATGCAACCTCGGTTTCCACATCATTCTCGTTACAGAATACCTCTTCATTTACAGCGTCTGGTGTTACTGCGACGTGGCTGCTTACTGAAGAGACGGTGGATGAATGCTCATTGCTACCAGCGGAAGTACACGTGACTTTAGGAGACAAACTACTCCTTGTTGAACTAGATGACGACTGGTGACGTTTCTTCAAATCCAGACGGAGAATCGGGTTCTGGTGAATTGGCAAGAGGCGCTCCTCTACCGGTTGGTTTTCAGTCGTTTCATTAATATCAATGTCCACAACAGTCGTGTCCACCACCGGCGGATCAGTAGTGTAGCACAGTGAGTCATACACCAAAGAATGGACATGTCCATTGTTAATACTCGGCAGAGATTCACTTGAGTGACTATCACCTGATGGGCCAGACTTGGCTAAAAATACGAAAGAGTTCTTCTGGTTTTGTTTTCTGGCCAGAATGTCCCTCTTCCACACCGGTACGCCAGCGTCACCAGCTGCCTGGTGGTCTGTTAACGGTCCGCTGGGCGTATGGCTCTCCATCGAACAACTCAATTCTTTGTCGTGTAGGCGTTTTCGTTCAAGAAGCGCTATTTTCCACGACGGAATGGACGCAATATCGGCCGACATTTCAGCGTAACAGTTTACTGAATTACCTACCATTCGACTGATACCGAAATTTGCCTATTAAACATGAAAACAACTCCACCACTATACTACCGAAATCATCATAAATAACGTCACTGGGCGTGGTCAATGGGCGTGGTGAGGCGTGGTGGTAGTGTGAAACGTAGAAAATAAGTAAAATGACGTTACACAGTCGCGCACTCTGCCGTCTTCGGCAATTGCTAATTAGTACGGTACCGGCTACTCCCTACTGCTACTAGCGAGACAATGGGCTCTGGGTCCCGGCAATTTTTTTTAGTTGGATAAACATTGGTAAAGACCCTTCCATTACCTGTATCTCCTTACAAAAAGAGGGGTTTTCACTTTTAAGTGTTTGCCTACTGCCAAGCCCATATTCGAAACAGATTATGATGCCACCGCCTTTACTTTTAGCCTAGGTAATTAATAGAACAGTGCAACCTAATGCAGAATTATAAGTGTCAATTTTGTCCAAATTTAATGCTTCGTGCAACGTGCAACAATTAGTCAATAATTCAAGTTCAGACATCAGTCATGTTGTGTAGGCGTTTACATCACTACATATACAGAGACGCGTGTTGGGCCAGCCTACGATATCGTAACTGATGAATGATCAAACTACTAAGTATTACCATTAGCTTGTGTTTCTGATCCTTTTTACAAGCCACTGAATTACCCACTTGTCGGTTGCCCTGTAAGTCAACATTTTTACAGTGTCAAAGACTCAGAGACATGTCAGTAGGCCCTACTCGCAAACGTTTCTAGTTAGCAACTATCATACATAGAACTACTCAAACTAGCATCACATCATGACGAAACACGCAGCAATTGTTTCTCGTGATACTCAGTTGATCTACCGGCTATAACTCTGCCATTTAATAGAGGTGAAAATGAGTTTGTTGCTAAAGTGCAAAGACGTTTTAGTAAATGGTTACCAGGTCTAACAAGCACTGGCTAGCATGGCGCGAGATGATTCGCCCGCAAACAGCACGGCGAGCAGCACGGCGGCCGCAATGCGCGGTAAACCTGTATCGGAATTTGAAACCTTAATTAGCTATAATACGCGGTACGCCAATGCACTTCCGTCACAGACGGACACTGACATCGTAGCATAAGCGCGAGATAGTAGGCTATAGGCCTATATATTACATCTCGCGCTATAAACTTAGCGTATCGTAAGCGACTTGAATGTGTATACCTCTCTACCGTGGAATTGCAAAGACCACGTGCCAATCATATAATGTGCAACAATCATCATAATAATATATGTATATGTTAAATTGTTGTTTTACCGCACTTGGGTTTTTACATTGTGTATGTCTCTCACTCTTAGCATCCAATGATATTCTGGTGCTTGTCTGATGCTGTACGATAGTTTCTGTGCAGTATTTTCACTTTTGAGATCAACGTTCTTACGGGTTTTCTAGCCATTTCGTTCTTTCTCAAAACTCACTTTCCATTTTATTAGCGCGAGATGCAATATATACATCTCGCGCTTATGCTATGAATGATGCTAGTGTCCGTCTGTCTGTGACGGAAGTGCATTGGCGCATTATAGCTAATTTAGGTTTCAAATTCCGATCCCACTTTACCGCGCATTGCGGCCGCCATGCTGCTTGTAGGCGGATCATCTCGTGCCATGCTAGCCAGTGCTAGACTCTCTTCTGTCTATTCTATGCTATGTTCATATTTTCCATGAGTTAAATAAATAAGTAAAATAAAGTGGTATGCACCTTGCAAATGGCAGTTCAATGTAGGTATACCATTCAGCCACCAAGTGAATGATACAGATGAATCGCAACATTGCTTTATGACCTCTCCTCCATAAGTACAATTAGTTTAAAGGATTTCAGTGCTGTTTACAATGTGCTGTCAAATACTGGAGGCTGCCATTAGTAGTAAGTATATTTGAGTAATCATTGCAGTTTTCAAACTTTCACCCACTATCAACATTTATATTTTACTCAGCTCAAATAATGGGTGTGAATAGTCTTCAACTCCAAACACTTTACTGTGATGCACACACAAGCAGAAACAAGCCGATGATCAAACAATTATACTGCAGCATGATATATGCTTTCTAAGGCAAATTTTAACTGTCAGATTCGCTGACGGTTCTGGAATTACACAAATTAAACTTGGGGAAAGTTACTCCAAATTCTCGTCATCCTGTTACCATGATGATAGAGGATGTCCTGTACCATTCTTTCATCTCTAAAACTACATGATAGTGCTGCTACAGGCTGTAGCAGCACTATCATGTAGTTTTAGAGATGAAAGAATGGTACAGGACATCCTCTATCATCATGGTGTCACTGGAAATTCTGATGCTGCCAGGAAATTACGGGAGCAAAACTATCAGTTTTGTTCATCACGCTTTCGAAAAATTCCCAGAACAGAGTTCAAAATATTGTTGGACTTGTAGTTGATTTTATCAGGAGTGACATCTGTCAGTATTGCTAAGGCTACAATAAACATTGGCAAATTAGAAACAACTGTTTCAGCATGCACACAAACATTATGTACCAGTAATTAACACTTTAATGTCATGTAAATAAGCAATTCTATCCTCTCTATATAAAAGAAGCTACAAAATTTAATGTTAAAAGGTAACAAAAGCAAAACCAAATTTTACTCCCCTCAAAACAAGCAATGACATACAACATAAAACAACAGCAAATACAGGCTGTACATTGTCAGCTTGACATAAATTGTAAATAAAACCAAATCCTAATTTTACACCAATACAGCTGGCATCTTTGTGTATATCAATCAGCTAATGCAGTTGCATTTTTTCCCTGTGATTTTTAGCGCAAGATATAATATATACATATCGCGCTACGATGTCAGTGTCCATCTGTCTGTCCGTCTGTCTGTGACGGAAGTACATTGGCGCATTATAGCTAATTTAGGTTTCAAATTCTGATCCAAATTTACTGCGCATTGTGGTCACGGGAGGGGTAATCTAAACACATCTCGCACTATGCTAGCCACTGCTAGGCCCTCTTTGTTATTATTTTCTGCAATATTCATCTTTCCAAATAAATGTCATGCTTTTGCCATTTTGTGCTTCTGTTGAAAATTACACCACTTTGCAATAATAGCACAGTTAAGAAATGTCACATAAATAAACAGGTAAGAGGTAAGTGTAAGTATGAACTTCAATATTTTAATCAGCAGAGTGACTCTACTGCAATGATTTCAGTATTACCAGTGCTGTAATATCTGTGTTTGTCAGCCATGAAATTCTATACGGTCGGATGGCTTGTTGGTTAGGATTTACAATTCTGAAGGGTTAGTCTACGTAAGATACTGCACTGCAAGCAAATTTAACAATTTTCATACTCTAAGAAATTTGTGGTGGTTAATGACATGCAAACATTAACTAATTTCAAACCAGGCATATGACAGAAGCATAAGCCACTATAATGACAAGAAAACCAATGGAATCTGATACGAATAAAACTACATTAAAGCTATGCACACAAATCACATATGCCAATTCTCTTATTGGTCATAAAGAATGTTAAACATTGGGACATGTAAAATTTGCACAATAAATACCATAATGCTCACACTCTATAACAGTGGTTTTTCTCAATAAATGGCCTCTAATAGAAAATTTCTTTCATAGTGAATGTGAGAAGTTGATATGTCTTTCAACATTGTGCACTGCATTATTCAAGTGTCTGGGTACTCCACTGAAGAAAACTGAAACTTTCACTGCAGCACAGAAAGAACTTTGGACAATTTTGATTTCAGCAAGTTAATCGGCAATCATTTCTGTACAGCTTGTGAAAATTTGGTGAGATTCGGAATAGTGACCCCGGAGTTTTAGGCGAAAGAAGTTGTACGGCCGGAGTCGATAATTTTTACCATGCTTAGTTCACCTATGTTCGCTATGGGATGGGGCTGTTAGGCACTCAGCTGATCAGTAAGTAAGTGTTTATAACAAGTATTCGATAGGGGGTGACACTACGGCGCTGAGCGGGCTATACGCTAGGCTTTGCCATGAATTTTCTAGTTTGTTTTTGCAGGGCTGACAGTTGCAACCAATACACACACATAGAGATATAATGTGCGACATCTGAAGCAACAGCTTGCAGTGGTGCGGGCTACAACTGAAACTACACTTAGTACAAGTAGAACCTTTTCCAAACTAACACACAATACCATTCAGGAAATAAAGTAAGCATATTATTCACATCTTGATACATAAACAGACAGTAAACTACATAAATAACTAGAAACACAATGCAGTGACTCTCTAGTCGCTGCTATACCGCCCGCGCGATAATTTGCCCCCATATGTACCAGCCCCCCTCGACTGATCAGGGTCAAATTTGGTACACTGGAGTTTGCCCCCACATTCTTCTAAACTGCCCAATTTTTCCTTCGTCGGTTGATTCTGTCGCCACTTATAGCCGAAAAACAGCCAAACTTACGCATTTTTCTAATTTTGAGTTCGCTGGTGGCAGGTGCACATCTACAAACCTTCCCCTATCCAACGGTACCAAACTTGTTTCTCAACTCCAACTCCTTCATGGTGATATGGCGTTCACAAACTCTGTCTTTCCAAAAGAGTGATGAACAAAAAAACATCAAACTTTTTGCTCCGATGGCGGCGTGCAAAGTCCCAACCTCACCAAACTTGGCATGGTGATGGGAAGACTGCCCCATTTTGGGTGGTCTAAAACATGTCCCCTCCAACTCTTTGCCACTAGGGGGCATTGAAAATGTTGGGGGGGGAGGGAAATGCCCCCGTGTGGTTAAACCCCTATAACTTTTGAAACCCTTGACGTAATTCGACCAAATTTTAAACACCAATCAGGAAAAGCACTCCGCATAGACGCTGAAAGTTTTGTAGAAATCGAGCAAGGGAAACGACCCTGCGTGGCATTTATATTCCAAAATTCCGTAAAATTTCCAGTTTTGGGGGGCTTAAGCCCCCGCACATGCACCGGTCCACTCCTCCATGCCAAATTTTGCCAAAATCGGTGCAACGAGTTGCCCCTGCATGGCAAAAAACCTGATTTAGGGGCGCTGAGTAAGTGCAGTACGCCTTTGGTGCTACGCGCCGGCGGTAATGACAGAAAATAAAATGAAAACACTGATATGACACATATAGTATCCAAACTGAGCATTGTGGCAAATAAAAAAATGTGCATATACTACAATCATATGGTGGGATCTTTACAAACAGAAAATAAAAATGTATCCAGTACACCCACATAAAAATGTACAGATTTCTGATAATTCTGCTTAAGTAAACTACTCAGTGCTACTACTGTTCACCTACTGAATAATGCATCCTATTTACAAACAAAATGAGACAATTCGAACGTGTGCTCAAATCTCATTGTGAATAAAACAATTACGCACACAACTGTTGAAGCCGCCAACATATGCCTCCCGGAAATATTTAAGTATTCAACTGTTCCTCAGTCACACAGCAAAATTCATAATCAGCTGGTATTTCATAATATCCATATGATAATTCTAACAAGAATAACTTAACATAACACTAACCTATAATCATGTTCTACAACACATAACATCTGTAAAAAAAGTAAAGCCACACCCGTAATCCTAAGGACCATAGGCACTGATGTGGATATACAGTCTCCAAGGCAAACAGCACACACGTAATTTTAGTACTAAACCCAGTAGAAGGTTGCCAATGGTATGCCAAGCCCACAGTTACCTCCCATCTTTGGCACTCACTGTCTTTGGCTGATTCCGAATTATACTGGTCGGTAAACAGTGCATGTGAACCACTACTAAAGTTAGGCAATAACCTGAGACAGTGGAATTGCCGGGTACGGAAACCGTTAAAAGTCGATAGTGCCTCTTATTCATTCGTATGATGCTTAATCAGACTTTATTACTTACTTACTTAATTAGTTAAATGTAAAATGTACCCAGTGCACCACATAACCTGCTGTGCTGCCACACCACACAATGCTGGCATGCCATTTATACTTGGCCCTTGTCATCAGACGACAGAACAAGAGACATACACAGAAAGATATATGGTAACAAAAATGTAAACTAAAATAGCACTTAAAAAACATCTCGACTTATTTGCAAAGCTGACTGTGCCAACAAATCATTCAATAATTTGTAAAAAATGTATCAGCTGATAAAAGAACAACTGACTTTTAATTCTCTTTTCTGCTAGAAACGTAAAACAATAAACTATCATCAATTGAGAATCGAAGTTTCAAACTGAGAGCCTAATTCCAACCTTGACCTTCAATCAAATGAGAGCTATTGTTATGATCCATACACTTGCTAAAGGTCAAAGTCAAAGGCACTTGGTTCAAAAGTTAAAGAGTGAAAAGAGACGAAGAGATGGATGGATGTACAATTCTGCATTACTTCCCATGTTAATGCCACCGCCGGTAACAAGTTAATATACAAAGCAGTCAACAGTTGCAGACTGTGCAAAAGTGCCACCTAGTGAAAAATTAATATAACCCAACAATGATAACGACTGCCAATGCTGGAACTGGATTATAACCAAAATCTATTCAACTGTTTGACAATGTTAGAACATCCATTCTACGAATGCATATATTCAGTTCACTGAGATCGTCGCATAAATACAACGTGTACAGGGTGCGGCAAAAAAAAGTAGCCCCCCAAAGTTTTTTGCCGTTTTCTCGGCAACTGTTTGGAGTTTTGTCGAATTTTTTTTACAAATTTATAT